>ODAK010005373.1_pt1 | contig 13031 bp, 4 predicted proteins | sample 1539591 | NCBI WGS metagenome assembly ODAK01 (sample SAMEA3539303, study PRJEB22396) | soil metagenome | biome: tundra; feature: field; material: soil | place: USA | collected 2010-05 | depth 0.15 m | reverse complement strand
CCGCTGCTGACCCCCGGTGAGACCCACCAGCTCCTCGTCGACTGGCGACCGGCGGCCAGGACATACCCGCAACGCCCGCTCTTTCACGAGGTTTCGCGCCATGCCCGTGAGAGGCCCGACGCAATTGCGGTCATGTTTAAAGACTCCTTCCTGAGTTACGGCGAGCTCGATAGCCGCTCTAACCGTTTGGCTCAATACCTGCGACGGCAGGGCGTCCGCGGTGGAGCACCCGTTGCAGTCTGTCTGGAGCCGAGTACCGACATCGCCGTGTGTCTCCTCGGCATTCTGAAAGCTGGCGGTGCATTCGTTCCCCTTGATCCCGCCTACCCGGCAAAGCGGCAGGCGGTCATCGTCGAGGATGTCCGGCCCCGAGTCTTGTTGACTCAATCGCACTTGCGCAGGCCACCGTCGACCACGGCGGTGGTGCTCGACATCCACGAATGCTTCGGCACGGGTGGGCAGCCCGGCCCACTCGACGCCTACCCATCCGAGCTTCCCGAAGGGGAAATCAGTCTCGACGACGTGGCGTTCGTCGTCTACACGTCTGGAACCACGGGCAAGCCCAAAGGCGTGACGATGACCCACGGCAATCTCGTCAATTACATTTGGGTCGCCAAAGAGCGTTACCGCTTCGGCCCGGCGGACATCCAGCCAGCCATGGCACGCTTCAGTTTCAGCATTACCATGTTCGAGCTTCTGTCGCCGCTGGTCGCAGGCGGCCGTCTGATCCTGCTCGAGCGGGACCACGTGCTCGACTTCAGGCGACTGCTAGCGACGCTCGAAAAGAGCACCGTTCTGCATGCTTCGCCGAGCCTGCTGCGAAAGCTTATCGCCTACGTCCGCGAGCAGGACGTCGACGTCGGACGCCTGGACGGCCTTCGCCACGTGTCCTCGGGCGGCGACATGGTTTCCGCCGATCTGATGGAGGATCTGAAGGACACCTTTCGCAAGGCCGAGCTGTTCGTCATTTACGGTTGCAGCGAAATTGCGTGCATGGGCTGCACCTACGAGATCCCGCGCGATCGCGCTGTGACCCGCAATCAGGTGGGGCGTCCCTTTGCCAATGTCATCGTGCGCATTTGCGACAACAATCGCAGGTTAGTCCCCATCGGCGTCCCTGGCGAAATCTACATTGGGGGAGCCGGGGTTGCCCGCGGCTATCTGAACCAGGCCGATTTGACGGAAGAGAGGTTCGTCGCGATCGACGGCGAGCGGTACTACCGAACGGGCGATATAGGCCGCTACGATGAAGATGGCGAGGTCGAGATGCTCGGCCGTAGCGATTTCCAAATCAAGCTGCGCGGCATGCGCATCGAACTCGCCGAGATCGAGCAGACCCTGCGACGCATGGATGGAGTTCGTGAAGCGGTAGTCGCGGCACGCGAGCGCCATGGAGAAAAGGCCCTGGTTGCCTATGTGGTTTTCGATCCGGCGAGGAAGTCGACGGTGCCCGCCCTACGACGCTTTCTGCAAGAGAGGCTGCCCGACTACATGGTTCCGAGCGCATTCGTCGTACTTGAGGCGCTTCCCGTCAACGTCAACATGAAGGTCGACCGACGCGCGTTGCCAGCACCCAGCGAGGCCGATCTCGGTCGCGAGCGCGTTCAGATCAAGGCTCGCGATGCCACCGAAGAGCGGCTGCTGGCGATCTGGCGCAACCTCCTGCGTACGGACGCCATCGGCGTGGAAGACAGTTTCTTCGACGTGGGCGGCAATTCGCTCTCGACGGTCAATTTGATGGTCGAGATCGAAAGACAATTCGGCAAACCGCTGCCGCTCTCGACGCTTCTGACGGAGCCCACCGTTGCAGCACTAGCGCGCCTGCTGCGCGATTCCCCGGCCGGTCAGCGCCCTACGGTCGTGACTTTGCGCGAGGGCGGAAAGCAGCCGCCGATCTTTTTTGTCCATGACGGTGAAGGCGAAATCTTGCCGTACCGAACACTGGCGATGAAACTCGGCAGTGGGCATCCGGTCTACGGCCTCCAACCGAAGGGCCGCGTGGACTATCCCATGATTCATTCGCGGCTCGCCGACGTAGCCGACTACTACTGCGAGCAAATCCTGCGCATTCAGCCGCAGGAGCCCTATCTTTTGAGCGGTCTGTGTATCGGCGGCTTCATCGCGTTCGAAATCGCACGTCGCCTCCGGGGAGACGGACGCAAGGTGGCCATGGTGGCGCTTCTCGATGCGGCGCATGTGAAGGCGCGACCAAAGAGCATCACAGTCACGCGGCTCAAACGTTTTTCGACTGCCATGAAAGAAGAGCACCAGCGGGGCGCCGCCGAGCAGGCCGTTCATGTCCTGCTCCAGTCGTCGCGCAAAATCGGCAGGGTACTTAGCTACGAAGCTCGCGCGCGGCTCGCGAAAGCACAGAATCAAACCAAGATGCGCCTCTACCGGCTCTATCTCGACCACGGCTGGGAATTGCCATCCTTGTTGGCCCATATCCCAGTGCGGGTGGTGTTGCGCTTCGCCGAGAAGGAATATGTCGTTCCGGAGCCGTACGATGGCGAGGTCCTGCTGTTCCGTGCGACCCAAAAGAGCAGCGCCTTCGACGGCACGCTCATCGATGACACTCCGTATGTGGACTTGTTCCAGGACCGGCACCTCGGCTGGGAAGGAAGGACTACGCAAGGGTTCATTCCATTCGACATCCCCGCGGGGCACTCCAGCATGTTGCAAGAGCCGCACGTCGGCCGTATCGCCGAGAGCATTCAAAGCTACCTCGACCGCAGCCTGAGTCGCTTGGGTTAAGTTCCCCTGACGCGCCTATTGTGCGACCGGTGGAACGCTAAGCGTCGGATCGGGGACGTGCTTGACGGTGAGGGTGACCGAGTCTGACGTGAGTCCGGTCGAGGTTGCCGCAATGGTGATGGTGCCGGCTTTGTACGAGCGAAACTCGATGGCGGCCTGTCCATCTCGAACACCCTTTTCCAGCGCACCTCCCGTGAACGTAATCGAGCTTCCGGTGGGAAACATTCCGAGGCCCGAAGAATCGGTCAGCGTGATATCGGGCGTGTTGCTGATACGCACACCCGACGCGTCTTGCACTTCGACGATGAGGTGCGTGTCGCTACGTCCGTCATCCGTGATGGTGGAGTTGTCGGCGGTCAACTTGAGCTTCGCGGCGGCGCCAGGTGCAGGCCAAACGGGCGGGGCAATGCCCGCATAGTAGTTTCGATAGAAATAGTAGCGGCGCAAAGGCAACCGGGCGTGATCGATGAAGCCCATGTTGCCCATGTCCGGAGCGGAGGCGACGTTGTCTTGGTGCAAGGCGCTTCCGTGGTGAAATGCACACCAGATACTGGCACCAGATCGCCACGCAAACTGCGTTGGCACGTTATCAGTGACGCCCAAGTCTGAATTGTAGCAACCGTCATACGTTCCCGGCCTATCGCCGCTGCAGCTACCGTATTCGGTCTGCATGTTGGGAACGCCCGGGTTGCGCACCCCGGCCTCGCCACCATTGTATCCGTTGACGTCCGCGATGTTCACGTAGTCGGCCCAGGTGCCGCCAAGACCGGCAGGTCTTGTGGGATCCGCCTGGTGCGTGGCTGTAATCATCTTCGCGAGAAGATCCTTGGTCTTCTGATTCACGGAAGCGGCGGTGAACTCGACTTCGTTCGCCATGCTCCAGATGATGACGCTTGGATGATTGCGATAGATTCGAATCATCTCCCCCAGCTGCGCGAGGACATTGGCTTCGAAGGGGGCTTGATCGGCGGAGCTCGGAGGATACGCACTGACGTCCCACGGAGATGTTCCCGGATCGGTCGAAGAAAAGTAGCCGGTTCCCCAGAAGTTCAATTCCGACCACAGGCAAACTCCCAGGCGATCGGTGGCATCGTAAAACGCCGGATCGTGTGGATAGTGCGAGCCTCGGATGAAATTCATGCCGGCGTCCTTGATGAGCTTAACGTCACGGTAGGAGCCGCTATTGGTCGTTCCATCGCCCCAGCCGGCGTGATCCTGGTGCACGTCAGCTCCCTGAAGCCAAACATGCGTGCCAGTCATGAAGAAGCCGCTATCCTTGTCCCACTTCACGGTCCGAATACCGAGAGGCGAAGTGTAATCGTCTACCAGAGTGGTATCGTCGTAGACCTGTGTGTAGACACTGTAGAGGTATGGAGTCGTCGGGCTCCACAGGTGTGGATTGGCGATTTCGGTACTGTCCTGCACGAAGGTGTACAGCGCTCCGGCCGCAACACTCTTGGTCGAGTCGAGCGTGGTAACGACGGCGCCGGAGGCGTCGAGGACCGTGGACTTGACGCGGCAGCTTTTGGCTGAGGCCGAATCGTTCTGGATCTCGGTCTGCACTTCAACAGTCGCGCTCGATGAAGACGCGTTCTTGGTGCTAACAAAGGTGCCGTAGAAGGGCACGTGCAAGGGATCGGTGACGACCATGGTGACGTCGCGATAAATGCCACCCGCGAAGATGTGCTCGCCCGCGCGAGGTGCCATCTGGGCATTCCAGGAACCATCGACCCGAACCGCAATGACATTGTCGCCGGCCTTCACGTTTGCGGAAATGTCGAACGTGAAGCCCGTATAGCCTCCCCTGTGCTCGCCCACCTGCACGCCATTGACGTAGACCTTGGAATATTGAAAAGCCGCCTCGAATTCGATGGCTACTCGCTTCTTAGCGTCAAGCACCGACTGATCCACAGTAATGTGTTTCCGGTACCAACCGACGTAGGGTGGGGTGGCAAACATCGTTCGCCAATACGGTTGCTCGAAGGAATGCGGTAGCTGAACTGGCTGCCATGCGGTATCAGCGAAGGTCGTCGCTTCCGCGCCATCGACGTCCTGTTTGGTGAACTTCCAATCCTTGTTGATGACCTTGATCAGTCTTGCCGACACGGTACCGAGCGCACCACCGGAGCCGCCCGCGCCCGTGGCTCCGCCCGTTAGGGTGACGCCACCGGTTGCTGGCGCGCTGCCAGTTGACATTGCCCCACCGGTCGCCCCACCGGACGAGGGGGCTCCGCCGTTTCCTCCCGTTCCGCCCGCAGCCACCAAGCCGCCCGAGGAATTGGTCCCCGCTCCGGTGCCAGTCCCTCCCGTCGATGGCGCGCCGCCGCTCGCTGCAATCGAGCCGCCCGCTTGCCCAGTGCCGCCTCGTCCTTGAATTCCGCTGCTGCCCAGCGAGCCACCCCCTTGCGGCCCGGCGTGGTTCTGCGAAGAGCCACAACCCAACGCCAAGCAGGCAAGAAGAGCGAGGCTGAGTGCCGGCCTTCGCGACAGAACTTGATGCATATTGAACATACGAGCTCCGGGTGATGATTCGACCAAGGTTGGCACAAGATACTCATGTGCGCGCCTCCGGTTTCTTCCAGAGCCTCCTTGCGTCGCTTATGTGCCGCGGCTGGTCGTCCCTTCGACCGCCTCGGACATGGTGGACCTTATTGAGCAAGGCCATGTATATTATTGAGCAATGGCCCCCAAGCTAACCGACTCGCGGATGTCGAGCCATTCAGCGGAGATCACCGCTGGATTGCGCGGTCTCCATCAGATTCGACGCTGTTTGGCGGGCGTAGGCGATCTGCCCGCATTTGTCTTGCGACATGATGTCCATTCCGGCCGCATCGACTGGTGGGAGCTCCTCAGCGACGATCGTCGTCTGCGCCCCTATGACTTCGAATTTCGGTTCGGTATCGAGTCCGCCCGCGATGACTACCACCTCCGCAACATCAACCAAATTCGCGCGACCGGCCGACCCCAGGTGGCTTCCCTTTTCGGATACTGGGATTTGTATGTACCTCTCGTCATGGAGCCGCAAGCGACCTTGCTGTTCTTCTGCGGGCAGTTCGCGAGGCAGCTTCCCACTGCGGAGAGTATTGCCAGCGCTTGGCGAGAAATTTCGGGACGTCAGCGATCGCTCGAAGACGAAACCTTTCGTCGGTGGGTCCGCTGCTGCCTCGCCGTACCTGTTCTCGACGATTCGATGGAGAAGGGGCTCGTCGAGCTCGGAGCTCTTCTGGGCGATCTCTTCGCCGGCGAATCGCCGCGCCTGGTGCAACGGAAGATCGAGAGGTTGCGTGCGCATGCATTCTTGCCCGTCATTCACGACGACAGCTGGGTCGATTCTTGTCTCGATGGGACCGGTCTTACGCGGCCGCCGTGGGGCCTTGACCGCTTCTTGGATGCGCGTATCGCCGAAGAGAGACAGCTTTCCTGCAAGCCTTCTCAGCTTGCCATCCTTGTCCCGCAGCCGAACGCATCCGCCGGTGATGATCTGCTTGCAGACTGGGTGCGCCGACACCACTTTCAATACTACGCGCGCAAGCTGGCGCACGCACTTCCTGACACCATCGCGGCGCCTCTCGGCGATCAGTCCGTGCTCTTGGCGCTCGCGCTCAATCCGAACGTTCGCGGCAATGCCCGAAGGGCGCATTTCGAAGAGCGTTGTCGGCAGCTACAATCGCAACTCGAACAACGCGGATTTGATTCAGTCGCGGGATTGGGGGGCGAGGTCTCCCCCGGCCAGGCCCTTGGCTCCTGTTTTCGAAGTGCGGCGGCCGCGCTCGAAAGTGCCATTCGGCAGAAGAGAAGATTAGGACGGCCAATTGCCGCTTCTCAGGTGGACATAGGCGACGCGATGGCGCGACTGGAGAAGCTCGCGCGGCATTTGAAGCATTCGATCGATATTCACCGCTTTGCCGATGTCGATACCGACATCACGCTCTATGCGCGCGACGTTCTCGCAATCGCGGGAGGTTCTCCGCAAGAGATGACGTTCTATTTTCTCGGCGTGCTGCGAGACAGCCTCATGAGCTTGGAGGGATTGGGCTTTGTCTCACCGGAGCAGCGGCATGCCCTCGAGCGACAATTTCTCGCTGAGCTCGCGGCGATCACGGAGCCCTCAAGACTTCTCACCGAATTCGATCGAGCCATTCGGCGAGTACTCCTGCTGCGAGCCGAGGGCAAACTAGCCGAACGCGACGAACGGCTGCGGACCACGGCCGAGTGGGCGCGACAGAACCTGGGGGCTGATGGGCTTCTCGAACAGTGTGCTCGACGGACGGGGCTTGCAGCGAGCAGCTTCCGACGTGTCTTTCAGCAGACCTATGGGGTGAGCTTCGGGCGTTGGTTACGGCAAGAGCGACTGGACCTCGCACGTGAAACGTTGGGGCAGTCTGAGCTTACCGTGACCGCCATCGCGCGAAGCGCAGGGTTTCACGAGATACACGCCTTCATTCGGTGCTTCAAGCAACGCTTCGGCCAGACGCCGTCGGCTTTTCGGGAAAATGCGATGGCTGCGGCCAACGCCGGCTCGGCGCGGCCCTCCACGTTGAGGCGAGGAAGGTCACCAGTCGATACGGCTTTGGCGGATGCTACGCCCGGATCTCGGCCTTCCCAGCCATGAGCTGGGAGGGGCGAACTGCTTGCCGGGCAGGTGCGGACGCGCCTACTGAACTACTATCGCATCCACGGACACCGGCCCGGGGCCGCGATTCACGATGCTGATGGTATGTTTGCCCGAAGTCAGACCGGTGACCGCGCCCACCATCTGCTGGGCTTGCCGCCCGCCAGTCGCGGCGAGATCCGCCGTCGTGCCGGGTTGACCATCAATCTGAATGTCGATCTTTCCGGCGCCTGATTCCTTCGGGGCGTAGACCGAGACACCGGTGCCGGTGAACGTAGAAGTCCACGTGTCCCCGACAGTACTGCTGGTGGTTAGATCGTTGTTGTAGTCGCCAGTCGTAAGGCCGACTTTGCGTTGCCACCCGGGAGCTGCCGCGCCTGAATCGTCGTCGTTGAACCAGCCCTTGTCGTGGGTGATTTTCAAAACGCGTATCTTCGACGCCAGCTGCGAATCGGAAATCCCCGACAGCGCCGCCACCGATCCACCGGGAGTCACAGTCAGCCCTGTGGCGCTCTGTGAGAAGGTCACCGCCACCGTGGAGCCGAGCAGCTCGACTTTGGACACGGTTCCCAGGGTCGGCCCGCCCGACTTGAGCGCCGAGAGAGTGACCGCGCCGCCGTTCCAACCGAGAAGCGTGGCATAGACGTTGCCCTTGGCACGCGTATAGAGGACCGTATTGTCACCCCAGGCTTCGAACGGGCGGGACGCGTATACCGCTTCGCCGTTGACCGTTAGCCAGGCGCCGATGTCTTTGGCAATTTGCGTGCACTGAGTATCGAGATCTCCGCGGCCGTGCTGGGTGAGGTTGAGCAGCAAGCTACCGTTCCGGGAGACGTTCTGCATGAGGGTCGTGACAAGAGATGCCGCGCCGGTGTATCCCGCCCCAGTCATGTAGTGCCAATTCCCGCCCTGGATGTCGAGCTCTGTCTGGAAGGGATAGGCACTGATCGATGATTCAGTAGCCGCCTCGGTGCTTCTCACCAAGGCGCTCTCAGCGGAGGCCTCCGTGGTTGCGCTGTTCTGGAAGCTGTTGTATTGGCCACCCACACCCTTCATGTTCATGACGACGTCCACCGGTCCGTCCTTCCAGGTCAATGACTTGTTGTAGTAGTTCGCCAAAATTGTGGTAGCGATGGATCCCAGACCCATATGAACGCCTAGATCCGTTTGGGAATCTCCGGCATGGTCGTCGAAGTACACGACGTCGGGATGATACTTGTTCATGGCATCATCGATTCGGTACATCCACTGGGTGGCATAGGCCGAGTTGTTACACGAATTGTTCGAGCAGTCGCCGCTGTGCTTGGGCCCATAGAGATCCGCGGGATCCATGCCGTCCCACCACGTACCTTTGCCGTCCGCTTTCGTTAGCAGCGCATCGAAGGGCCCTTTCGAGTCGCTGGTGTAACGAATCGGCATCCACTGACCATACGTTCGAGCTGGGGTGTTGTGGAAACCGATACCGAAACGAAGCCCCTTCTGCCGCGCGATCGGCTCCCACGTGCCAACCATGTCCTTCTTTACTCCGACCTTGACGGAGTTCCACTGCTGGTAAGCGGAATCAAAGTTGTCGAAGTTGTCATGGTGTGCGCCCATGGACATGAAGAACTTGGCGCCCATCTGGACATACAGATCCATCAAGGCGCTGGGATCCCATTTGTCGACCACCCAGTTCTTGCAGATGTCCTTATAGCCGTAGACGGAGGGATCGCCGAAGTGAGCGACGTTATAGTTGAAGTCAGCCGAGCCCTGTTGATACATATGGTAGGCGTACCAGTCGCCTTGCTCGGGCATGGACTGCGGATCCCAGTGAGCCCACGCGCCGAACTTGGCGTCACGCCACCACTGGGGCGTTGAGTAAGCCAGGCCGAGCGCCTTCCAGTCGGCGGTGAACGGGCCCTGGGCCACCGGGAACTTCGGCAGGTTCCAGGGGTCCGTGCCCGCGATGGTTCCACCCGCGCCCTTCACGCCTCCGGTTCCCAACAAGCCCCCCGTGCCGCCGGTCACGCCGCTACCCGCGCCAACGGTGCCGCCAGTGCTGGTCGCGCCGCCACCACCGCGTCCGCCAGTGCCGGTGACGCCACCCAAACCTGTGACGCCTCCCGAGGTGCTGGCGCCGCCATTTGCTGTTGCGCCGGCACCGCCGGTAACCCCGCCCGATCCTTTCCCGCCGCCTGAGCCAGTCGCACCGCCATTGCCCGCGACCCCGCTTCCGCCCACGCCACTACCGCCCACGCCGCTGCCGCCCGAGCCCTTTCCGGCACCTCCGGTGCCGCCGTTGCCCTGCGACGTGGAACTCGAGCACCCCAGACCCAGGGTCGCCAGGAAGACCGTGGCGATCAAAGGAACCAATCGTGAATCAGCTACTACGCGTTGCATGGGGACCCTCCAGTGGGCAGTTCGAGGCGCGGGTATTCGAGGTAACTACAATTGCGAGGAGCAGCGATTGGAGTATGTCCAAAAACGCCCTTTGTTGTGTACAAATATGATCAACGAGAAGGACATCCTGCTCGGGACGGTGAAGGCGGGTCGCCGCCAGCGCAGGGCGCCCTTGCTTGCGGCGGTGCCGAAACGCGGAGTACGACTACTGGCACATCGCTGGACGCGAGCTTCCCTCCTACTGGGCCTACTGGGGAGTTAGGATCAGCATGACCACGCTCTTCGCGGGCAAATCGACATTGAGCGTCTTCTGGCAGATGCTGTAGTTCGAGGTTGGCAAGTCTTGAGCGCTGATCTGCTCGGGCTTGCCAAAGTCGTTGTAGGTGTCCTTGGCAGCACCTGTCAGGACCTGTGCGCTCGAAACAGCGTAACCGGTGCGACTGCTGTTTAGTGTGATCTGAATGGACCTGGTATTCGTCAAGTCTACGTTGACTAGGCTGAGGTTGACGTGTCCGGAACTGTCGACTGTGGTGCCGGCGGAAAGCACAGGGAAGGTGGTACTGTTACCGCTGATCTTCTCGCTGGTGAGCGTGTTGGGCGCCCACTTGGCGCCGGAGGTATGGTGGGGAAGCAACATCTTCCACACGTAGAATGTGGGCGTCTTGACCAGCAGCCCGTCGCTGGCTCTGGTCAAAAAGAGCGAATGGAGCACGTTAACGGCCTGAGCGAGGCCCGCCATCCCCATCCGTTCAGCGCGCCGCATGAAAAGGTGGAGTGTTTCTGCCGCGGCGAGCCCATGCATGAGGGTTCCCTGCTCGAACCAGGAATCCGAACTGTCGAAAGACTTCAACCAAACTCCCCACTCATCTTCAATAATCTTGATTCGCTTGTCCGGGTCGCGCTTGTCCAGAACCGCGATGATGTCCTCGAGATCGGGGCCCATCCTGCCTTGATTGGAGTCATTCATGACACTGTAGTATTGATCGTCAGAGAAACCGACGTTCGGAATGTCGAGGGGGTGATAAATGTACTCGTGTACCTCAATCCCGCCGATCTTGCTCCCGAGGTTCTTGAGTGCGGTATCCAGCCAGACCAGGTCTTCGATGGCTTGGCCGTTCGAGCTGACGACGGTATCGCCGGTACCCGCGATAAGAGTCAACTGCTTACCGTTGATCGGGGGCGACAGGGCATCGTAGTTCGCAAGGTACTTCGGCTCGTAAGAAGCCTCGGAATCCCCCGCATACCAGACTTCGTTACCGACTTTGAAGTAAGGAATGTACCAGTCCGGATGAGCAGGGTTATTTTGAATATACGTGAGCCACTGAAGGTTGCTGCTGGCGGATCCGTCGCCATACTTGCCAACGAGGATTGGCGTCGCGCCAACCTGTGAAAGGAACTGCATAAAGAGGTCGGTGCCCATATCGTTGGCAGGGCTGGTCTTCGTCCAATCGTAGCTGTTGGCGGCGCCGCCGCCCGGCCATTCAATCGCTCCTACGCCGATTTCCTTGATTCCCTCGACAATGTCGTTTCGTAAGCCGTCTGTATTCGGGATGGTGGATTGGCTACCCACGTAGAGACCGCGGGTGATGTCCCTGCCAAGCCTCTCCATGAGGACGCCGAAAATCTCTTTGCCGACGGGTACCTGGGCGGAGTCGACACTGACAGTAAGTGTATTCGCGGCAGTGCCGCTCGCGGTGCCGGTGCACGTCGCCGAGGTCCCGCCAGTACCGGATGCTCCGCTACTGCCGCCAGCGGCACCGGCGCTGCCGCCGCCCGAACCACCGCCGTTGCCGGTCGTTCCGCCCTTCGCAGGGGCACCACCCGAGCCGCTGTCGTTGCCGCCGGCACCGCCCTTCGCAACCGTAGCGCCACCGTTGCCGCCCGAGCCCGAAGTCGCACCGCCGCTCTGATTGCTGCCGCCGCCAGCACCGCCGCTCTGATTGCCGCCGCCGCCAGCACCGCCGCTCTGATTGCCACCCGAGCCACCGCTCTGGTTGCCGCTGCTGCCTCCACTCGAGTTGCCGCCAACCCCGCTCGATCCGCCCCTTGCCGTTGATCCGCCAGCGCCGCCGCTCGTGGTGGATGAACATCCAGAAACCAAGATCGAAAGGGCTGCGATCGCGGCGGGTAGCGAAGGACGGTTTGTCATGAATTCTCCGTGGGCCTTGCGATGAGGGCCTTCGTGCCCCTTGCGTTGCGAAGGAGCTGCCCCTCCGCCCACCGCGGCTTGTGGCCGGGGATTCTAGACCCGTGAGGCCTCGGAAACCAGAAGGTTTTGACCGATGCCGTGGACACTGACGTCCTTTCTTAGCCTCAGCAACATTGACTCCGGCCCTAAACCTGCCAAACCAAGCTACCCATGGCGGAGAAGCTCTATTCGATTTCGCGGCCCGGTGATCGGCGTGGCCGGCCTAGCCATTCCAAGGCGCAGGCCAAGGTGCACATCTTTTCGCTCGGGTGCGCGAAGAATCGCGTGGACAGCGAAGTCATGCTGGGGCACCTGCTGGAAGGCGGGCTCGAGCCCGTAAGCGACGCGGAATCGGCGGACGTTCTCATTGTCAACACGTGCGGCTTCATCGGCGATGCCAGGCAAGAGTCCATGGATGCCATCGCGGAAATGGTCGAGGTCAAGGCGCGCAGCAAGGGCAAGAAGCTGGTCGTGACTGGCTGCCTGAGCCAGGTGGCCGCGCCCGAGCTGGCCAAGGCATGGCCCGGCGTGGACGCCTTCTTGGGCAGCGGTGACGCGGACAAGATTCTGGCCACGGTGAAGAAAGCCGGCCCCACGCGCGCGCCCAAGCACGCGTTTCCCGATCCTGACTTCACCCTCACGGCGGCGTCGCCGCGCGTGCTGTCGCTGGCCTATTCGGCGTATGTGAAAATTTCGGAAGGCTGCTCCAACACCTGCGCGTTTTGCAGCATTCCTTCCATGCGCGGAAAGCAGAAGTCGCGCACGATGGCCGACGTTGTGGCCGAGGTGAAGAATCTGCGCGCCGCGGGTGTGATCGAGGTGAATCTCATTGGGCAGGACTTGTGCGCCTTCGGCAAAGATAGAGGCGAGGGCGAATCGTTGGCCGGCCTTTTGCGCGCGCTCGACGCCATTTCTGTCGGCGAGCAGCCCTATTGGATTCGCTGTCTGTACGCGTACCCACGCGGGCTGACCCAAGAGGTTCAGTCGATCCTGGCTGGCGCTGAGCACATCGTTCCTTACTTGGATATGCCGCTTCAGCACGCATCCGATGCCGTTCTTCGGCGCATGAGGCGTGGCAAGGGCGGTTTGGCCACGCGC
>ODAK010005372.1_pt1 | contig 13031 bp, 17 predicted proteins | sample 1539591 | NCBI WGS metagenome assembly ODAK01 (sample SAMEA3539303, study PRJEB22396) | soil metagenome | biome: tundra; feature: field; material: soil | place: USA | collected 2010-05 | depth 0.15 m | reverse complement strand
GTTTTTTATGAAATTATGTATAGGGTAAGCGATACAATATTTTGGTTTCCGTTTTCCGTATGTGTAAGAATACAGTTCGCTTAAATGCCGTAATGGATATGATTATCAAATTTCGGGAGGTTCAAGCTATCAACCGACAAATCAACAAATCAACCAAAGGAGTACACGGTGTTTCAATTATGGTGAGAGACGAGTTTAATGGTGACTTTGCGTATTATGATTTCAGAGTTGGTGACAACTCAAATGATTTAATCTATTATAACATTTTCGATTTTATACTGGAAAAGAAAACGGAAGAAATAAAAGTATACGATACTGTGAGTGATTCTAGTATAAGTTTAAAAGACTGGCGAAAAAAAAGGAGATGAAGTTCTTACTCTTGACCATTACGTACAACAAAGAGCCTTGCTTCTGTGCTGGCTGAAGAATATAAACTCACCGACATATCACTTATCAGCTTCAGGGCAGACTTTCATTATTCATCATTTGTATATATCTTCATCCATGCTTTTTCAATGAGATATCGTTGTTTGGGCTAAAGATTATAAAATACCAGCACATTACAACCCTCTCTTTGGCTGAAATAAGGAAACAGATATCCACTAATTAAAGCAAAGAAATTGGAGAAAAAACAGAAGATTTTACTCGGTATTCCTTTAGCAATTATCGCCGGTCTGTTAATTTATAGTTGAACCACGTTTTTGCTGACAGACATGACTGCAACTTGGCGAAATTATTTAGCACTTGGATTTTTTGCTGTATTGGTTTATCCATATTTCAAAAGTTTTGCGAAGACAATTATTGGAACAGGATTTTATCTTTTGCTTGCAACTTTCAATGCTTTTTCACAGACACCGCAAAAAATTACCTTTTTGGTTTGAATTTCAAATTGGGCAAATAGAGACACCACATTTGCGCTTTCCGCTTTTACCTTTACTACTGCTTTTTCTATTTCTAATTTTAAATTCTGATACATTGGTAAACATGTATCTTGACTCCAAAGAAGGGAAGGCTCAACGGAAGAATTAAACATCCTTCAGGCAATATATGTCGTTATGCAAGCCTGGCAGACCTCCTATCAATGAGCTGTAGTGCATGTTTCGGCACCAGTTCCCGCCCGTATAATGAAAAATCAAATTTAAAGGAATACGCCACTATAATGCCTTAGAGAAATAGTTATATCACTATATGCAAAGGCAATCGTATTATTCACATTTTTCCTCCCCTTTTTGGGTAATTCTAAACTGAATAATTCTAATTCAATACAGTTAATTTAAGACAAAAATGCAATTGTTAACGGGATATGTGAATCATGTAACTTATTTGCAAAATTGTGTAATAGTAAAGTGAATGAAGAGGTTCATCTTTACAATGTAATAATTCAATTATAAGTTTTAAAAAAAAAGAAGAAGGTATTAATTGGTCTTGATTATAACCCGACAGCACAAAAAATGGCTAAGACAGGTTTTTCCTTGGCTAAAGCCTTAGGACTAGATATAATTGTTTTAGGTTCACACAGCTAGAAGTGGTTAAATTTAATAATCATGGGTAGTGCAACACAAAAGGTGTTATATCATTCCACTATCCCCGCTTTTAATCATTCCTACTAAAAAACAAAACTTATTATGCAGTTCTTACAAATGTATTTTCCATCCCATTCCTGCTTCAATATGAACAATAAATTTTTAGAAAAATAATTACAATGACAAATCAGACAAAATGGTCGATAGACCCGGTACACAGTGAAATATCCTTTAAAGTAAAGCACTTAATGATCACCAATGTTAAGGGTTCCTAAGTATCTATACAACTGAAAAGGACTTTACAACAGCTGGTATAGACCTGTGGATAGATGCCGCTTCAATAAGAACCGGTGATACTAAACGTGATGATCATTTAAGAGGCGCTGATTTTTTTGATGTACAAAATCATAAACAAATAACATTTACTTCAGAAACTATAGGGAAACCGGACCTGAAAGGTAATCAGGAATTATGGGGAGAATTAACTATAAAAGGAGTTACCAAAAACATAAAATTAAGAGTACGATTCGGAGGAATAATAAATGACCCATGGGGTAATGAAAGAGCCGGATTTACAGTTACCGGGAAAATATGCAGAAATGATTGGGGACTTACATGGAACGCTGCTATAGAAGCAGGTGGGTTAATGGTCAGTGAAGAAGTGATAATATCATGTGAAGTTGAACTCACTAATATAGCTCAGAGCGAGTTTACGATGGAATTGGATCCTACAACAGCCAAAATAGGTACTATGTAATCGATCCGACAGCCTTTTCTAAAAGTTCTTAAATGTATAAGTAAGAAAAAATTGAACTGATTTTCTGCATCAGGTTTTTGGATATGATTTTAAGAACGCAAAAACGGCAAAATGGAAAATAAGTTTAATGAAGCTACTATTCAACGTCCGCAAGGAGATCGTATGGTGGACGCACAGCTGGTTACAATTGACCTTCTCTCTTTTGTTAAACAAATCAGAAAGGAGAAATCATGGGAAGACAGTAACCAGAATGCTATAACTATCTTTAAAACAAACGGTATGCGTATAGTGCTCATCGCCTTGCATAAAGGCGGTGAAATGATCAAACATATAACAAACGGCATCATTAGCATACAAGTACTGGAAGGACAAATACTATTTATTACTGATGAACGATCCATTGAGTTAAGCAAAGGGCAAATGCTGGCACTGCATGAGGGTATTCCGCATAGTCTGCTGGCTAAAGAGGAAACGATCTTTTTATTAACTCTTACAACTACATTGGCGGGAAAGTAATGCGGGTCACAAAGGAATAACTGACATGGAAAAACATATTGTAAAAGTAAAATCAAATGATAAGGTCACTCATGATGTGTTACAAATTGTAACTGAAAAACCTCTGCAGTATATTTTTACCCCGGGACAAGCCACAGAAGTTTCCATAAACAAAAACGGCTGGAAGGATGAAAAAAGACCTTTCACCTTCACTTGCCTTCCTGAAAATGATTATCTGGAGTTTACGATCAAAACATATCAATCCCATAAAGGAGTAACCAATCAGATTCTTCGACTCAAAAAGGATGATGAGTTGATCCTGCATGATGTGTTTGGCGCTATTGCTTACAAAGGAGAAGGCATATTTATTGCCGGAGGCGCAGGAGTTACTCCGTTTATTTCCATCTTCAGGTATCTTCAGTCAAAAAAAGAAATAGGCGACAACAAACTCATTTTTGCCAATAAAACAAAAGCCGATATCATACTCGAACAGGAATTCAAAAAAATATTAGGCAATAATTTCATCAACATTTTATCTGATGAAAAGTTGAATGGGTATGCGAACGGACAAGTCACCGCAGATTTTATTAAAACAAACAGTGGCGGACTAAACAAAATATTCTATGTATGCGGACCTCCGCCAATGATGGATGCAATTGAAAAACATTTAACGGATTTGCATGTGGATAAAAATTCGATTGTCAAAGAAGCATTTTAAAAACAGTACATTTATTAAAAAAATCAAATGAATACCAACAGACTTTCAAAAACGCTTGCAGCAGCGTTGAATGCGCAAATGACGAAGGAAGCGCTCGCTTCGCAAATTTATTTATCTTATGCTGCATGGGCTGACAACAGCGGATTCTGCGGCATTGCGAATTTTCTATTCAGGCATGCACAGGAAGAGCGCAATCACATGATGAAGATATTGGAATACATTTTGAAAAGAGGCGGTGAAGCAAAAGTGACTGCTATTCCCGCACCACCGGACAATCCGTTAAGCATAAACAATTGTTTTGAAAGAGTTTTTGAACATGAAGTGGACAATACGAAAGCTATTTACAAAGTAGTAAAAATGAGCCTGGAGGAAGAAGATTGGGCTACATGGAATTTTATGCAATGGTTTGTTAAAGAGCAGACAGAAGAAGAAACTCTTGCTCTAAGCTTATTAGACAAAGTAAGAATTGCCGGCGGTGAAAAGGCAAGCACCGATGCCTTATACTCACTGGACAGGGACCTCGAAAAAACGCCTGATGAAGCAAAGTCAGCACAGGATGTAACGGCTGTTGATCCATGAAGCGGGGATATCTTACGCAACGGTTAGCGAAGCCATTGATGAGCTTTATCAGCAAGGTTTTACAACGGACTTTAATTTGGAGGAAAACTACAGATATGGTAATTCAGAAAAATTGGATGCTGATAAGCTTGAAACAAAAGAAATCTATCGTTATGAAGGAAACTCTGACCCGGTGGATGAAGCAACTGTTTATGGCCTGCAATCAAAAACCGGATTGAAAGGCGTTTTAGTAACAGGGTATGGTATTTCGACAGACAATTTTTCATCTGCCATTCTTAATAAATTGATCACAACAAAGGATTGGCCTTTTTGTAACATGAATGGAACTCAGGAGAATAAAACCATTTGGACTATAGGTCACTCCACCCGCACCCTGAATGAATTTATTGATATGCTCAAATCCTTTCAGATTGAGGTCCTTGCTGATATCAGAAGTTTTCCCGGTTCGCGTAAATTTCCTCATTTCAATAAGGAAGCGCTGAAAATTTCTTTACCTCAAAAGAACATCCGATATATTCATTTTAAAAATCTTGGAGGAAGAAGAAAGGCAAAACGGGATTCCAGGAATACGGCCTGGAGGAATGCTGCATTCCGTGGTTATGCAGATTATATGGAAACAGAAAATTTTAGAGAAGGAGCCAGTGAGCTTGAAAAAATGGGTATAAAAAATCGCACTGCATTTATGTGTTCAGAGGCAGTGTGGTGGCGTTGTCACCGCTCTATGGTTTCCGATTATTTAAAGGTCCAGGGCTGGAAAGTAATGCATATATTGAGTATTGGAAAAGAAGAAGAACATGCTTATACGGTTCCCGCAAGAATTGTAAATGCAAAGTTAAGTTATGAAAACGAAGCGGATAAAAAATAATTCAGTGTTTTGATTTCAAAATGAACAAAAAGTATTTCTATCTTAAAGACAAATACCAAATTATTATTTTTTTTAGATGAATAACATTTTAAATAAAATACAGGTATGTGAAGTTTGTAAAGAACATTTACCATTAAGTCCGAGACCTGTTATCCAATTAAATGAATTTTCTAAAATTGTTATTATAAGCCAGGGCCCCAGCAGGCGTGTGCATGAAACAGGAATTCCATGGAACGATGCAAATGGTAAAAAAGTAAGAGAATGGATGAAAGTAGGTGGGGAGATATTTTATAATCCTGCCTGCATTTCAATTTTGCCAATGGGGTTTTGTTATCCCGGAAAAGCAATGCCAGGTGATCTTCTGCCACGGCTTGAATGTGCTCCTTTATGGCATCCGCAGGCTTTTAAAAATTTTAAAAGTAGATTGCTTATTTTATTAATAGGACAATATGCGCAGCGCTATTATTCAAAAATAGTTTCTATGGAAGCCTTACAGAAACAGTGAGAAATTACCAGGAATATTTGCGAATCTATTTTCCACTGCCACATCCTTCTCACCGAAATCAAAACAGGGTGAAGAGAAATCCGTGGTTTATGGAAAAAACTGTTCCTGAATTAAAAAAAAGAATACAGTTAGCAGACAGTGGGGCAAAACAACAAGGTAAGGCAGATTAATTGCTGTATATCAATAATTAAAAATTACAACCTTGAGCCAAAAATTTAAGATCGGTGAGCATGTAACCTGGAATTCAGAAGCTAGTCATGTGTCGGGTACGATAGTGAAAATACACAAAAGAGATTTTGATTACAAAGGTTATACACATCATGCCAGCAAAGAAGATCCGCAATATGAAATCAAGAGCGATAAAACAGAACATGTTGCTGTACATAAAGCCAGTGCACTTTCAAAAAAAATAGAAAGCTGATTAAAAACATAAAATGAAAACGATACTCATATTTGTATCAACACTTGATGGTAAGATAACAAAATGGGGTGAACCGAAAGTCAGCTCGTGGTCATCTCACCAGGACCAGGATTATTATAAAAAGGTTTTGAATGAATCGCGGCTTATTGTTATGGGGAGTAACACATTTAATGCTGACACATTTAAACCTTCAGCAGATCATCAGCTTATTATTATGACAGGGCATCCTGATAAATATAAAAATTTGGAAATTACAGGACAGATTGAATTTACAAACGAATCACCTTTTGATTTAATAGCCCGCTTTATAAGCAAGGAGCACAAGCAAATACTGGTAGTTGGAGGACCGCATATTGCCACTTCATTTTTAAAAGAACAATTAATTGATGAAGTATGGTTGACGATCGAACCTAAAATATTTGGAACAGGAGGTAATTTTGCAACAGAGGTAGATCTGGATATCAATTTACATTTGATTCACTGCGAAAAAGTAAATGAACAGGGAACATTGATTACTAAATATGCAGTGTTGAAGAAATGAGTCGTATGGTTTCAAGAGTCTTCAATTATTGCATTCTCTCCTCACAGTAAATGCAAAAAGTTTTTGAAAATAAAAAAGAAATTAAAGCGACAAAACAAAATAATATACAACCTGAGAAAGGGAATTTATTGAACACTCTTCATCATAATGGTAAATTATTGGTGCTTCCAAACATCTGGGATCCTTTAGGGGCTATACTTTTATAAGGTTTGGGTTATGCCGCTGTGGCTACTGCAAGCGCCTCCATCGCTTTTAGTAATGGCTATTCGACTGGAGGATAAATTCCATTTAAAGAGCTGTTGCACATCCTGCGAAAAATAATGAATAGTTTAACCATTCCTGTAACCGCTGATGTTGAAAGTGGTTATGCAACAAAAAATGCTGAGCTAAAAGAAAACATTAAAATGCTCCTTGATACAGGAATAGCAGGAATTAATTTTGAAGATACTAACAAGGAAGATAAAACAATTATTTCAATTGAAGCGCAATGTGAAAAGCTTCGCCTGATTAGAAATACTGCGTCGGAAATGCGAGTTCCTCTTTTTATCAATGCCCGTACTGATGTATATCTCAAAGCAAATAATTTATCGGATGAAGAAAAATTATCGGAAACCATACGCAGGGGAAAAGCTTATAAAATTCAGGAGCGGATTGTTTCTATCCCATCTCACTAAAGAAAAAGGAACAAATTGAAATCATTATTAAAGAAGTCGGTTTATCGGTAAATGTTGTATTGCTTCCCGAGATACCCGATTTTGGAACACTGAAAATAATTGGTGTGGCGAGGTTAAAGCTTGGCGCGCGGGTTTTAAGAACCTCCATCAATGCCATGAAAAATATTGCTGAAAAATGTTTGCATGATGAGGGGATGCAGGAAGTGACAGATAATCCTGTTACATCGGCGTATTTAAATACTTTAATTTCTAATTAGAACAGTTGAAACGAAAGCCAATAAAGACTGTGGTGCAATCTCAGCGTTCATTCTGCAACACGGTGTCCGGATATCCGGCAAGGTCAGGTAAAGGCCGTTTACTAAATTCAATTAGTTTTTATCCTTCGAAATTTTGTTTACTTTTTTTAGAAAACCGAGAAACTGATAGTTTAGAAACTACCCAAGCAACCTATCCCGTGCAACCTCCGAGGACTTTATACAGCAAGTTGTACGGATATCCCACATACAGGATTGCTAGAAAAGAATAGTACGGCTCAATGGTTTGAAACGACCCTTTATTTTCTTCTCTGTTTAAAAATTATAATGAATGACTTTTTTTTAGAAACCCTTCCCATTTTTTGGGTTTAAAAAATGGAACTGCAGCATTTATTTGATTTCTTCTCTTTCAACATGACCATTCAGGCTTTTACAATTTGGTTGGCGAAGCATATATTAGCAGGGAGTTCGCCTTTTATTTTTACAAAGAGTAAAAGACTTGATAGTAAGGAACATGTTTCATACATTGTTGTATATAATGTTAAGCCAAGTGCAGAAATAATCCTTGACTGTCAGTTCTTAAAAACTAGCGAATACAAGTAATGAAAGAGTTATAGATTTTGTTTTGACTCCTCCTGTTGTTCAGAGTACAACCTCTGATATGTAGATTCGATTCCTCTGCAGATATCAAGCGCATTTGTTTCTACTTTTTAATCGGAATTTAATTATAATTAGTAGCCATCATCAAAGTATTTCCTTTTTCGATTTAGTACAGTTCTTCCTGACAGTTACTAGCGGGATGCAGGTGCCAACAGTAGGTTATGAAGGAATATTTTAATGACTTATCTCGAAATCAAAACCTTTGGTGTTGTCTTTGTCCGTTATTTTCTACTTCAAAAATATAAAACCCAGTACCGAGTTTGCTTGTATTCAATTTGAAAATATTTAATCCTTTGACAGAAGGATTCACGATGTTCATCACCTTTTATCACGACAAATAGTAAACTTTCAATTTTAAATTGCCATTGCTAACACATGTAAATTCGAAAGTCAGATTATCATCTTCAATATTCGGATATAGTTTGAAATCAATTGTATATGATGACTTAGTAAAATAGCCCATAGAGCCTGAAGTTCTAAATAATTCAAGGCTGCTGTAAACGTTCGATCGCGATGAACAAATAGTCCCCAACTTGAATTCATAATTTGTATTGGAAGAAAGTCCCGTCAGGTTGTAAGATGTAGTTGTAAGACCCCGATATCCGGAAACTCTGTTGCAGAAGGATCGTAGAGGTTGCAAGGCAAAACCCTTTCAAAGTGAACGCAGTAGTTGATAAAAAAAAAGAGAATCTAACAAGTATATTCATTCAATTTTTTGTCTTTCTGTTCAAGTTTGCATAGTCGTCGAAATAGATCAGTCTCCTGAAGCTATTACGGAAGCACAGTAACCTTTCCATCATTACTGTAGAATGAAAATTAAAAAAACCCCTACTAAAGTGAAATAAATCGTTTGTTATTTGTTTCCAACTTTACTATAAAGGGCTACTATCCATCTTCTCGGAAGAATCCGGATAATAAAAGAAGTGATTTTTGATAGAGTACCCGGCACTATTATCATTCTTCCTTTCAAAGTTTTACGCACTGCAATTTCTCCAACTTTTTTTTTGCGGAACAGCCATTTGCGCACCAAACCATCCAAGTTTTTTCTTTGTATCCTCCTCTATTTCTGGTTTTGTAAAAACAGGACCGGGGCAAAGACAGCTAACGCTTATATTTTTTTTCTTTAATTGATAACGCAATGAATAACTAAAAAAGATAATAGCTGATTTTGTAGCAGAATATAAATTTTTTGCGGGTATGGGAGCAAAGCCAGCCATGCTGCCAACATTTAAAATATAAGACCGAGCATTTTTTTCTAATAATGGCAGCAAGGTGAGACTAAGCGCCATGTCACTCTCAACATTTAACTTTGCCATATAACGAAGCTTATCAAGTGGTAAGGATAAATAATCTTTAGCGCCACCTAAACCGGCTACATTGCAAAGAATTTTTAATTGGATATTTTTATTTTCACTCCATCCTGCAATTTCTTCTGCTGCAGTAACTTCACTTAAGTCATATATCAATATTTCAACCTGAACATGGTATTGGGATACCAGCTTATTTTTAGCAGAATGTAATGCGTCGGAATCTCTTCCTATTAAAATTAAATCGTATTTACGTTTTGCCAGTGCTTCTGCAATGGCATAGCCAATTCCTTTACTTCCGCCAGCAATTAAAGCATGTTTCATTTTTGTTTAAACATTTTAAATCATTAACCAAACAATTTAAACGAAAAAATCTTGCATTCCTTTAATAGTTGTAAGCATAAATTAATATTTATTTAGGAAGCAAAAATCCAAATGTAAAGCTTGATCTGATTCCGGTCAGTAAGGCTTTTAAAAGAAAAAAAGAAATGAAACGAGTTGCGTCGCGTTTATATTTTATTGTACCAGTGCGTTTATCTACAGGCATTGTTTTATCTTTATTTTTTGGTATGATTAATTTTTTCAGCAAGAAAGAAGGAATGCGTGCAATCTTCCTATCATTTCCCGTTAATCTGTCTATAATAAGATTATGATATTCACCCACAATTTTTCCGATTGCTTTTTCTTTATTGAAATAGAACTGAAAAGATAAATTGTTGAGGATGCCTGATTCAATATGAAATTTTCCGAGATTTTCTGCTGAAGAATTCAGGGTTACCAGATCTAAATTTTTGATCACTCCTTTTACAAAATATTGTTGAGAATGAAGTGGTAAATAAATAGAGGCATTTATTGCTCCTGAACCCATTAAAGAACCCTCGAAATTCATATTCATATGATCAGGATCTGATTTAAGCGGATGATTAATTAGAGTAGATAAAGTGGCATTAACATTTTCCACTTTCAATATGCCAGTTTTAGAGCCACCTTTGGGAAATTCTTCATATGCAACAGTTGAATGATTAACCTGAAAAGTTTTAACCCTTATCTCTATTGGAAGATTCTTCAAATACGCAACAGGCAAAGGTTGTGGTAGCGATGGCCTCGGTAATCTTCTGTCTCTAAAAACATATATGTTACTTTCATTAATAGAAATATTTTCAGCTATTAATTGTTTTTCAGGCAATTTCATAACATCGAGATTCATCAGTTTTATATTAGAAACTGTTGCATCTATATAATCTGCCTGGTGTGCTAATTTTCTACCTAGTTCATATTTGCCATATTGCGGAATAACTTTTAGAGAATTGATTTCTAACATTTGCTTTTTACTATCCATCTCCAATTTTTTTATTTGGATTGTATAATAGGCATTTGGAATCGAATATTTAATTTCCGATAAAGCACAGTTAATTGCAGCGAAATGAAAACCATTATCTTTTAAAAAATTAGTCGAGCTATCTGTTTTTATTCTATCAATATTTATATTAGCTTTAAAACTTAATTGATTTGTGTTATTAGAACGCCTTGATACAGCAGCATCCGAAATTTCAAGATGATTGATTGAAATATTTTTGAAAGGAACTGATGGAGAATTTATCGTGTTTTTCACCCCGGCATCTTTCGAAAAATATTCATAAACTAAAGATGAATGATCAATTTTAAAACTATCTATTTGAATTTCTAAAGGCAGTTTATCTGAACTAAAAACCTTCCCTGATTCGGGTTGCAATTTCATTGATCTTCTGTTATCATTTAAAAAATCTACATCAGTCTTGTGAAAAATAATGTTTCCGGCGATAAATTTTTTATCAAAGAGTTTGATAATATCCAGGTTGGTAACAGTTATACCTGAAATACTTGCTTCAATACGACTTGTTTTATTTTCCGTTTTATTAAATTGCCTTATGCTGTATTGTGGAATAAGTTTTAAACAATTAATCTGCAACCTTTGTTTTTTACTGTTTATTTCTAAATTCTTTAATTTAAGCGTATCACCGACATCAGCGATGTAATAATTAATACCTGATAAATTCGTTTCAATTGAGGAAAACCTCAAATTCCTTTCCGTAAGTGGTTTATTTAAATCATCAATTTCTATATCATCAATAGTAGCATTTGCATTCAGTAACAAATGATTTTCTTTGTCCTTATGCAGCCACACGGCGGTTCGTGCTAATTCAAAATGATTAAGCGAGATGTTTTTAATAGGTATTTGATTAATTATATTTTTAAATGCTGAATCTTTCTTATTCAAAAGAAACTGATCAAGTTCAATGTTGCCTTTTTCAATGCGCAAATTATTAAGAGAAAGCTTTTTGCCGAATAAAAGTTTTAAAAAATTAATTCCGGACAATTCAACTTTTGAAAAGTAAAAAATATGCTGATGCTGCTGATCTTTTATATCCGGTTTATAATGTATGTCAATGTCGTTTATTGAAACTGATGAAGAAAAAGGGCTGGTATTAATTGCAGAATAATTTATTTGCAGGTATGGTGAAAAAGTTTTGAGTTTTGTTTGCAGTTTATTTTTCAAAACTATATTTAAAATAATACTGCCAATAAACAAAATAAAAAATATGCCAAAGCTATAACTTAATATTACCAGCCATTTTGGCCATCGCCGTTTATTTTTCACATGTTTGATACCCAAATTTAAGATTTTTTGAATTTAGATCCGGCGACCGTAAGGAATGTGACTGGTAACCTACCAGGCCTAGGACCGGTGGGGGTACTGAATTCCTTTTTGATCAGTTTGTTAATGCTAGTAGAATTACCAAAATAGGATAAGGAATTACAGAAAATAGAATAAAAAGCGCAATTAAATTTTTTCAAGAAAAAGGATCATTTTGAACTTAATAATATTATAAGTCCTTGGTTTAACTGGAATAGGAATTCTGCCAATTCGATAATCGTTATGTTTAATAAGTTCACAAACTTTTCTTACTGAAGACTCAAAGTCATCAGAGTCAACCGGTAATACTTGCCATTCCGTTTCGCTGCTGACATCCGAATAAGTGGAAATTGAGCACATAGAAGGTAGGTCATTTTTTAAACTTTTGTGATGTTCCTGATTAGTTGCAATCCATACTCCATTTGTCTCAGGGAAACCCGGTCGTTGCCTTAGTATAAGCATAATTTTTTTGGACACATATATTGCCCGCAACCCAAACATAGACTTCACTTTTACTTCAAGCGGAAAAAGATAGTCGAAGACAAAAGTGAATGGAATATTTTTCTTGGTCATTTAGTTTGAATAAAAAGGAATTTAACAGCCTTACCATTAGCCTCATGGCTCATTTAATGTGGCGACAGATTGATTCAGTGCAACCTCTGAGTTCATTCTGCAACAAGGTGTCCGGATATCCGGCATGGTCAGATATAGGCCGTATATTAAATACAATTAGTTTTTTGGGTCTTCGAATTTTTGTTTACTTTTTTTAGAAGACCGAGAAATCGATAGTTTAAAAACTACCAAAGCAACATTTCATTTTTTGATTTTCAAGTATTCTTATTTGTTATACCTTTTACCTTGAAGTACCTCTATTGGAGTTAGGCCATTCAAGACAGCATGGGGACAGTTATTAAAATCTAATACTGCTTTTTCAACATATTCATCCAGAGCAACATTTGCGTTCATTCTGCAAGACGGTACGGATATCCGACATACCAGATTCCTATAATAAGCGTCATATATAATTGCGCATAAACTTATTTTTATACCTTTGTTAA
>ODAK010005371.1_pt1 | contig 13032 bp, 13 predicted proteins | sample 1539591 | NCBI WGS metagenome assembly ODAK01 (sample SAMEA3539303, study PRJEB22396) | soil metagenome | biome: tundra; feature: field; material: soil | place: USA | collected 2010-05 | depth 0.15 m | reverse complement strand
GCGCCATGCCGCGCAGCCGGCCGGGATGTTTTGCCACCATCTGCGCGATCCCGTCGTTCGCAAGGCGCGCGGCTTCAAGCCCGGTCTCGGGTTTGAGACCGTAGAAATAAATCGGCGGCGCCACTGAAATCGCCGCAACATCGAGATTGACCCGGTTCATCCACTCCACCTTGGCGTCGGCATCGTGGAATTCCGGCAGCAGCTCGGCTATGCGGCCGTGGTTATCAAAATAGCGTTTGCCGCCTTTTTCCTCGATCTTTGTGTGGAACTTTTCCGGTTCGCGTTTGATGGCCTGGATGACGTTTTCGGGAATGACATGGTTATGCAAATCGATGTTGCCCATAATCCGGAACTCTCACTTTCGATAAACGATGAAAAATAAACGGCCAGATACGAGTGTTCTTGCGGAGCTACCCTCTGTACCAGGGCGCGAGCCGCTGGCGAGAGCGGATCATGAGCGACCGGATGCCAACTGCGAAGATCGCCAGGGCGAGCACGTAGACGAAGGAGGCGTCCTCGTTCAACTGGGCGGATTTCTCGAACACCGACATCCCCATGCCCTGGATGCTTGCCAGCACCTCGACGGCGATCGCGTTCGTGATCCCCCGCGCGAACCCCAACTCGATTCCCGCCACGATATGCGGCATGGCCGTGGGCAGCGCGATGCCGAACCAGACGTGGTGAGTCTTCGCTCCGAAAATCCGGCCGACGTCCAGGTATTCCTTGGAGATCGCCCGCGTGCCGTCCGCCGTCGTGACGGCGACCGGGAGGAACGCCGAGATCGCGACGATGATCAACCGCGCCGCCGGCTGGTAGCCGACCCAAATGATGACGAGCGGCACCAGCGCGATCAGCGGCAGCGCGTACAGCGCGCGGACGTAGGTGGACAGGAACCAGTTCACCTCCCGCACCCGGCCCATGGCGAGCCCGATGAAAATTCCGGCCACCGTTCCGATCGCGACGCCCTCCACGATCGAGCCGAAGCTCGCGAGGGCGGCCGACCAGAACGACGCGCTCGCAATCGTGGACGGGATCGCCATGACAATTCCACTCGGCGTCGCGACGAAGCTCGGGAGATTGATGCGCACGTAGAACTCCCAGATGCAGAGCAGGGCTGCGCCCGCGACGATCGGTGCGATCCGCTCGCGCGTGAGCCAGCGCCTCGGTGAGCCCGGCCGGCGGGTCGCTATTGGGTCTACCCGACTGCCGTGTGCCGCCATCGCACCAGACGCCATTCGATCAACTCGCCGATGCTGACCAGCACCACGGCGAGTGCAGCCACGAACACCGTGACGGCAAGCACCGAGGGCGAGTCGATCATGCTCGTGCCCTGCAGGAGAACCGCCGCCACGCCGTCGGGATTGAGGAAGAACTCCGCGACGAGCGTCCCGGCCATCGCGAGCGCGATCGACTGCTTGACGCCCGTCATCGCGTAGGGAGTGACGTACGGCACAATCACGTCGCGCCAGAGCTGCCCCTCGCTCGAGCCGAAGATCGCGGCTACATCGAGATGCTGCCGCGGAATGCTGCGCGCGCCCTCCAGCACGCCCAGCAGGATGGGAAAGATCGAGATCAGCACGGCGACCAGCACCCGCGACCAGAATTCGAAGCCGAAAATTACGGACACGAACGGGACGAGCGAGATCGTCGGCGTCGCGTACAGGACGTAGATGTAGGGCTCGAACGCGGCCGCGATCAACTTCATCCGGGCCAGCACGAGCCCGGCTGAGACCCCGAGCACGATCGAGATGCCGAGCGTAACCGCGTAGAGCTTCGCCGACATGGCAAGCGCCGACAGGAGCGGACCGCCGTACAGCATCTCCCAGAGCCGCTCCATGGTCGTCGTGAAGGGGACGAACAGGATGCCGAAGCTGTGGCCGAGGACCTGCCACACGCCGAGCAACAGCACGATGCTCGAAGCGTAGCAGGCGACCCGGATCCACGACGCACCGGCGGAACGGACGTGCTTGACGCGCCGCCCGAAGGACTCGGTCCTTGCGGCAGTCGTCAGTCGCTCACCCACTCGCGTGCGCTAACCGTGAGTCTTACTTTTCCAGCTTGCCGAATTTCGACTCCACGCGCTTCAAAGCCTCGGCGTAAAGCGACTTGTCGACGATCTTGTCGTAGCTGGGCTTTTTCTCGGCCTTGATCGAGCCGATCTTCACGAGCTGGTCCAGCTGGCTCATCACCTGCGACTGGTCGAGGCCGTCATTGTTCACCCAATACCCGATCGCCTGGTAGCCGTCGATTGAGGCCAGGGCCACCTTCACGTCGATTTCGCTTGCCTTGGCGGCGATTTTCGCGAACGCTGCCTTGTCGGCCGGCGATTTGCTTCCCATCATTTTCTGGGAGCGGATCCAGCCCTCGAGAAAGCGGACGAGTCCTTCCCTGTTCTCCGCGATCGCCTTCTTGCTGGCGATCAACATTGCGTAGTGCAACCCCTTCGTAATCGCTGGAGGCGCTTTAATCTGGCGCCACTTCTTGCCGGTTTTAAACTCGACCTGGGCCAGTTCGTCGACATGCCAAACGCCCGCGTTAACCTGTCCGGCGATCCCGGCCTTCACGAGCGGCGCATTCGCGAGGTCGATCGGCTTGAGGTCGCTGAGTTGGAGCCCGCAGGTAGCCACCACCGCCCCCAGGTACAGGTAACGGGCGTTGTTGATCCCGTCGGCGGCGACCGTCTTGCCCTTCAGGTCCTTGCATTCTTTCACGCCCGGATCATCCGACGCGATGATCCAGTCCTGGTTGGGCATTCCGGCGATAGCAACCACATCCGCGCCCCCTGCGATCAGGTTGAGGGCCGGCTGCGACGCGGTGAACCCGACCGCAACATCGCCCGTGACGACCGCCTTCGCCGTGTCCGAGCCCCGCTGGAACCAGCGGAAGCTCACGTCGACGCCCGCCGCCTTGAAGTAGCCCATTGCCTCCGCGACGTCGGCGAACGTATTCGAGAAGATGGGCGGGCGCCCGATTGCCGAAGCCGCGATCTGGAGGGGCTTGGCAGAAGACTGCGCCGTAACGTTAGTGGGGACAACGAACGAAATTGCCGCGAGCGCGGCCATCGCGCCAAAAAACGATTTCCTCTGCACGCACCTGAATCCGGTAACTGTACTCATGTTCCTTCTCCTCATTGTTGGTCGAACCAGTAATGTACTCATGTTGCTTCTCCTCATTGTTGGTCGAACAAGTCATGCCAGACCTGATCCCGCAGGTTGATGAACGACGGGGTCGAGACGACTTTCCGGTCACGTGGACGGGGCAGATCGACCTTGCGCACCGCTCGAACGTGCGCCGGACGGCCCGCCAGGACGACGACCCTGTCACCCATCAGCACTGCCTCGTCGATGGCATGAGTGACGAACATCATGGCGGTTGGCCGGCTGTCCCAGATTCGCAGCAGCTCGAACTGGAGCTGCTCCCGCGTTTGGGCATCGATCGCGCTGAAGGGCTCGTCCATGAGCAGGAGCTTGGGCTCCATCACGAGCGCTCTCGCCAGCCCCGCGCGTTGCTGCATGCCGCCGGAGAGCTGGTGCGGATACGACTTCTCGAACCCGCAGAGCCCCACGAGTTCAATCGCCGCCGCGACGCGGCGTCCGATCTCCTCCTTGGGGGCACGCCGCAGTTTCAGGCCGTACGCGATGTTGTTCCAGAGGTTTTTCCACGGGAAGAGCCCGAAGTGCTGGAACACCATCGACACGCTCGGCAATGGTTTCTCGACCACCTGCCCATCGATACGGATCTCGCCGCCGTCAAGCTGGGTCAACCCACCGACGCAGCGAAGCAATGTGGTCTTGCCGCACCCCGACGGCCCGACGATGCTGACGACCTCCGAGCTGCCGACGTTGAGGCTGACGTCCGCGAGAACTTCGAGGTCACCGTAGCGCACGGCCGCGTTCTCGACCACCAGCCGTGCTTCTCCCGGATTGTTCATCGGCAGAGAGCCCGCCGCGCCCGGATCAGCCGCACGTCAGCCGAGAACTTCCCGGCATGAGGGTACGACGAGTTCCAAGCTGGTCGGATTCGATGTAACCCATTAAGCAGGACTATTCTCCGCTCGTAGTGCGACAAACCGACTCCTGCCGCGAGAGATGATATATGTCATAATTCTTGCACGAGGTCAACCCGGAAAAAGAAGCTGCTAACTACTATGATGGAGAGAACATGATACGAGCTGCAATTGTCGGACTTGGCTGGTGGGGAAGGACGATCGTCGACGCTGTGCAGGGCAAAAGCGAGCAGATCACTTTCGTTGCCGGCAACACGCGCACCCGCGCGAAGGCGGAAGATTTCTGCAAGGAGCGCAAGATCGAACTGCGCGACGATCTCGACGGCATACTCAAGGACCGCGGCATCGACGCGGTCGTCTATACCACGCCTCACAGCCAGCACGAGGAACACGTCAAACGCGCGGCACAGGCGGGCAAGCACATCTACGTGGAGAAGCCGTTTACGCTGACCGTGGCAAGCGCCAGATCGGCGCTCGAAGCGGTCAAGAAGGCGGGCATCGTGCTCGGCATCGACTATCAGCGCCGGTTTCATCCCTCCATCGGCGAAATCCGCGCCCGTGTCAGGGACGGCCGCCTGGGGACGATCTGTTTTAGTGTGGCCGAGGCGACGGCGCCAGGCGGACTTTTCATGCCGAAGGAGTCGTGGCGCACCAACCCGGATGAGACCCCGGTCGGTGCAATGACGGGGATAGGCGTCCATCTCGTCGATGGATTCATCGATCTTTGCGGCGAGATCGCGCAGGTCTATTGCGTCAACACGCGGCGGGCGGCCCCGCTAGTTGACGACACGACTACCGTCACGCTCATACACAAGAACGGCGTGACATCGAGTTTCAACTGCTCGCTTGCGACCGCCGCTAATTATCGCGTCGCGGTCTACGGCACGCGCGGTCTCGCCGAGACCGACAGGAATCTGGATGTGTTTCGCTTCAGTCCGGCGCCCGACAAGCCGGGGCATCCCCCGCCCGCGCAGCCGGAGATCATCGACCATAAGGGGGTCAATCCAGTGAAAGCGGGGTTGGAGGCGTTCGCGGCGGCAATTCGCGGCGATGCGCCGTTCCCGATTCCCACTGAGCAGATCATTCACGGTGTAGCTGTCTTCGAGGCGATCGTGAAGTCGGCAAAGACGGGCAACCCGGTCAAGGTGAGCTAAAAAGATTCAGGATTGGGTAGTAATAAATAAAACGTTGCCGAATTAATGAACCAGACTACTTGGAAGGCGCAACAGCATGGATTATCGTGAGGTCAGCGGGGTTCGCGACGGCATGCGAATCGATTGGGATGTGCCGGTTAAGATGGAAGACGGCCTGGTCTTGCGGGCCGACGTCTACCGGCCGGTCGCGGACGGCAAGTATCCCGTCATCCTGACCTACGGCCCCTACGGCAAGTGGCTGCATTTCGAGGACCTGTATATCGAGCAGTGGCGCCGCATGTGCGAGGAGCATCCGGCCGTGCCCACAGGTTCCACCAACAAGTACCAGAACTGGGAAGTGGCCGATCCCGAGAAGTGGGTTCCGGACGGATACGCGGTCGTGCGCGTCGACTCGCGCGGCGCCGGCCGCTCGCCCGGGCTGCTCGATCTGTGGTCGCTGCGTGAGGCTCAGGATTTCTATCATTGCGTGGAGTGGGCGGCGGAGCAGCCCTGGTCGAACGGAAAGATTGGACTCAACGGCATTTCCTATTACGCCATGAACCAGTGGCAGGTTGCGGCGCTGCAACCGCCGCATCTGGCGGCGATCTGCATCTGGGAGGGCGCGGCAGATTATTACCGTGATCTCAGCCATCACGGCGGCATCTACTGCACGTTCGCCGATACATGGTTTCCGGGGCAGGTCACCAAGGTGCAGCATGGCAAGGGCAAGAACGGCTATCGCAGCCGCATGAACGGCGACTGGGTATCCGGACCCGGGACCCTGAGCGAGGAAGAACTCGGCGCTGCCCGGCGTGACTTCGCAGTCGACTGTTTTGCCAGCCCGCTGGCAAGCGACGATTACTGGATCTCGCGCATGCCCGACTGGTCGAAAGTGAAGACGCCACTCCTTTCATCGGCTAACTGGGGCGGGCAGGGTCTGCATCCGCGTGGCAACTTCGAGGGCTTCGTGCGCGCGGCCTCCAAGCAGAAGTGGCTCGAGGTGCACGGCATCGAACACTGGACTGAGTTCTATACGGACTATGGCATCAGGATTCAGAAGCGCTTCTTCGGCCATTTCCTAAAGGGCGAGGACACCGGGTGGTCGAAGCAACCCAAGGTGACTCTGCTGGTGCGCCATCCGGGAGAGAAGTTCGTCGAGCGCCATGAGGACGAATGGCCCCTCAGGCGGACGCGATGGACGAAGTTTCATTTGCATTCTGAGGGCCATACCCTTACGACCGACGCGCAAAAGAAGGCGGACAGCGTCACTTACGGCGGCCTTTCGGATGGCGTAACGTTTCTCACGCCGCCGCTCGAGGAGGATACCGAAATCACGGGCCCGATCGCGGCCAAGCTGTGGGTCTCGTCGGCCACCGAGGATGCCGACCTGTTTCTGGTGGTGCGCGCGTTCACGCCGGACTTAAAGGAGGTCACTTTCATGGGGGCGCTCGACCCGCACACGCCGATTGCGCAAGGCTGGCTCCGCGCCTCCCATCGCAAGCTGGATAAGGCGCTATCACTGCCCTACCGGCCCTATCACACCCATGACGAAATTCAGAAACTCACGCCGAACGAGATCTATGAGCTCGACATCGAGGTGTGGCCGACCTGTGTCGTGGTGCCTGAAGGCTATCGAGTCGGCCTCACTGTGCGCGGCCGCGATTACGAATGGTCCGGCGGCACGGTCAAGGGCCTCGGTAATCTGAATGCGGTGTTTACCGGCGTCGGCCCCTTCCGTCACAACGACCCGCGCGACCGGCCCGCCGAAGTGTTCGGCGGCGACGTGACGCTGCATATGGGACCGGATCGCCAGGCCTACGTGCTGCTGCCGATCATCCCGCCGAAATAGCGTGGCCACTCGCGTATCTATCGTTACCCTGATGGGATTGCTTGCGTTTGCCTCGATGGCGAGGGCGCAGCCGCAGCCGGCTGCGCCTGCCGGTTATCCATCCAGGCTGATCCGCTTCATCCTGCCGTTTCCGCCCGGCGGCGGCACCGATATTCTCGGGCGCGTGCTGACGCAGAAGCTCAGCAACGCGGTGGGGCAGCCGGTAGTGCCGGAGAATCGCCCCGGCGCGGGCGGCAACGTCGGCCAGGAACTCGCGGCAAAGGCGCTGCCGGACGGTTACACCATCGTATTGTGCTCGCCGTCGATCGCGATCAGTCCAAGCCTCTACCAGAAGCTCAGCTAGGCGTTGCAAACTCCAAGCCGCACGTGCAGGCGGGCAAGCTGCGCGCGCTGGCCGTGCTTGGGCCGAAGCGCGCCGCGGCGATGCCCGAAGTGCCGACCGCCGCCGAGTCCGGCATGCCGTGGTTCGACGTGCAGACCTGGTACGGCACACTCGCGCCGGCAGGCACGCCGCAGAACATCATTCGCTATCTCAACGCCGAATTCGTCAAGATCGTCAACGCGCCCGACGTGCGTCAGCACCTGGAGGGCATGGGCGCCGAGCCGCTTACCAGCACGCCCGAGGAGTTTGCAGAATTCATCAAGCTCGAAGCACAGCGCTGGGCCAGAGTGGTCAAGGATTCCGGCGCGCAGGTCGAGTAACGGCATTCCTTTGCGTCTCTGGCGCGCCTTGCGTTGAGGCTTTTCTTGTCAGTCGAATACGCCAAGGACAGCTCGCCATAGCGCTGGCGGGCTTTCTTGTTTGTGATGGCATCCGCCTGATCTGTATCAATACCTCGGAGCGGTCTGTACAGTAAGCTCCTGTGTGGATGGAAGCCTTCGAAGGACAACGTATGAAATATGGCCGGCCCACACGGATACTGCATGCGCTCATTGCCATTGGGATTTCGCTCGAGCTTTTGTTAAGCCTCGTGATGAAAACACCGAGGCCCGGACGGGTGTTCACACCTCTGCAATCGTTCGGCTACGAGGCACATCAAATGGTCGGTATGGCTGTTCTCATCGTGCTTTTCCTGCATTGGATTGTCTTCGTGACCGGCCATGCGTACAAAGGCATCGGACACTTCTTTCCGTGGTTTTCCAAAGCGCGCATGCATGCGGTATTGAGCGACATTCGCGAAGTCCTCGAACTTAAGGTGGGAGACCCTGAGCAGATGGACAGCTTTTCGGGCGCGATTGAAGGTCTCGGCTTCGTTGCGGGAAGCATTCTCGCTGCAAGCGGCGCCGTGCTCTTCTTCGGGATCGCCGAGAACGGCGTCATGAGCGCGGCCATTCATTCGGTCAAAGATTTCCACGAGTTCTGGGGTCCCGTCATGTGGGGATATCTGGGCATCCACGCTGGCGCAACGATGGTGCACATTGGGCTGGGACATCGTTCTATCCTATCTATTTTCAGATGGTAAGCCATCGTTGAACCAGGTTGCCCCTGTCAGCAGGCCACTCATGCCGAGACCAGCGGGCCGGGATTCTTCAGATAGCTGTTCTTGAGCGTGTCGGCCGCCCGGTATGCGAGCGCGCCGACCGGCCCGGTCGGGTTGTATGCTGAATTGTGCGGGAACACGCAGGCGCCCATGACGAACAGGTTGTGGCAATCCCAGCTCTGCAGGTACTTGTTGACCGCGCTGTTGCCCGGGTTGGTGCCCATGATCGCGCCGCCGGTGTTGTGCGTGCTCTGGTACGGCACCACCGACCATGGAGTGGTGCGCGCCGACGCCGGGTTCATCGAGGTCGGATTCATCGACTTGGCGAGATCGTTGATGAGCTGCGCCGCGTGCCGCGACATCTTGTGCTCGTTTTCCTTGTAATCGAAAGTCATCCGCATCAGCGGCAGACCGAACGCGTTGCGATACGTCGGGTCGAGATCGTAATAGTTATAGCGGTTGGCCATCACGCTGCCGCTCGATCCGATGGTCATCGCGCTGTTGTACCACTTCGCGGTCGCGGATTTCCACGCCTTGCCCCACGGCGGCGTGCCGCCGGGCGCCGGACGGAAGGTGATGGGACGGCCGTGCGTCATGCCGCCGCTGATGTTCGAGCCGCCGACGTAGCCGTGCGGGCCGCGGTCGAACTCCCAGTTGGTGTTGTAATCGTCGATCACCACGTTGAGGCCGCCGGTGGACATGAACGGATTGAAATACTTGCCGTCGAAAAACAGCGTCGCGCCCGCGCCGGTCTGGTAGCAGTAGTTCTTGCCGATGACGCCGGTCTGCGCGACCGGATCGTACGGTTTGCCGATGCCCGACAGCAGCAGCAGGTGCACGTTGTTGATCGCGTAGGCGCACAGCACCACCAACCCGGCGGGCTGCTCGTACTCCTCGCCGTTCAGCACGTTGGTGTAGGTAACGCCGGTCACGCGCTTGCCGCTGGAATCCTTCAGCACTTTCGTCACCCACGCGTGCGCGCGCAATTCGAAATTCGGATTGCGCATCGCGATCGGGATCACCGTCGTCAGCGGGCTGCCCTTGGCGTTGGCCTCGCAGCCGAAGCGCTCGCAAAAGCCGCAGTACTGGCACGCGCCGATCTTGGCGCCGTCGGGATTGGTGTAGGCGCGCGAAGCGTTCGCGGTTGGCCGCGGGAACGGATGATAGCCGGCGTTCTTCGCCGCTTCGGTGAACATATCGCACGCGAGGCTCTGGTTGAGCGGCGGCAGCGGATACTCGCGCGCGCGCGGGCCTTCGAACGGATTGCCGCCGGGCTGGATCGCGCCGCGCAGGTTGCCGGCCTTGCCCGAGATGCCGGCGGTGTATTCGAACCGCTCGTAGTACGGCTCGAGCTCCGCGTAGGTAATGCCCCAGTCCTGAATCGTCATGTCCGCCGGAATGTAGTTCTTGCCGTAGCGTTCTTCGTAGAGGCTGCGAACCTTGAACTCCATGTCGTTCCAGCGCCAGGTGTGGCCGTTCCAGTGCACGCCCGCGCCGCCGACGCCTTCGCCGGGCAGGAACGATCCGAGCCGGCGCATCGGCAGCGCCTCTTCCGACGGCTTGTTGCGTATCGTCAGCGTGTCCTTGTTGGTGTTCTGCGTCATGTCGTTGCGCGACGAGAACCGCAGTTCGTCGCGGATCAGCGGTACCGAAAAATCCTGGCCCGGCGAACGCATCGCGCCGCGCTCGAGCGCGACAACCTTGATGCCCGTTTCGGTCAATTCCTTTGCCAGGATCCCGCCGATCCAGCCCAGTCCCACTAGCACCACATCCACTTCCGGTAATTTTTTCGCCATGATCGATGTCCTCTCAGCTCATGTCCGCGATGCCGATCGGCTCGACGGTGAATTTCTTGTTCTTGAAGTTGACGATGTTCTGCTGATGCACCTGGATCACGCCGGGAAAGCCGATCATCTTCCAGCCTGCCTTGTTTTTGTTGCCGCCGTAGATCGGGTCGGCGAACATGCCTTCCATCACGTTCTGGTAGACGGTGGTGAAGAACACGCGCGCCGGCGGGCCGTTCTCGAATTCGACCTTACCTGCGAACAGGCCCGCCAGCATTTCCTGACGCTGCGCCTCGGTGATCTGGTCGAAGAGCTTGCCGTAAGTCTTGACGCTATAGCGATTGGCGGCCTCGATGCCGGCGCGATACAGCTCGGCGGGTGTCAACGGAAGCTGGTAACCCTGGCCCGGCGTGCCCTGCTTCCACGGGCCCTGCATGTACAGGCGGTCGCCCTTGCCCCAGCTGCCGGCGAGCGCGCGATCGATGAAAATGTTGATGCCGAGGTCGGTGCCTTTGCCCGTCAGTTCGTCCGCGGGAATCATGTGATCGACCAGCGCCTCGACGAAAGCCGCCTCATCCGGATTGAAAAACGTGTAGCCCGCACCGCTCGGTGCGGCAACCGGCTTCTGCGCTTGCGCGGTCGCGCTTTGCGGCAGGCTGACGGTAACAGCGGCTGCGCCGCCGGCGACGGCGCTCTTCAGAAAGTTACGCCGGTCAAATCCTTTGTTTTCCATTTGCTCCTCCTGAATCTGGTTCGATACCTGCGGCGGCGCGTGAGATGCTCATTGCGCCGCCTGGAATTCCCCGGAGATCCTCTAAGCCTGCCTGGGTCTCTGTGGCGAGGCTCTTGGTTTTGTTATGTGCGTATCCTAGCGGGGGCGGCCCGTGCGGGCAATCGAAATCGGCGCGCTGCCATTGTCGTTACGCCAGGAGTTTGTCGGACTTAGCCCCGACAAACTCCTGCGCTCAAATCACGACGGCGTTCGCCGCCATGGCGGTGCCTCTCTTGGGCGGATGCGTCACGATTGATTTCAGCGCCGGCACCGGCCGCGTGAGCTTGCCGAGGTCGGGCACGGGACGCCGCAGCGCGGCAATGGCGGCAAACGCCGGCTCCATCGCGTGCGCGGCGCTGAGCAGCGCACGGTCGCCGCGGAACCGGCTGATGACCTGCAGGCCGAACGGCATGCCCTTGTGATCGACGCCGCAGGGCAGCGCAATGGCTGGGTTGGTCGTGAGCGTGACGACGTAAGTGAGCGCCAACCAGTGGTAATAGTTGCGGCCCTGGCTTCCTCGCGGGCGCGGTCGTAGCAGGTTGCAGTGACGGCGTTGACCGCGGGATTGATGCGCTCGATGCGCGCGATGCAAGCCTCGAGCAGTTCGACCGGCGAAACTTCCTTTGAGCCGATCCGGCGGCGCAGTTCGAAGGCTGATTCGGCGAGCAGCTGTTCGTTCAGATATTTTTCTCCGCCAGATCGCCGATGACCGGCAGCTTGAATTGTTCGCCCTGATAGGCTTTGACCATCAGGAGTATCCACAGCACCAGCTGCAAGAGGCCCAGAAAGGGGAGCAGCATCCACCCTATGAAGGGGATGTACGCGATGACCATGAACAGTATGGTCAGCCCGCCGAAGGTGATCATCGACTGCATCGCGTGGAATCGGACAAATTTGTTCTCCTTCTCGAGCAGGAAAAAAATCAGCCCGGTAACCCAGCCAACCAGATAGCAAAGCAATCCCGCAACGTTCTGATTCAATCCCGTGGAAGTCGTCTTGATATCATCAGCCATGATATTTTTCTCCTTTGAAACGTGAACTATAAGACATTTCCGCATGCTTTGCATGACCCCACGGCGAACTGATCTTGCATCCCTCCGCCCTCATCCTTTACGCCAGGCTCACGGGGGTGAGCCAGATCATGCTACTGTTTCCTCGGGGCGGTCGCGCTACCTGCGAGGCGACGAGCGTTTCCGGCGGCAGCGACCGTTAGTCGTGCCGTTCCAATATGTCGCGCCGATTGACGTCAGCCACCCGCGGCACTGGGCGTCGGTCCATGCGCCTGGCTGGAGAGCGTTGGAACGGCACTCGCTCGTCGGGAACACCAAGCGAGGAACCATGGCGGAACTCGGCTATCCCCGCGTCGCCGGGTCGGTCTGGTACGGGCTGATGGCGCCGGCCGGCACACCGAAGAAAATCATCGCGATGCTCAACGCCGAATCGAACCGCATCCTCGCCACGCAGGAAGTGAAGGACCGCATGGCGGGTGCGGGCATCGATGCGGCCGGCGGTACGCCGGAGGAATTCGGCAATTTTATTCGCGCCGAGCTCGCCAAGTGGGGACCGGTCGTCAAGGCCGCCGGGGCGAAGCTGGACTAATCAGTCCAAGCCGCTCTCGGGCGAATTCATCGCGCGCGATCCGCACCGGGGTCCAGAATCCTGGCTCCTCAATCCTGCTTTTCCCCCTCCCGCCCTCACGGGCTGGCCGGCTGTGCCATCGGAATTTGTGGGTTAAGACGTCCATCTTGCGCCCTCCTGTTCTCACGCTCTCACGCAGGTTGCAGTGCAACCCGCTGCTTGACGGCGGTGCAGGTAAGGCGGAAGCCTTTGCGGCAACTTACTTCATTATTTTTTAATTGTTTCGTTAGCCGTATGTGACCTCAGCAGAAATATATGATTACAAGACTTGACCGTTCGCAGTAACAGCAGTGTGTCTAGCGGGTTGAAGTCCTGTCCAAGGAGTTGTCCGTACGCCTTGGTAGCGTAAGGAAGTGGCGTTGAAGTAAC
>ODAK010005369.1_pt1 | contig 13033 bp, 11 predicted proteins | sample 1539591 | NCBI WGS metagenome assembly ODAK01 (sample SAMEA3539303, study PRJEB22396) | soil metagenome | biome: tundra; feature: field; material: soil | place: USA | collected 2010-05 | depth 0.15 m | reverse complement strand
CGCAATCTTTTTTGCCTCATCGCCGATGCGTTCGAGATCAGTAATTGTTTTGATTACCATCATCACCATTCGCAAGTCGCCCGCAGTTGGCTGGCGGCGTGCGATGATCTGACCACAACTTTCATCTATGCCTACTTCCAGCGCATTGACGCGCTGGTCATCGGCAATGATGCGATCCATCAATGCTACATCGCTTCTGATTAGCGCCTCAATGGCGAGCCGAACTTGTCTTTCCACTAGTTCGCCCATCAGCAGTACGCGCGCACGCACAGATTCAAGTTCTACGTCATACTGCTTTGAAGTGTGTTCGCTATTAACCATCTAGCAACTCCCTACCTGGCTTAGGTAAACGAGTGATACTACCCGAGCGGCGTGACGTTTTTGTTACTAAGGTGTTCATTGTCAATGCAGCATTCTGTTTCATATATTCACGACAGATTTGAAACAAAAAATTCATGCCGTTGCAATAATTAACACTTACCATGTTCAGAAGGGCAGTTCGGTTGCTGCATTCATCAACTCTTTTGTTTGGGGGATAACATGTTCTTTACTGACCATTTCTTTACCGATGAAGAAAAACTGAAACTTCTGGTAAAGCTTATTTGATGGAGCGCAGAATAAAACAGATGGAACAAGAACGCCAATCTCATCTCGATGAGGTAGAGTTTAAAGGACTTAAAAAATTTAAAAAGTTTCAAGAGCTTCAAAAACAGCTTCATGAGCAACACCATCAGCAATATTTTTAGGGAGCCTCGAAAACTACTGGGTTGGTTGTTCGCGGATGTTTGGCTGTCTTTGACCGGTGGCCGGCCGTTCGCCATATATGGTCGCCACGATATTGAATAGGCATCTGGAGTTCTCAGCTTCAATATAACCCCTGCCAAGTCTTTTTGGAGCAGCTATGCCCCTGTCGTAGTGGTGTTCACTTCAGGCTTGAATCCACCCTGACGTAATCACATTACGTTCAGTCACTATTATCGTCATCCATCCAGCGCAGCAGATAGGACCATTGTTCCAGTTCCCGCTCGGCCAGATGGGGCGGCAGATCGAACAACGTTTTTCCCTCGAACGCTGCGTTCACGTACACCTGTGCTTCGCGCAGATAGGCCAGCACCGGCAGGTCGAGCGAGGTGAGGAATTGTTCCAAGGTTAGTGCCGCGCGGGTACGTGGGTCCATGCGCATCCCCACCACGCCGACAGATATCTTGCCCTTGTGTACCGATTTTTCGTGGCTCAACGCTTTCAAGAAGTCGTGGCTGGCCTGAATGTCGAACACGGAGGGGGCGATGGGTACAATCACGCTATCGACTAACTGAAGTGCGTGTTCCAGATTCTTGCCGTGCAGGCCTGCCGGGGAGTCGATCACCAGCCATTCAGTATGTTTGGACGCTGCCTTTTGTTCTTGCTGCAATGAGATGACGGGAAGGTCGGCGGGACGATTCTCCAGCCACTGGGTGGCCGATCTCTGTCGATCCAGATCAAGCATGGCGACACGCTTGCCTTGCGCGGCCAGATAGCCAGCGATATTGGTTGACAGTGTGGTCTTGCCGCTGCCGCCCTTGGGATTGGCAATGAGAATAGTTTTCATAAATATACCCCCCTTAAAATGCCTTATGAAATATAAGCGGCTCGCATATTGATATGCGGCACACTTATGGCACAGTTCACCGATCAAGGCGATGCTTTAGTGTTTGTTTGGACGGCCAGCCTTAACCATTTCTAGCCCTCTGCCAATGTGCGCTTCATCTGCGCCATTATTCAATTCACCCAGAGCTTTTAGGCCGGCACGCAACACTTCGCTCTTTTTCACCGACAGACCAGCTTTTCGGAACGCATCCTTGATTTTAGCGATTTCCTTATACTCGTTTTGTGGCATGGCAAAATTGTTGCGCACCACTTTTACTTTGGGCACTTTTTTTGGTTTTTTCGCTGCCGATTTTGGTATTGCCTTAACCTGTTTCTTGGCTGCTGGCTTTACAGCATGCTTCACCGCTTTTTTTGCTATGGCGTGAGCTTTTTAGTTGTGGTTTCTTTTGCAGTTACTTCAGTCTTATCCGTAGTGATCTCTTTTCCTCCTTAAATATACAAGCTGGCGGACCAAGCACAACCCGAATACTGAACTGCTTGTTAACAGAATTAAGCAAGGAGGGTGCGCGCCGTAAAATATTTCAAACTTTACGTCTGGGGACACTATGTAACGCTGGCGGACCGGCTTCCGTGCGATACGCAGCTAACCTGAGAACTATGCGACCATTCTTAATGGCGCAGCTCGTCACGCACTTTCTTGCTGGTCAGCACGATCAGGTAGTCCTGGATTCGAGCGCTTGATTTGAGGCTTTCAAGTGCTGAAGCGTAGATGTTATTTACCTCTTCAACGGGGCAATCAATTTCTTCGGCGAGCGCCTCGATGGCTTGAAGATGCTCGGGCTCTAACTTAGTGTAATTCAAGGTGGCCATGAAATTGTTTGCCTTTCGTCGAACCGAAAGATTGTGGTCTAGATTTGCAATATAGACAAAAATTATCTGGGCAACAAATAAATTCGACAATGCCAGATGAATCCTGTTCCCGGAGAATGGTCAAAGTATGCTCTTTGCGATTAATTATGTGAAGCTGATGATCTGTCATATTTATGTAATCTAACTCTCTTATAATGCGAATGACATTTTGAATGGCTGAAAATCGTTGGACCTATGAGCAAACAGCAATCAAGTTCACGCAAGTCTAGAGAGCTGCATCCGTATGCCGGCTTGCTGCATGAACTGGAGGAGTTGCGGAGTGAACTGAAAGAGCTTGAGCAGTTGTCTGCAACAACACTGCAACACGCAAATCCACTCCATCTGGCCAGCACTATTAACCTGATTCACTACCTTGGCCTGAGGCGACGAGATATGCGGTCACTGCAAGAAAGACTGGCGGCAGTAGGTCTTTCATCGTTAGGTCGTATGGAATCGCACGTCTTCACTAATCTCAGTGCCATCATTGACCTTTTGCGTTGCGCGTTAGGTAAGAATTCAGCTGACAAAATATTGCCCACCTCAGAGGCGACGGGCGCAGCGCAGCTTGAAAGCAATACCAATAATTTATTTGGCAAGCCTCCCTCGCATCGCCGAGTCCGCATTATGGTCACGATGCCAGGTGAAGTGGCGGACGATTATTCATTGATCAAGGACATGCTCGTTCAAGGTATGGATTGTGCGCGTATCAATTGCGCGCATGACGATCCTGAAATATGGGCACGCATGATTGAGCAAATCAATCTGGCACGTCGTGAAACAGGAAGGCATTGCCGTATCCTGATGGACTTGGGCGGCCCCAAGTTGCGCACCGGAGAAATTGCTCAAGGACCTGCTGTACTCAAATGGAAACCACAGCGAGATATGTACGGCAACGTGGTTGCCCCCGCGCGAATATGGCTGCATCCCGAAGGCGATGCTTCTCCCAGCCCGGCCCCCGCCGATGCTTGCCTGCCTGTATATGGGGATTGGCTTGCAAAAGTGGCGTCGAGCGACATCATTGAATTAACCGACGCGCGGGGGTCATTGCGCACCCTGCAAGTTGTTGACCAGGTCGGCGCGGGCTTTTGGGCAGAATCCAATCAAACCACCTATGTCACGCCTGGTATAGAACTAAAGCTCCTGCGGGTGCCCATATCCGGACATCCGCGCCGGGTAGGTCACACCGGTATGGTCGGGGCGTTACCTCCATTACCCGAATCGATTCGTCTACACATTGGAGACAGTCTAATCATCACGCGTGAACCGTTGCCGGGCAAGCCGGCCCAATTCGATGCCAGCGGACGTTTACTGCGCGCAGCCAGCATTGCCTGTTCCCTGTCGGAGGTTTTTCGCACCGTCCAACCGGGCGAACGCATCCTGATCGACGATGGCAGAATCGGCGGCGTTATCCGCAGTGTCAGCAAAAACAAAATGGTGGTCGAAATCACGCAGGCTAGTGAAGGCGGGGAGAAACTGCTGGCAATTAAAGGCATCAACTTGCCGGATAGTCGTCTTGAGTTGGATGGCCTGACGGCACAGGACATCGAGCATCTGGAATTTATCGTGCAACATGCCGATATGGTCGGGCTTTCATTCGTCCGGAATCCCGCTGACATTGAGTTATTGCAAAAGCATCTGCAACGCCTTGATGCCGGGAAACTTGGAATCGTACTGAAAATCGAAACGCGTGCTGCATTCGAGAATTTGCCGGAACTGTTATTTACATTACTGCATTCACCAACCGTCGGCGTCATGATTGCTCGCGGTGATCTGGCAGTGGAGTGCGGCTATGAAAGATTGGCAGAGTTGCAGGAAGAAATTCTTTGGCTGGCCGAGGCGGCGCATTTACCGGTTATATGGGCTACTCAGGTACTGGAAGGATTATCCAAGAGCGGCAAGCCCAGCCGTGCTGAAATTACCGATGCGGCGATGGGTGTGCGTGCCGAATGCGTCATGCTGAACAAGGGGGCGCATATTATCGAGGCCATCCAAACATTGGATGACATCCTGCATCGCATGCAATCCCACCAGCAGAAAAAGAGCTCACTGTTGCGACGTCTTCATTGGTGACCCCTCGATGGGTGAATACTGAGCATGAAGGCACATACTATTTTCCGATTATGCGAAAGCCTTCATCCTTAGCATTCATCGTCTGCTTCGGAAGCGGCAGTTCACAAGCATCGCCCATCCCCACTGCATACCAATTCTGCAATCAACCTGTGAGTTGACGAGTCCGTGCGTAACCTACGATAATTAAAAATCTAACTTATGACCATCGAATCCATCCCTAAATTTACCGCCCCCGCAGCAAAATTGTGGGCAACCATTCCCAGTGATACGAAAAAGCAATTGGTCTCTAATGTCTGGTGTGGAAAATGCCGTCATGAGATCACGATTACCAATTTCTCTGGGGCTGTCAAAGCAGGCGACTTGTTGCTAGTCGGTTTGTGTTCGGAGTGCCATGGCGATGTGGCGAGGGTGATCGAGATGAGTTGACTGGCCGCGCGCCAACATACACAATCTCAAGCTTGATAGTCTCGAAAAGAGGACATATTCCAACACAAGGTATCGGATCAATCTGTGCAAACATCCGGCGCTTTCACGCTTTCGTTGACGCCAATCATGCCGATGTAATACTACTCCCGTGGACGATAATACCGGGAAATTGTGGCGCTTTTTAGCGCGAACGGTTAGCGCATCATACCTTCCGAGCCCACCTCGCTTGCCGGAACGAAACGCCGCTGTCGCATCCACTTGGTCGCGACCCACTTCTCGCCGGCGAGCACGGGGTTGCCGCCGTGCAGGGATAGATGATCGACTTGACTGCGGCTGTTGCAGTATTCGAAGTAGACGGCATTCCCGCGTTGCGGCGACACTTCCCAGCCTGCTTCCGGAAACGCCGTCTCGCCGCCGTTCTCCACGTCGTTCAAGTAAGCGACCAGCGTGCTCACGCGCTGGCCGCTGCGGGTGATCGAAGCCTGATTGGCCGGGTTGGACGGCAACAGGAAATCGAAATGCGGCGTGTTCAGCGTTCCTCTCGGATAGTAGAGCACTTGTATGCCTTCACCGTTCTCGATCGGAAGATTCATCACTTCCGCGATGCGCTTGTCGAGACACGCGATGAATGGGTTCTCCTGCAGGCGAAAGAACATGCCGAAGCTGTTGCGATGCGGCGCAACGACATCTTCCCCGCTATGCGGATCGACCACGGTCGAAGGCGCGAGCCGCGGTTTGGCGAGCGCGATCAAGGCTTCGCATTCATCCGCGCCCAATAGACCGGCGAGTACAGCCAACACCGGCCGGGCGGCACGGGCCAACACACGCACCGTTCTGTCCGACGTGACGATGCGCGAGCCGTGGCGGAAAATCGGTGCTTCGTAAACGTAGGCTAGCGCATCATCGTCCAGTGTGATGGAATCGACCGGAAGCGGCGCGCCGCGGCGGTATGCATCCGCGAAGGCTGCGACGATTGCCTGTGCGACGGTCGATTCCATACGCTCTTCGACCATGGTGTCGATGATCGTCGCCGGCGAAGAAGCGCGATCCAAATGGCCGGCGATCCATGCGGCAAGATCGGGTGAAAAACGAACGACGGTGCTCATGAATTGCTTACGGTTTCCAGACAAATATCTTTGCCCATCTGCCCTCATTTCCGGCCCTTCTCCCGCTCGCTGATGCGGCGGGAGAAGGGAGCGCAACGCTCACAATACGCGGATTAGTTTTGCTACCTCTGCAACATTTCCCAAGAGGAATTCCTATGGGCGTCAGCGGGAGAGGGCGGGGGTGAGGGCAGGCTGCGTGAAATCCCATCCTTGTCTCAAAATTTTGTAATGCTCGATCGCTCCGCACGGTGCGGCGAGACACCGCCTACCCCACAAAAAATCAATTGAGCAAATCCTTTGCCACCCAGCCATCCTTGGTCAACGCGAACGCTTCTTGCAACTGCGCGACACGGGCACCTTGCACGACGCGATCGACCATGGGAAACACGCGCTTCGCGTCAGGGTCTTGCAGCCAGGGCGCGGCTTTCACGGTGTAGGTGTAGGTGACGACCGTTTCCTTGCGCGCGTTGTCGTTGGTGGGTGGATCCCAGGCAACGATTTTGTCCAGGCTCAGCTTGGCTACGCAAAAATCGCCTTGATGCGAAGTCTTGCTGCCGTCGGAGGCAAGGGTGCCCAACTCGTCGCGCATCAGGTAGTATTTTTTTCCGCTCTCGGTCAATTGGTAGCGTTTGACTTTGGTCGCGGCGGTCGCGTTATCGGCCTTCGTTTCGACGAACGCCTCGGAAACGCTTACCAGCCCTAGCTTCTGGAGCACCGGCATCTGCACGGCATTTCTTGCGCCTGCCGCGAACTCCGCTGGCGTAACGTCAATGGGCCAGTTGGATTTCGCCAAGCACAAGTTGCCGCGTTTGGCTAAGTAGTCATTCATGCCCTGCGTGAAATTTTCACGGCTGGCATCCGGGGTGCAAGCACAGAGCGCGATGAGGCAGAGCGTGTAGAAACAAATTTTTTTGATGGGCATTAGTATAGAGTCGAAATACGATAAGTGGGCGTCCTTCAGTCGACGCACGGGCCGGACGCCGGAGGCGGGGAAGCCGGTTGATAGCCGTCAGTCAAGGTGTTGAGAAAGCAAATCAAGTCGGCGATGTTTTGTTCTGTGAGCGGCGGCGCGGATCCTGCGGGTCGGCCGTCCAAAGGTAATTGCGGATCGATGTTGACGATGTACGCGTCAGGCAAATCGTCAAATTTCTGCACCGTACCGCCGATGTATTGAGCCGTGATCAAGCCGTAAGTTGGAAAGCTCGAATCGGGGCTCACTTTGGGCGTTCCGCGGACGGTCGGATACCAGATTTCGGGCATGGTGTCGCGCGTGTTGTAGAAGCGTATGACCTGTTCCAGCGTATGCATCACGCCGTTGTGAAAAAACACGCCGCGCGTGGCGACGTTGCGCAGAGTCGGCGTTTTAAACATGCCGCAGAACGTATCTGCGACACCGCTCGTATTTGGCAAGTGATCGCTACGCAAGGGCCCGCACACGCCCATATCGAAGTAGTTCGCGCTGCTATTCACCGGAATCGCTGGGTTGCGCGGCACGCCTATCGGTTCGTAGGAAAAATCGGTAAACAATGCCGTGCTGCCATTCAGGCCCGCGCCCTGATAATGGCAAGACGAGCAATTGCCGGTGTTGGGATCGGTGAACACACTCATGCCACGGATTTCGGCGGGTGTAAGCGTACCGCCGATTTTGTTACCGGCATACAAATCGTATTTGCTGCTGTAGGGATGAAAGCTCGGGTCTTCGAGTTGAAACGCTTGCAAAGCGGCCAGCGCGTTGTTAAAGGCCGTGTCTGTATCGTCAAACGCATTGTTGCCAAAAGCTTGTTGAAACAGTGCCGCATACGACGCGCTTTTGAGCTTGGCGACAACATCGTCGATGCTAGCGTTCGCCATTTCGAAAGAGGACAAGAGCGGCAGCTTCGCTTGCTCGGCGAGCGTATTTGCCCGGCCGTCCCAAGTGAAGCCGCCGCCAGGTCCGGGCGCGCTGATGCCGTCGGGATTGTCGAGCAGATCGGCGTAGGCCGGCGTGAAATCCTTATAGCGCAGCGACGGAACGGCACGCACGCCGGAATCGAAAAGATCGGCGCCGCCGAATTGCACGGCGAGATTGTTGGGCGGACCGTGAGCGCGATTGGGGTCGTGACAGGTCGCGCAAGACATCTTGCCCGAAGCCGACAAATTTTTGTCGAAGAAGATTTTTTGGCCGACTTGCGCAGACAAGCTCAAGTTGACTGCGGGTATGGTCGATGGAGTGAATGTTGTGGGTGCGGAGGAACTCGACCCGCTCGATCCGCCGCCTCCGCAGGCAGCGATGGCGAGGCCGCTACCGAATACGCATAACGCACCGCGCAAACGTCTCGCCCTGCCACAGGGTTTTTCAAAGAGGGATAACTGCATTGATATGTCTCCTTGCAACGGCCGCGCGCCCAACCCGACCCTCCCCCGCATGTGGGGGAGGGAATATCCTTGGGCTTTATCAGCGCGCGCAACTCGCTACTACTATTACTTGACCGCCCAAATATTCGCCTGGCTCGCGTCCGGTCCCACTTGCGCCGGCGTGGTCACATCGCTCGATTGCTTCTCGGTGTAGGTGGCGGGAATCACATAAGCGTGATTCATCGGGCGCACCGAGTCGAAGTGCGTATCGGCACTGCCCGCGTATTCCGGCAGGTTGAGAATGTTTTGGGCGATGAACTTCTCGGTGTACTTGGAGCGGTTCATGTACGATTCATCTTTCGCCGGATCGGCGAGCAAGAACATGTCTTGCAGGGTGCGCACGAAAGAGAAGTGGCTGTACGCATCGCTGTCGGCCACGCCTTTGGGCGCGTTCGCTTGATTGGTCAACACGCCGTAGATGCTTTCGCCATGGCCGCGGTTGCCTTTGGTGTAGTTGTTGATCGAGTTGTCTACAGACCACGAGCCGTCGGCGTTTTGCTTCAATGGATTGGCGACGGTGCTGTTGCCGGGATTCCAGCCGGCAGCGCCGTTGAAGCCGGACGTTGCAGTGCCTTCATCAAACATGAGCACGATGGCGACTTTCTTCTCCGGATTTCTCCAAATGTCCGAGGCCTGGATTTTCTTCACCGTGGAGTCGACGTAGTTGTCGCCACGGGTGATGATGTTGTTGCCCGAACAGTCGCTCGCCGTGCCTTGCGTGGCCCCGCCGACGATGGTGCCATTTACGGTGATGCCGTGCATGTCGTCGCATTGATCGGGCATCACGAAGTTCAAATTGCCGACGTTGCCCGATTGCAAATCGGTGCCGAACTGATCGTAGTTATAACCGGCGGGAATCGCATACTTCGTGCTGTTCTTCAGCACGTTGTCCCACTGGCCGCCGCCGATGGTGCGGTTGCTGTACTTCCATTCCGGCGCGCTGCGCACGTTCTGGAAAGCCATGCCGGGATGGTGTTTGGTTTTGTAAAGACCGGCAGGCAGCGGCAAGAGCAGGTTAGGATTGCCGATCGCCGCAGCATTGCCGCCGACGGTGCCGGGTTGATAAACATTGTCTTGCGCGATCACGGTGGCATCAGTGACGCTGTCGGTGCGGAAGTCCTGGCCAGGATTCATCGATTCGGAATACGTTCTCCAAGTCATGCCCGCAGCGCTGATCGCGTTGAACAGATTGGGTTTGCCGACGATGTTGTGATTGACAGCAGCGGGTTGGGTACACGTCGCTGCGAACGGCGAGCTACCGAGTCCCGCCTGGGTGTTGTCGGGCAGCGGCAAATCCTGCGGTGCGTTGGCGCCCGTCGCGTCGCAATTCCATTGGCTGTCGTCGGCGATGCCGAAATCGTCGGCGCCGCCGAGTGCCGTGTAGTTGGGCTCGCTGGGGTTGCCCGTTGCGTAGTAGCTCGTCGCCTGATTGCCGGCCTTCAGATAGGCATTGATATTGGGCGCAAACGCCGAATTCAGAATCGTCTTCGTGCCCTTGTTCTCCAGCATCACGATGAAGATGTGGTCGTAGCGCGGAACGCCCTCGACGTTGAACGCCGCTTGCTCGGCTTGCTGGAAGGTGATCGGCTTGCGCGTATCGCTGACGGTCGCTGTGGACGCCGTCACGCCCGACACGCCCGTCAACTCGGGATTGCCACCGGGAAAGGCCAAGGCGTCTGGGTACTTATCGCCGCGGTCAAGCTTGGTGATCGCGTAGGCGAAGCGATTGGAAAGCGCGTTGGCTTCGCGCAGCAGCGCCGTTTGATTCGCGCCCGTGAGCGTGTTGGCGTCGGCCAGCACCTGTCCGAGTGGCATGGAATGGCGTGTCGCGAGATTCTGTTTCTCGGTTTGATATTTGCTACCGTTAGCTTCCATCAAACGCACGACTTCAGTCGACAAGGGGCTCAAGACCACGTTGCCGCTTTGCTCGCTCACTTGGTCGACGGCTGCGCGATAAACGTTGCGTGTTGGATTCTTGGCGCCGGCCGCGCTGCTGGTCGCACTCGTTCCGATGTCGGCGATGATCGGCGCAACGCTGGAGGCGGTCAGCGAAAAGCTGCCTTTGCTGTCCGTCGTAACCGGATTCTCGCTCGCGTCGCATTTACCGTTGTTGTTCGCGTCGACGCATACGAGCGCGCCTTGCAGATAGGTTGGCACAACATTCGGTTCGGTCGCGCTACCCGGCGTGAACGCCGCGCTCGCCACCACGCCTTTGAGCGTGACCGCAGAAGATACGCCGTCGCCGCCACCGCCACAGCCTGCGAGCACGGACACGGCCACCATGACCGATGTATAAAGAATGGCTTTCGCCGGTTTTTGCGCCTTCATCATGATAAGACCTCCTTAAGAATTAGAATACCTGGTTAAAATCGCGAGTCGGCGATGCACTCACCGCATCGAGAGTAGATCGCGTGCTGGAAGCAGGCATTATTATCAAAGCGAATTGTGAAGCGCTTGTGTCGTTGACGTTGCAGTTACGTTACAGCTCGCGCTCAGGTTCGATCGTGTCCAAAGGCTGCGGCCAAACTTCGCTAAAATTTTCACCTGTCAGCACGAGGAGAAGCCATGCCGCATTCACCGATGAACCGGAAGATAAGCCGCATAAATCAAACGCAACGACTTGTCCTGGCGGGACTTGCGGGCTTCTTGTATGTTGCGCCGCTACACGCGGAAACGCCGGCGCCTGCTCACGCGGCCAGCGTTGCTGAAGCACCCGCACAACTGCAAGCAGCCGGTGTATCCAGCGGGTTTTTTTCGAAAAAAGACCGAGCCAGTGTAGTTAACGAACGCTGCACTTTTATTACAAAGAGCCGCAACTTTCTTGGCTAGGAAGAGGACGATGGGTGGCCAATATAGCCATTCTGTTGGAGCCGAATGTGGGCGTTCTTCTTCCTTGTGCCAACCAAATCAATTTAGTGTGAGTGGCAGCGGTGATACAATCCTGCCCCCTAATTTTATTGAGGAGAAGATTCATGCGCCGCATATTTTTTGCCATTGCTTTGACTGGCCTATCAACTTTGACTTACGCCGCCGGATTCAAGCTTTCCAGCCCGGAAATAAAAGCCAACAGCACGATCCCCAAGAGCTTTGAGTTCAAGGGTTTTGGTTGTTCTGGTGAGAACAAATCGCCCGCGCTCAAATGGAGTGGAGTTCCCAAAGACACCAAGAGTTTTGCCGTGACTGTGTACGACCCCGATGCGCCGACAGGCTCAGGTTGGTGGCACTGGATGGTCATCAACATCCCGGCTGATGTCACCGAACTTGCTGCGGGTGCCGGTGTGGTCAACAGCATGGCGTTGCCCAAAGGCGCGGTACAAAGCCGTATCGACTACGGTGTGGCAGCCTGGGGCGGCACCTGCCCACCGCAAGGCGACAAGCCGCATCACTATATTTTCACCGTGTACGCGCTCAAGGCCGACAAGCTCGATGTTCCCGCCGATGCCACCGCCGCGCTGACCGGCTTTATGATTCATGCAAATGCGCTGGGCAAAGCCAGCTTCACCGCAACATACGGTCGTGCCAAGTAGCCATATATAAGGCGGGATAGTGCATCCCGCCTGATGGAGAAAGATTTTAAACACCATCGACTGGTGCTAAACTCCTAACCACTGCATGTGCAGTAATCACAACTAAGGGAAAAAACATGAACAGAAAAGAACTTATAGATGCATTGGCCGACAAGACAGGCAGTTCCAAAGCAGACGCTGACCGCAACATTTCGGCGCTGATCGAAATCGTCACCAGCACACTGAAGAAGGGTGACAATGTCGCTTTGGTTGGTTTCGGCACCTTCGAGGTACGCAAGCGTGCTGCACGCGCCGGTCGTAATCCCAGCACTGGCGAAGCGATCAAGATCAAGGCAGCCAAGGTTCCGGCTTTCAAGGCTGGCGCTACGCTGAAGACAGCAGTGAATGGCGCAAAGAAGTAATCAGAAGTAAATCATTTGTTGGTACACCAGCCCTCCACGAGGGCTGGTGACTTTGCGCACTCTAACGTCGCCACTCAGCGACGGCCTTCCCGAGGAAGCACGCAATTCATATTTGGAAAACTACTGCCTGGATACGTCGTTCGGCTATAGGTCAAGTTTCCAGATAAATCAAAACTAAAATTTCTGATCTTGGTTATCGAGGCTGACCCGCTTTGCGATTGCCGCATCCGTTGATGGTCGCAACGGCGAAAACAGCACACTCTCGCGCAGTTTTTTCAACTGGTCACATTGTCAGTGACTTTCTCGAACTCCAGATATTTCGCGGCTTGCTCCATTCCGGAGTACGATGCTCATGTCTGAACACTCCACGCATGGCTGTGCCGAAAGAAGACTAGCACCATGGAACGCCCCGACGCTCTGTTTTGGAATCTGCCATCTGAATCCCTTCAATCACAATTGGACGCGACCCAGGCTGGGCTGAGCCAACAGGAAGCGCATGCCCGAACCGCACGGTTCGGCCCGAACACACTGCGGGATCGTGGCGAACGGCCGTTGCTCATCCAGTACCTGAGCCACTTCAAAAATCCGCTGGTGATAGTTCTGCTGGCGGCCA
>ODAK010005368.1_pt1 | contig 13033 bp, 13 predicted proteins | sample 1539591 | NCBI WGS metagenome assembly ODAK01 (sample SAMEA3539303, study PRJEB22396) | soil metagenome | biome: tundra; feature: field; material: soil | place: USA | collected 2010-05 | depth 0.15 m | reverse complement strand
GGGTCGATCCGCACCGGCAGGGTCGTGTGACCCTCGTAAGAACGGCGGTTCACGGTGCTGCTGCCCGTCACCGTGGAGAGGAGCTCACGGTGGCTTGCGTACTGATCGCTGGATCGACCGATGATCTCGGCCTGACGGCCGCCCGCCTGCTTGTCGACGGCGGGCGCGAAGTCACTCTGCACGCCCGCAGCGACGTTCGCGCAGACGACGCCCGCGCGGCCCTGCCCGGAGCGGCGCACGTGGTCGTCGGTGGCCTGTCGTGCATCGCGGGCATGAGGCAGGTCGCCGACCAGGCCAATGCTGTCGGCAGGCACGACGCCGTGATCCACAACGTTAGCGTCGGCCAGCGCGAATCTCATCGGATCGAGACCGCCGATGGCCTCATTCATGCCCCGCGATCGACGTGCTCGCGCTCTGCCTGTTCACTGCGCTGATCACGCCCGATCGGCAAGAACAGCTTCTCGCGTCGTGCGCGGCGCTCACGGCTGTCAAGTTCCCGGCTGCAGCCTGACGGCTGGTCATGGCTACAGGCGGGACTTTGCTGCGACCCCGCTTGCAGGAGACGAAATCCATAACGAAGCCAGCCCGACTCATTACCGACCGCAGCATGCTGCGTCGCGCCGGGCCGGCCAGATTTAGATCCTCGGACTGTTGGGACGAGTTGCGACGGGGCGTACGAGATGCGAAAAGCAATTGCCCGGCTCTGCGATGCCGAACACGGGCTGATGTCCGCCACCGGCCGGAACGTTCATTCCGTGCTGGCGGCCAGGTGGTTTTCAGCGCGCGGTACGTCGCTGATCATCCCCATGGCCGTTCTGGCGGTTGCCGGGATTGCCGGGTGCGGTTCCGTCGGCACGTCAGGCGGCGCGGCATCGCTGCCGCCAATCGCCGCGAGCGGGACGGCAAGCCCTGCAGGCAGGATGCATGCACTGCCTAGGCGAGCGCTGAGCAAACTGCCGAAAGCCAGGCACCACGTTGGCCTCGCTCCGGCGGTCGTCGATCCGGTCGCGTTTGCTCATCCGGAATTGCTGACGCCCATCAGGGATCATGAAGTCCATGGCTCATCGGTGACCGCCGTGGGCGATTCGGTGATGCTGGGATCGGAGCCGGCCCTGGAGCGCCGTCTTCCCGGCATCTATGTCGACGCGGAAGTGAGCCGCCAGTTCAGCGTGGGACTGCAGGCAATCGCGGCGCTGGCGAGCAGCGGAGAACTGCGGCCGATCGTGGTAGTAGGACTCGGAACAAACGGGACGGTGACGACAGACCAGATCCGTCAGCTGATGGCTGAGATCGGCCCGGGCCGTCGCCTGGTGCTGGTGAATACCTTTGAGGCGCGGCCGTGGGAGGCCGAGGTCAACGCGACACTCGCTGCTGCCGCCCGTAGGTATCAGAACGTCGTGCTGGCGAACTGGTACAAGACGATCAAGAACCGCACTTACCTGCTGTGGGGTGATGGTATTCATCCGCAGCCCGCCGGGACGGTCGTCTACGCGCGGATGGTCAACGGGGCGGTGCAGCTCGCCGGGAATCTCCCCAGCTAGCCTACTCGCCGAGGTTCGCGTCGATAGGTGGCTCTGGAGCAGTGCAGTGCCTGAACTGGCACACCACGGCTAGATGGCAGAGTGAGTGGTCGCCCCCGATCAACCCCCCCCTGCCCGCGGGTGGGCTCTGCCTGACCGGGCAGTGGAGAGGGCACGAGTCCGGAGGACCGCCCGGCGTCGCGGCAGTGGTCAGTGCATCACCCAGCCGCCGTCCACGCACAGCAGCTGACCAGTGATGAAAGACGCCTCCGGGGCGCTGAGGAAGAGCACCGCGTTCGCGACATCCGCGGGTACCCCGCGGCGCTTGACTGCCTGTCGTTCCAGCACAAACGCGCTGTACCCGTCCGGATCGGGATGGATCGCCTCCGCGGCGGTCGGGAACGCGCCCGGCGCGACCGCGTTGACCGTAATTCCGTCCGGCCCGCACTCACGGGCCAGCGCCCGCGTCAGGCCGATCATGGCACCCTTGGACGCCACGTACGGCGCCAGGAACGGCGTCCCGCCGAAGAACGTGATGCTGGAGACGTTGACGATCCGGCCGGACCCGGCGGCCCGCATCGCCGGCAGCACACCCTGCACGCAGACGAAGGCGGCGTCCACGTTCGTCCGCTGGACAAGCTGCCACTCCTCGATCGTGTAGTCGGCGACTTCCTTGCGCGGAAAAATGGCCGCGTTGTTCACCAGCACGTCGACGCCACCTTCGCGGGCGCAGATGTGCGCGATCACCGACGCGGTACGTGTCAGGTCAGCCAGGTCGCACCCGGCGTGGAAAGCGCGCCCGGCGGCGCCTGAGGCGTTGATCTGGCTGGCCAGCTCATCGCCCCTGCTGCCGGGCAGATCCACGATGGCCACCGTCGCGCCCTCGCGGGCGAACGCGGCCGCCATGGCCGAGCCGAGGCCGCCGGCGGCTCCGGTGATGATCACCCTCTGGTCGGCGAAACGCATCCGGTAGCTCCCTCGTGACGCCCCCCGCGTGCGCCGGCGGCCCTGGCCGCCCGATGCCCGCGGCGTCATGTTGACGATCATGCCTAAACTGGTTATCGTTTTCATTTGCAATAACGGTCGATGCTGCCTCGGCTGCAACGATCCGCTAACCCGAAGATCGGAATTCCCGTGCTGCCTGTTCGCGCCAGAGCTGCTCGCGCCCTAGCCTTCGCCGCCATGCTGGCGGCGACCGCATTGCTCGCCGCCGCGTGCTCAGTCATCTCGGTCTCCGACACCGCGGACGCCGACCATCGCCGCATTATCGCGGTCGGTGCCGAGAACCAGTACGCCAACGTCATCTCGCAGCTCGGCGGGAAGTACGTCAGCGTCACCGCGATCGAGAGCAACCCGAACACCGATCCGCACGACTTCGAGGGCAGTGCCAGCGTGAGCGAGGTCATCAGCGCCGCCCAGCTCGTCGTGCAGAACGGCCTCGGCTACGACAGCTACATGAACAAGATCGAGGCCGCGGCGCCAAACGCCAAGCGCAGGGTCATCGACGTGCAGACGCTGCTCGGCCTGCCGGACAGCACACCGAACCCGCATCTGTGGTACTCGCCGACCACGATGCCGGCCGTCGCGAAGGCGCTCGCCGCTGACCTGTCGGCGCTGCAGCCTGCCCATGCCGGCTACTTCCGGGCCAACCTGGCGAGGTTCGACGCCTCGCTGCGGCCGTGGCTGCAGGCCATCGCGGCATTCAAGGCGCGCTACAGCGGCACGCCGGTGGCGACCACCGAGCCAGTCGGGGACTACATGCTGCAGGCGGCCGGGACCGACAACCTCACCCCGTTTGGCCTGCAGGCTGACATCATGAACGGCGTTGACCTGCCCGCACAGTATGTTTCGCTGCAGGATAATCTGCTCAGGAATCACCGGGTCCGGGTCTTCGTCTATAACCAGCAGGTCGTGGACACCGTGACCCAGTCTTTCCTGAGCACTGCGCGGCAGGACGGCACCCCGGTGGTGGGGGTCTACGAGACGATGCCCACGCCTGGGTACAGCTATCAGTCCTGGATGCTCGCCGAGGTGCAGGCGCTGCAGAAGGCCGTTGCTGACAAGGTCTCCACCGAGAAGCTCTGACAATGGATATGACAATGGCTGACCGCAAGCGCGCCGAGCACAGCACCGGGCAAACCCCTGGGCATACCGCCGGGCAGAGCGCAGGGCAGCCGGCGGACCAGGGAAGCGAAGTCCTGGCCGTCGATGGCGTCAGCGTGCGGCTCTCCGGGCGCGATGTGCTGACCGACGTCCGGTTCGGCATTGACCGCGGCGAATTCGTCGGCCTCATCGGGTCGAACGGCGCGGGGAAGACGACGCTGCTGCGGGTGATTCTCGGCCTGCAGGCCACGGCCAGCGGTCAGGTGCGCATCTCCGGCGCGCCGCGCTCCGTGCGCAGCGCGAACATCGGGTACGTGCCGCAGAAGATCCTGCTGGACCCTGACCTGCCGGTGCGGGCCCGTGACCTGGTGGGCCTCGGGCTCGACGGGCACCGGTTCGGCTTCCCGCTGCCGTCGCGCAGCCGCCGCCAGCAGGTGGACGAGATGCTGCACGCCGTCGACGCCAGCCGGTTCGCCGACGAGCGGGTCGGCAACCTGTCCGGCGGCGAGCAGCAGCGCGTCCTGATCGCGCACGCGCTGATCAGCTCGCCGCGGCTGCTGCTGCTGGACGAGCCGCTGGCCAACCTGGATATTCGCAGTGAGCAGGAGATCATCGACCTGCTCGCCCGGATCGCCCGGCAGCAGCAGATCGCCGTGCTGATCTCCGCGCACGACATGAACCCGCTGCTGCCGGTAATGGACCGGCTCGTCTACATGGCGGCCGGCCGGGCGGCGAGCGGCAGCACCGACGAGGTGGTCCGCCCGGAGGTGCTGAGCGCGCTTTACGGCCAGCACGTCGACGTGGTCCATGTGCACGACCGCATCCTGGTGGTAGCCGGCCGCGAGGACGGCCTCGGCGTTCCGCCGGACGCCGGCTCCGGTGCCCACACGCTGGTAGCGCGAGATCATTCGTGACCGGCATTATCGGCGCGATCTTCGCGCCGGGCTTCTTCGGCAACGCGCCGGTGCACGTCGCGCTGATCATCGGCGGCCTGGTCGCGGTGGTCTCCGGCGTCGTCGGCTGCTTCACCGTGCTGCGGGGCCAGTCCTACGCCGGGCATGCGCTCGCCGACATCAGCGTCACCGGGGGATCGGGCTCGTTCCTGATCGGGATCAGCCCGCTGTGGGGATTCGCCGCCACCGGGGTGGCCGCCGCGGGGGTCATGGACATGATCGGGATCCGCAAGCCGCGGGGACGTGACCTGGCAACGGGCATCGTGCGCGGCGCCGGGCTCGGCCTGGCGGCTCTCTTCCTCTACTGGGACTCGACGTCGACGAATGCGACGGGAGCCACGATCACGATCCTGTTTGGCTCGATGTTCACGATCAGCGGGTCCATCATCCCCGCAGTCGTGCTGCTCAGCGTGATAGCGCTCGGGATCATCGGGCTCGGCTACCGTCAGCTGCTGCTCAGCTCGATCAGTGCCGAACTGGCCTTCGCGCGCGGGATCCGGGTCCGGCTGACCGGGCTGGCCTGCCTGATCGCGATCGCGCTCGCAGTGTCGCTGGCGGCGCTGAGCATCGGCACGATTCTGTCCACGGCGCTGCTCGTCGGGCCGGCTGCGACCGCGCTGCGGCTGACCAGCAGGCCGGGCCTGGCCATGCTCTGGGCGGCGGTCATCGGCCTGGCCGCCACCTGGCTGGGCGTGCTGCTCGCCTACGACAGCTTTACCTGGCCGCCGCAGCATAGGGGCTGGCCGGTAAGTTTCTTCGTGGTGGCCCTCGTCTTCGCCTTCTACCTGCTCGGGCAGCTCCCGGCCCGGCGGCGCAGCCGGGTCACCCGTGCAGAGCTGGCGGCACCGCGGGAAGAACTGGCGGCGGCGCGATGACGATTCCCCTGTTCCTGGTGAACGCGCTCGAGGTGGGGACCATCGTGGCGGTGGTGGCCGGCGTGGTGGGCTTCTTCGTGGTGCTGCGCGGCGCGGCCTTCGTCGCCGACGCGGTGCCGCAGGGCGCTTTCGCCGGAGCCGCCGGGGCCAGCCTCATCGGCATCAACACGCTGGTCGGCCTCGGCGTGTTCGCGCTGGCGGGGGCGCTGGGGATCGGCTGGCTGAGCCGGCGTGGCCGCAGCGACGTGGCGACTGCGCTGGTTCTCGTCCTGATGCTCGGGCTCGGCGCGCTGTTCCTCAGCTTCACGGTCGAGTACTCGTCGGAGATCTTCTCGCTGCTCTTCGGCGAGGTGCTCGGCGTCAGCACCGGCGAGATCCTGCCGATTGCCGGGCTCGGCCTCGTCTGCGTGGTGGCGACGCTGGTGATCTTCCGGCCGCTGATGCTGAACTCGCTGATGCCCGAGCTGGGGGAGGCCCGCGGCGTGCGCGGGCACCGGATGGAGCTGTGCTTCCTGGTGATCGTCGCCCTGGCGACCAGCATGACCCTGCCGGTGGTCGGCGCTCTGCTGATCTTCAGCCTGATGATCGGCCCGCCCGCCGCGGCCCGGTCGATTACCGCGAATCCGCTGCGGGCCGTGCTGCTGTCGGTGCTCATCTGCGTGGCGACGGTGTGGGCGGCGATCATCGCGTCATTCGCGACCGACTGGCCCGTGGGCTTCTTCGTGGGCATCCTCGGGGCGGTCTGCTACGCCGCCGGGCGGACCTGGGCGGCCGTGCGCGGCAGGCGGGCGGTCGGGCAGAGCCCGCAGCAGGCAGTCGCGCTTTAGGCAGTCGCGCTGTAGCGCTCACGCCGCGCAGCATGACGGCTCCATCGCCGGTGGCCCGCCACCGCAGCGAGGCGAAGCGGTTCCCGGCGAGGGCGCTCAGCGCCGGGCCGTCCTGCTCCTGGTGGGCGCCCAGCACGCTGATGCCCGGGCAGGCCGCCGTGCGCAGGGCCGGCCAGGTGGTGGAGGTGTGGGCCACGCAGATCGACACGATCGGCGGGTCCAGCGACACCGAGGTGAACGAGCTGGCGATCGCCTTGGCGATGTGGAACGCACGGTGTGGGTGACGACTGCGGTCGGAACCAGTCCGATGTGCCTGGTCAGCGGCGCGACCCGGGCCGCGATGAGCACCGCGTCCAGGCGCCCGCACACCTGGTCGGTGCGGGCCTGCGGCTCGGCGTAGCCGTCGGACTGCAGGCCGAGCCCGTCCTCGATCGTCACGAAGTCGAGCAGGCCGCGCTCGGCTTCGGAGATCAGGTCCACCCAGTAGCGCGCGGTGGCCAGCTCGCTCAGCCGCGCCTGCGGCTCGCGCCACCCGGCAGGATGCCAGCCGGCGCCGTCAAGTGCGACGGCGAGATGCACGGGTTGTGACGTCGGCTTGATCAGAACTCGCTCCCTAGCACCGCGTTTTCCGCATGATCACCATGCATGCCTTGATCGTTAGCCATACTCGGGGGGCCTGACCTGCGGTCACGGCCTCCCGGCGACTTCGGCCGGCTCCCTGGTGTTGTGACAAACAGGCGGGCGCGGAAGAGTGCTTTCCTGTGGCGTGTCGCCTGGAATGACGGCGAACTGGCTCCTAGTGTTGTGGCAACATGTATGCGAAGGTGAAGACGGTCCGCCGCGGCGGCCGCAGCTACGAGTACCTGGAGCTGGTCGAGGGCCGCCGCGAGGGCACCCGCCTGCGCCAGCACGTTGTGGCAAACCTCGGCCGCCTCGACGAGCTGAAGGCCGGTGGCAAGCTGGAGCAGCTCGTCGCCGGGCTGGCCCGGCTCGACCAGCCCCCGCCCGGCACCCGCCGGCACGTCGGCCCGCTGCTGATCGCCGCGCACTACCTGCGGCGGCTCGGGGTGGCCGAGATCGTGAACGCCGCCATCCCGCGCCGCGGCCGGGCCCTGGCCAGCCACGGCGAGATCGCCTGCGTGCTGGCGGCCAGCCGGCTGGCCGCCCCGTCGCCGCTGTATGACATTGCCGGGTGGGCCTCGTCGGCCGCGGTGCCCGAGCTGCTCGGGACCCCGGCAGTGCTGCTGAACGACGACCGGCTCGGCCGGTCTCTGGAGGCCCTGGCGGGCGTGGCCGAGGATGTCCGCGGCCAGCTGATGCTCAGGGCCGTCCGCGAGTTCGGCGTCGCCGACGCCTCCCGGCTGCACCTGGACCTGACCGCGGTCCGCTTCACCGGCCACTACCCCGGCTCCGAGCTGGTCGCCAGGGGCTGGGCCGCCGGCCGGACCATCGGCCGCCAGGCCAGGACCCTGCAGGCATCGGTCCCGGCCGGGGTGGCGCTGTATTTCCGGCCACACAAAGGGGTCAGCCTCGGAGCTGCCGGCGTTCATGGCCGCGCTGGAGGCCCTGGCCGCGGCGCTGCCGCCGGGCCCGGTCGTGGTCGCCGGCTCCGGCCCGGGCTACACCGAGAACCTGTGCGCCGCCGACGCCGCGAGCCTGCGGTTCGTGGTGCCGCTGCGCGCGGGCACCGGCTGGGCGGAGCGGCTCGCCGCCGATGTTCCCGCCGGCCTGGCCGCCTTGCAGGTCCTGGACCACGTCTCCTACCGGGAGCAGGCCCTGCCGGCCGGCCTGCGCACCATCTGGAAGGGCCTGCTAGCGCTCTGCCCCGCCATCGCCGGGGACGGCACGGCCCACGACCTGCGCGCCGCCTGCATCTGGTCATCCGAGGAAGCCGCCTCCGTCGCCGCCGGCCGCGAGCGCGCCCTGGCCAGGGCCGAGGCCGCGCTGGCCCGGGTCCGCAACGGCCTCGGCGGCCGTTACTGCAAGACCCGCAGGCAAGTCGACGCCAGGGTCGCGCATGTCCTCACCGGCCCCGTCAAAGACCTGCTGGCCGTCACCACCGGCACCAAGGCCGGCAAGCCCGTCATCAGCTGGCACCGCGACACCGCCGCCATCGCTGCCGCATCGCCACTCGACGGGCTGTATGCCCTGGCCGCCAACCTGCCCGACCACGGCGACGGCGCCCCGCTGACCGCCCTGGACGTCCTGAAGACCTGCAAGGACCAGTGGATCGTGGAGCAGCGCCACCGCGACCTCAGGCAGACACTGCGGGTCCGGCCGGTCTTCCTGCACAACGACGACCGGATCGAGGCGCTCATCGCCATCATCGGGATCGCCCTGCTGATCTTCGGGCTGATCGAGGCCGAGCTACGCGCCGCCCTCGGTGAAGGCGTCCCCCTGCCCGGCATCCTGCCCGAGCGCCGAGCCGCCATCCCCACCGCCCGCGCCGCCCTGGCCGCCTTCGACGGCCTGCACCTGACCTACACCCCCGCCGGGCCCGTCCTCGACCAGCTCACCAGCATCCAGCGCACCATCCTCGCACTGCTGAACATCCCGCTGCCCTGGCCCGAGAAACCAGCCTGAGCCGGGCTAGACCCTTGCCAGGTGATCATGCGGAAAACGGGCCTAGCTGGTTAACGGGCACGCCAGACACTGCCCGGATCCGGCTAACCCGCAATAAATCTCACCGCTGGCTGCTATTCCTATGCAGTCTATAGGGATCCTGGCGTAATCTGCCCGGCCTGCGCGCCGGGGCCGGGTGAGCTCTGCTGGCGGCGCCGCTGCCAGGCCAGCAGGCTGCCGAGCAGCACGGCAACCACGATGGCCGTCGCGTGGCCGACCGCGGCCACGTTCAGCTGGCTCAGCCCGGCGAAGATGTGACCACCGAACACAAGGATGGCGAAGTCGAGCGCGGCCGCTATCCGGGCCGGCCACGAGCCGTACAGCATGGCCACCGCGATCGCGGACACCACGACGTAGGACGGACCGATGTCGAGAATGTGCAGGTCAGCAGTCGGCAGCAGGCCGTGGGCTACGCGATAGGCCACGATGCCCTCGCTCACCAGCGTGCCGATCACGTGTCCGGCACCGCAGACCAGTGCGGTGCGCCAGTTGCCCAGTGCCCGGTTGGCGCCGAACAGGGCCAGCGCGATCAGCACCGGCCAGACCGCTGCCGACTCCGCCGGGATGAAGGCCGAGGCCATCAGCGAGCCGACCGGGTCATGGTGCAGATTGGCCACGTTGGTGCTTGCCCACCGCATGACTGCGGCCTGATCCCGCTCGGGCAAGGCGGCATCGACCAGCTCGGCGAGGACGAACGCCGCCAGGTACAGCGACGCGACCGCGTATCTGCGCAGCAGCGTCCGGGCGGAAAGCCGGGCCGTGCCGAACATGCGCAGCGCCTTTCCGGGGTTAGCCGGCCTTTCCGGGGTTAGCCGGCCGAGCTGAGGGCCGCCAGCGTCATTATGGCTGCCCGGCCGCGTGCAAGCGCCGCCGTCTCTTGCCCGGTTGCTTCCCCCCGGTAGCTGGACATGGCGGCGCGGATGGCCGGATGGTGCTCGGCCGGCAGATGATCAAGCGCCCACCAGGCCGAGCCGAACTTTGACTGCACGACATCCTCGTCGGCCGTGCTGCGGATCCGGCAGGCGTTCAGTACCGCGTAGGCATCGCTGTGGTCGCGGGCGGCGAAATCGAGCTCGAGGTTCAGCGCCGCGCGCAGGTCGCCGCGGCTGGGCGCTGGCACGATATCGGCTGGATCGGGTCCATGCAGAACCACGCACTGGCCAGCCGGCCAGTGTGCTCGGCGCAGTGCCCAGGAATGATCACGCAGTTCTGGCCGGAGCAGGTGCGAAGGCGGTAGTGCCCGGCGCGCGTCGTCGAGGAGGATGACCCAGCCGTCGAGGTCAGCGCCGTGGCGGGGATGACGCCGGGCCATTTCTGCCTCGTGCGCGGCCAGCGCGGCCGCTGACGCGGGGTTTGGCGGGCGGGCCAGGATCGCGTGATAGTCCAGATCGCCGGTGCCCTCGGTCTCCGGAAAGGTGACAGCGCCGCACAGATCAGCGCGTGCAGGTCCCGGCTGAACGCGGCAGCCAGCCCGTCGCGCAGCGCCCGCGGCGGCACGCGCCGCCGCGGGCAGCGAGGCCAGCGGCCGGGCCTGGATCGGACCTGGCATCACACCAGTGTCGCAGGCGCGCGGGGCCTGGTGGCCGGGCGCCGGTCAGCCGATCTGCCTGAAGTCGGGCTGCTCCCAGATCCGCTCGCGCAGGTACAGCTTGACCTTGCTGATGTAGCCGTTAGCGGCGGCGGTGTGCCAGCGCCCGGCGAACCACCGGCCGACGCAGCCCCAGGCATCGCCGGAGTGATACTGACTGCCCCGCGGCACGGTATTCAGCCACGTCTCGTACCCGTCGTAGCAGGACCGCCAGATGGCATAGGCGGTATCGGCGTTCATCGCTGTTGACCTGCCGATCCCCGGCCAGCTCGCTTCCTCGAAGGGATACCTGTTCTGCAGGATGCCGTAGCTCTGCGGGCACTCACCGGCCTTGCCCTCAGCTCCCAGGCCGTGGCCCGGCGGGCAGGCCCTGGCATCTGTTCCCCAGTCGCCGAGGGTAGTCTGCCGCCACCAGCTTTCGACCGCGGCCTGGGCGAAGACGATGTTCTGGTCGATGCCCCACTTGCAGGCCGCCCACCGCAGGATCTCCTCGGTCGTGCCAGTGAAGTCGCCGTCGATCCGCCGGGCGAGTTTGGCGTTCTGCGTGCCGGCGCCGAGGAAACCGGAATCCACGTGCTCGCCGGTACTGCGGTTGTAGATCTTGTTGACGGACTTGATCTCCGGGCTCGGCGATGTGCGTACCCAGCGGGCGCACTGTGCCCCGGAGGGCAGTTTCGCGCTGGGCGGCAGAGTGCGGAAGTACGTAGGTGCTGTGGCCTTGGTGACCAGAGAACTGGAATCGCCCGCCAGCGTGTCCGCCAGGCTGGAGTGGTGCACGATCGCGACAACCCCGGTGCTGACAGCGATCAGCAGGACGGCGATGCAGGCGGTCAGCCAGGCCTGCCGCCCCGAGCGTGAATCTGTTCTGTGCCGCATAAATGGTTACGTTTACTAGTTCGTGATGATCGGCGTCAATCGGAATGGAATCCTGTGATCACCTCTGCTGTTGAAGGTGACACTGCGTCGCCGCATCGTTGCGAAACCGCTGATCTTTAGGTTTTCAGGAAGCAGCAGCTGCCATTTGCTGGCGACCGTTTTGAGTACCATCGCAAAAGCGGAAGGCGCCTCACGTGGTTCGCCCGATGATCGTTGCCGAGACGCTGGTAAGCAGCACCATGAAGATTGCCAGGGCAAGTGCTGCCACGAACAGGCCGGAGACGGACGTCAGCAGGCCAGCGATCACCGTGGGGACCACAGCGCCGGCGTAGGCCACCGCGTAGAAGGTCGACGCCACCTGCGCGCGCAGGCGCTCTGGTGCGATGCGGGTGACGATCGCCAGGCCGCAGCGGAAGGCGAACCCGACACCCGCGCCACCGGCAACCGCGGCGAGCACCAGCAGCGGCAGTGAGCTGGCGACCACGGCGGCCACGACGCAGCCGGCGGCAACGGGAAGTGCCGCCAGCCCGGCAAGGCTCCCGCGGCGGACCGAGAAATGACCGACTGCGAACTGCGCGGCAGCGCTGGCGGCGAACATCGCCGCGACCACCAGGCCGGCGATCAGATGGCTGGATTCATGGAGGCCGGAGACCAGGATGTCGTCGGTGAGCGCCGTCACGAATCCGAAGAAGGCGAACGACGCGAAGCCCGCGATGGCCGCGGCGGCAAACGGCGCCCGGATCGCAGCCGGGACGTCCAGGCGCTGCTGCCGGACCCCGCTGCGCCACCCGTCCCGGTCAGCCACGGTCTCGGGTAGCCAGCGGCAAAGGGCGACCGGCAACATCAGCACCAGGCCAGCTGCGTACGGCAGCACGAGCGGGCTCGGCGCGTATTCAGCGAGCACCCCGGAAAGTACGGTTCCGAATGCCTGGCCGCCGAGGTTGGCGACGGTTGCCAGCACGACCGAGAAGTCCGGCCCGGGCCCGCGGCGGCCGAGCTCGGACAGATAGGCAGTGGCCGACCCGGTTACCAGGCCGACAGCGATGCAACAGGCCAGGCGGCCAGCGAACAGAGCGGGGAGGGACGGGCTGGCGACAAATATCAGGGCGCCTATTGCGGCCATGACGACTGCCCCGGCCAGGACCGGCCGGCGGCCGACGTGGTCAGAGAGCCGGCCGAGCGTCAGCAAAGTCGCCAGCACCCCTGCGACGTAGATCCCGTAGACCGCCGTAATCGTGACCGGCGAAAGAGCCAGCCGGTGCGCATAAATCGCGTACAACGGCGTGGGCAGCAACGCCGCCATCATGACAACGAAGAACAGGTAGGCGACAAGCACCGAGTCCCGACCGGGCGAGCGGAGCCTCGTCAAAGCCATCACCAGGGCGAGGTTAGCGAAACGGGCAGGCAGCCAGATCACCTGAGAGGGCATCTGATCCCAGGTGATACCTGTCTGTCTTCGCGCGGGGAAGTCTTTACCTCCAAGATCCAGCAGTTTCCTGTCATCACGTGAGAGCGGTCGGTGTCATGGCACCGCCGCGTCGCCCGTATGCCACTGACCTGTCGGATGCCCGCTGGGCGCTGATCGAGCCGGTCCTGTCCGCCTGGCGGCAGGCCCGGGCCGAGGCCGGGCTGGGCCTGTCCGAGCCGGTGCATGACCTGCGCGAGATCG
>ODAK010005367.1_pt1 | contig 13034 bp, 27 predicted proteins | sample 1539591 | NCBI WGS metagenome assembly ODAK01 (sample SAMEA3539303, study PRJEB22396) | soil metagenome | biome: tundra; feature: field; material: soil | place: USA | collected 2010-05 | depth 0.15 m | reverse complement strand
TGGCAATGCAGTGTTTACGCAGCTCTGGGAAGCGGTGGCGATGAGCGCGGCCAATCTGATGATTTTGGCGGCGCTCCTAATCGGGGTGCTGCTGGCAATCTGGCTGGTGCGTTTTTGGTGAGGGTGCAAAGCGCAGGGAAAGGGGAATGACATGAAGATGCTCAAAATGACCGTATGGCGCCGCTCGAGCTCGTCGCCGATCGGCCGCGACAACAAAACATCGCCGCCATCCGCGGTCCCCGATTCACGCGCCGAGCGCTACTTCGCAAAGGCAGCGGCCTACAACGCTGCCGCGAGCGAAATGGGCTTCCTCTCCCTGGAAGCCGCCGTGCGTGCTGGCCGGATGGGGGAGGTTGTCCGGCGTGCGGCGGCCCCGCTGCCGCAAACGACGGAACGTAGGGATCAAGCGTGATTGTGGTCCTGGTGCCGCACCTCAGCCCGGCGAACGTGTTTGAAGCCACGGAGGAGGCGATTGTGCGCCTGGTGACGGACACGAGTGCCACAGGGGTTCATGTGGCAACAATCCCGCCAGGAGCGGCGACAGCCGGTTTCGAGGGGGCGTGGGTGGCACTGACGCTCGACATGCATGCAGCTCAGCATTTCCCGTCGCTGCAAGAAGCCCAGCGGTACTACCGTGCGCCTCGCGACGGCTGCACTCCGAGACAACATCTTTCAATTCTCGAAGGTTTGGCCCGGCTGGAAGCCGGCGAAATAGGAACTATAGAGGAACGTGCAGCGCGGTCGGTGAGCTAGAGGCGCGATCACCCCTCGGCAGTCGCACCCGTGGGTCCACAATCGCTGCGGCCTATCCGTAGGGGCCTTCGCTCATGATGGACTACGGGCACGGCCAGCACGACCAGAGAGAGGAACCATGAAGCGATCGGGCGAACTGACGGTGACAATGATGCTCGCAGCGCTCGGCGCTGGATGTTCACCTCCGCCAGTTAAGGTCAAGTCGTTGGCGTATTACAAAGCGAACATTACTGAAGCGCAGGAGCGTCAGAAGCAATGCGCCGGATCGGCGGACCAGAAGGACATGAGCGACCCAAAATCAACAATCGCGAGGGCATGCGCGAACGCGGTGACCGCATTGGCGGGTAGGACCAACGCGCCCTCGGGGCTGGCGCGCGAGGGAAAGATGCATGAAAGCGTACAGCGCGTCACGGAAAGCCCGCCGTGAGCGCCGTCGGGACGAATAATCCCGCCGTCCCAGACGAACGCGATTGCGCGCCGCCTTCGCCAAGTCTGTCATGGCAGTCGGAAGGGCTCGAGGACGCGATCGCGCTCTTTGCGACAGGCCTGCGCATTTTGCTGAAGATTGGATCTGAAGATGAACGACAAACCAAACCCCAAAGGAGTCTTGATATGGGAACTGAAGCGCCAGATTTGAACGGTAACGACCGATATGATGTGCTCGTTGTTGAAAAATACGAGGACGAGGCCGGGGCGGAAAAGGCGAACTGGACGAAAATAGGTGTGGGGTTCGCGCACAAAGACGGAAATGGCCTGAATGTCGAGCTCAAGGCGCTGCCCGTCAGCGGCAAGCTCGTGATTCGCCGTCATGAGGCAAAACGCGCTCGCGACGCGTGACGTTTGAGTGACCGAGCCTCAAGCGCCAGCAGGTTCCGTGACCGAGGCAGCCCTCACGGAGTATGACTCCATCTTTTGCGCCAACAGCGGTTGTCTGCTCCACGTGCGCCCTGGGGATTCGAATGTGCGCGGGTCCGGCAATTGGGCGCAACTCGACGACGGCACAATTTTGGGGCGACGGCGGGTGGAGGCGACAATGCTGTGCGACCGATGTGCGGAACGCGTCATGCGGGGCGAAGTGGCGCTTGTAACCCGCCCTGTGGGGCAGTCGGCGGCATGAGCGCCGGAGCCGGAATGACCAATCCCGCATGTCGTCAGACTTAGGATGTAGCAATGGCGATGTATCACATTTCGATTAATAAGGGATCAAAGGGTGCAGCAGTTGAGCATGCGCGGTACATTCAACGCGAGGGCCGTTTCACGGCCGAGCTTCACGGTGCGGCGATCGCTAGTGGGGGCGCAAATTTTCCGACTTGGTGCTCCGAGGATACGAGCGCCTTCTGGCGCGCGTCTGATCATTTCGAGCGTGTGAACGGGAGTACGTATCGAGAATACGAGCTCGCCCTGCCACGTGAGCTTTCGTGCGCGGAACGGGGATCGTTAGTGCGACGCTTTGCCGAAGAGGAGTTCGGGACCACGCGTCCGTACCAGTGGGTTATTTATGCGCCGCGAGGCCCGGATGGCAAGGAGCGGCCCCAGGCGCGTGTGATGTTTTCAGATCGTCAATTAGATGGGATCGAGCGTGGCCCGGAACAATTCTTCAAGCGGCACAACACCAAAGCTCCGGAGAAGGGTGGCGCCCGCAAGGTTAGCTATGGGAACAAGTTCGAAGCGGCGCAGGTTTACCAGGCGATTCGCGCCAGATGGGCGCAGGTTCAAAATGAAGCGCTGGCAGCCGCAGGTATCGAAGTACGAGTGGATCATCGGAGTCTTCGGGACCAGGGAATTGTTGATCGAGAACCTGGGGTGCACCGGGGGCGGGTCGTGAATGCAATCGAGGCGCGTGGCGAGATATCTGACGTTGGAGAGCGAAAGCGCGAACAACGGCTTGTGCGCGTTGAGAGCCGAGGGCGATTAGTCGCCGAGCTGGTTGCCTTGGATCGGGAGGAGGCCGCACTGCAGAGCGCCGCATCGCATGAAATCGAGTAGGGATAATGCCGCGAATCCAGGGGCGGCTCGGCAATGCGGCTCTGAAGGACTACCGTCGGTGAGCTAGAGGTGCGATTTCCCCTCAGCGGACGCACCCGTGGGTCCACAATCGCTGCGGCCTATCCGTAGGGGCCTTCGCTCATGATGGACTACGGGCACGACAAGAGCCGCAGAAGCCGATGACAAACCTGTACGACTCACGGCTTCGTGTTGAACATCAAGCGCGGCCGGCGTAGCATCAAAAAAAGGGACGTGGCGCCCCGCCCTATTGCGAGGGAGCCACGTGTAACGAGCGCTCAGAGGAGGCCTTTTTCAGCGAACGAAAAGGTCTCGCGGCCAGCAACTATTACGTGGTCGATTACACGACATTCGATGAGCGCAAGACTTTCCTGCAGCCGCTTGGTTATGAGTTCGTCTGCGCGGGATGCGTCAGCGACCCCGGCAGGGTGTTGATGGAACAAAATGCACGCTGCCGCATTTTTCGCGAGTGCCATCTTCACCACGGTCCGTGGGTGGACTGAACATCCGTCAATCGTCCCCTGGAACATTTCTACTACGTCGATGACGTGGTGGCGTGTGGAAAGCCAAATTACTCCGAACACCTCATCCTGTCGGTCCGATATACGGGCGACTAGGTAATCGCGCGCTGCCTGCGGTGAGCTCAGGAGAGAGCCCTTGGCGATCCGCTTCGACAGGATCTCTAGAGCTGCTTCGACGACAGCGGAATCCGCGGCGGGCGTGAAGCCGTCCGCGGTTTTCGTGTGAAGACCGGAGGTGAAAGTCTCAGCAGGCGGAACAACGTGGCCGCGATCAGAGCGAACAGCGAGTTTGCGGTAGCTAATCATGTGATTCTCCTTGTAGCCGGCGCAATTGCCGGCGGGGGAGGAGCTGCACGCCGCAGCGGAGCGCTCAGGCGCACCCTGGAATAAATGGAGGGGACCCGCGTGTGGGGAGCGAGCCGTTTATGCCGGGAAAGGCGCTTGAACGCGAGAACGACGTGGTACGCGCGGGCTCGGCCGCGCTGTAGAAACCCCGGCAAGAAAGCCAGTTTCTTAATCCGTGGTTCCCCCGCGCACGAGGCGCGGTCGGAACGCCTGCCTGATCTGTTATCGAAAAGCCTGGGGCTTTGGCCCAGACACCGATTATTCGGTCAGAGCGCCGCCGGCGCTATATAGCGCTCGAACACGATCCCCGCGAAGCATTGCAGACGCACGAGACGCCAAAAGCAGACTCAGAACCTCCGCGTCCTTTGCCGCATCGACCGGATCGCGCTTTAGCGCGGAGAGGATGTTTTCCTTCAGCCAGTAGGATGCGGCGGGGTCGTTAAGCGCACGGTTAATGTCTTCGGTAAGCATGGTCGTCTCTCCTGTTGCAATAGAAAATCAGGTGGCAGAGCGTTTGGTCTGTGTCCGCAAACGCCGCACGGAGGTGCGGCTAATTCCAAGCGTGGCAGCAATCTGACGTTTGCTGACACCATCAGCCGCCAGCTCGCGAATCTTCGGTATCAGGCTTTGGATCGTGACAGGGCGGCCATGTGGGCGGCCCTGGGCGCGAGCGTGGGCGATGCCCGCCTTGACACGATCTCGAAGGATGTCCCGCTCGAATTCAGCGAAGACGGCGAGCATGCCGGCGAGCGCCCGTCCCGCAGCGCTAGTCAAGTCGAGGGCTTTTTGAGTGAAACAAAGCCGATCCCGGCGCTGTGGAACTCGTTGAGAGTTCCGATGAGGTCGAGAAGCGAACGACCCCACCGGTCGAGATGCCAAACGACGATCACGTCGATCTCGCGCCTCCGAGCCGCGCCGCTTCGTGTATTCCGTCAGCTCCGCCATCTGTAGGGGCAAGGTGTTCTGATCCTGGGTCGAGACGCGCGCGTAGAGGCCGGCGCGCTGCGCCCCCTCCCCGGATAACCGCGTTTTGCCCCTGGCCACCCCCCTGAATATGCTGCTCAAAAAACCCTTGTTTCGCAGCATTGTGCCGCCGCGCAAGTGGGATGCCCGTAATCCGTAGTTTAAAGCCATAGGGCGGCGTCTGGAAAGGGACTGATTTGCTCCCTGGCGCTGATAAAATATCGTCGAATTCGCCGTCCTCTTGATCTTGCGGCGGCCTCGAAACGGGGCTAGCGTCAGGTAATTCCGCATCCATAAGAAAGGAGGGGCCTTGAAGAACTACTTGGCGATTGAAGTTGGAATCTTGGCGGGCCTCACCGCAGCCCTCCTGGGCGTACCGGATCTCGGGGGGATCTGGGTAGTGGTGCCCATCATGGTTGTCTTCTGGGTGGCCCTGCAGCTCATTTCTAGCGTGGCGTTCTGCAACGCCATCGACAAGGGCAAAATCATGGTCTACCAGGGGCCGCGCGGCTCCAAAGAGACCTACGGCCTGGCGCGCGGCGCCAAACCCGGCTGGCTGGTGATGCGGCACGTCTGGACCTACCGGCTATTCCCTGAGCCGAAGGAGCAGCCACCGGCCGCCGGAGTGGGCGAACGCTGACTGCGGTAGGTTGCAAAAACCGGCAACCTTCGCATTGGGACGCGGATCACACACTCGTTTGATTTTCGCCGAGCCGCACGCATATTGGCGTAGCGGTCACGCTACGGGGCTCCGCGCTCGTGGTCTCATGAACTCGAATTTAGACGCTGGAGAATGGGCGACGTGCGGCGATATTTCCTTGCAGAGTTGTGTGTAGTAGGCGCGATCTCAGGGCTGCTAACAGCCGTAGTGCCGCGCCATCCGGTGGCAGTGACCGGTGCCGTCGTGGTTACCTGGATCGCCCTGCAAGCCGTCTCAGCCTGGCATTTCATGTCCGCCCTGTATCGCGGCGACGTGATCGAATCCGGCGAGCGCCCACATCGCTACGCACCGGCCCCGCGCGCGAAACTCAACTGGTATGCGCGCCGCTTCATGCTCTGCTATCTCAATGTCCCGAAGGATGTCGCCTGGCTGGGAACTTCGGCCAAGCCCGCCATAAGCGGCGGGCGTGACCTGGGCAGCTAGCCCGCGACGCTGCGCTGGGCGCGACCGCCGCGGCGGGCCTCCTGGATGATGAATCCCACGCGGATCTGAACACCGGACACGGCGATGAGCTCGTCGCGTGTGAGTGAGGCGGCGCCGACCTTCACAAGTTTCGTCATTGCGGTGAAGAGGAGTTCGTATTCCTCGAGTTCGAGGGTCGGGGGGAGGGGTGCGTTTGTCAAGATCGGTCTCCAGATGAGGGTTTCTCACGGAGAACCGAAACCCGAAGGAGAGACTTAGATCATGGGCACCCCTGCCGCCGTCCGGGTGCTCGAATCCGCACCGCATATCTTGGTGAAGGCGCCAGATTTGCGAGTCGATGGTCTATGCCCTCAGAGGCTACCGTCGTGGGATGAAGAAATCCCGCGAGCCGATCGACGACCTGATTGATGCGTTTTGTGAAATGAGAAGACGCGAGCGCCGCAATGAGCGGCGCGAGCGACAGAAACGGAGCGCGGGCCCGACCAGGCCGCGCGAAGCGCCGAAGACTCGCTAAGGGTGAGTGCCTGGTGCTCCGCGGAATTCGCGACAACCTGTGATAGAGAGGGACATAGGGACCTCCGGTCCTTGCAAAAAAAAGGCGGCGGCCGAAGGCACCGCCGCCGAATCCGCCACTCATTCCGTTAGTCGATCGCGGCGAAGATTGCGCCGGCCTCGGCGTGATCTAGGGCGAATTCCCGCAGTTGGTGGAAGCGCTCGGCCAGGCGCTCGACGTTTGAGAATCGGAAACTCAGGTGAGAAAGTGCGAAAAGCGTTGCTGTGATCCCAGCGGCCTCCGCGCTCATGGTCCCCTCGTAACCGTTTCCGTCCACCGCGATCTTCAGCGGCTCGGATGTCTCCAGGGCGATGAAGCAACCGCCGTTGCTTAGATCGTGGAAGTTGAAATATCCGCCCGAGTAGTCTTCGCAAATCTCGCGCATCTGCGTAAATATTTCCTGTTCGACTGCCATCATGTATCGCGTCCCGAAGTGACGCGGGAGGAAGTTGAGCCGGTTCGCATCGGGCACAAGGGCCGCAGTGATGATCGACGGGATTTGGTTGGTGCTGGTGTTCATGTCGAATTCCTTTGATGAGTGCGCAAGCGCGAATGCCTGCGAGGTTCACACCTCACGCCGCAGCGGCGAGCTCAACTGGACCGTGGAATAAATGCGGCCCGCTCGGCGGGCGCTGTTTATGCCGCGAAAGCCGGTTGACCTGGCCGTCGGCGTGGTACGGTAAAAAGGCAGGCAAGGCATAGATGGAGTTCCTGACGCGGTTCCGCCCGAAGGGCGGGCCAGTCCCGTTGACTGGCCCGCGTGGGTGCCTTAGGCTTCGAGGATGTGGACCGCTGCCGCCCACAGCGCCGTATTAATCCGAACGTCCTCGCGGATATTGCGGATTTTGCGAGTCGTCACAAGCCGCCGATTCGCCGCCTGATAGTGAAGACCGCCGGCCATCGCCGCTTCCTGGCAACGGTTATAGACGTGCCACAAAGTCGAGTGATCGTCTGCCGCCCGCCGCACCTCCAGGAGTTTCTGAGGGTCGAACGAAGGGCGGGTGTCCACCTTCGCCCAGCGGATCTCGAACGTCGCGCGCGCGAAGTCCAATTGCTCATTCATCGTCAGCACCCGCTCGGCCATTGCCTGTACCGTGGCTCCGATCCGGTCGAACTGGGCCGCGATCTGCAGAGCACCGGCAACGACATCTGTGACGATGCTCTTACGGTGAGGCACACGAATAATTCCGAAATCTCCCATGCGGCATAAAAGGCCATTCGTGCAAATTGGACGCAGGAGCCCAGCAATCATCGTATAGGCTGCCGTTCCGTCATGACTCGCCGTGAGGACCACGTTGGGAATGGCATCAACGAGTGTTAGATTCTCGCGAGCCATCCGCAAGCGAATCATGTGACGCGCAAAAGTCGGATCGCTGCCGGCGCGGCTGCGAGTCTGTTGCGCTTCGGAGGCCTCGAATCCGGCGTCGAGGAGAGCCGACAGAACTTCGGCGGTGGAAATAAAACGGTACGTCTGTTTAGTGCGGGGTGAGGCTTCACCGGCGAAGGCCGCCGGTGCGCGCTGCCGCAGCGCGGCCAGTGAAAGGGAAGGTGTGAAAGCGTGCGAATACTCGGACGCGTGGCTAGGAGTCGTCATGTTGTAGTACCTGCCCCTGGGGTCTCCGAGGCGCGAGCCGGTCAGTGATCTGCCGTGCTTCCGATTATATACACCGTGTAAGTATATGCAAGCCTCTTGTGCAAGAAAAACAGTAGTTTTTCTGCACGCCAAACCTCCGCCCATCCGGAATAATCACCCCACGCCAAACCCATCCTGGGGAGAGGGGCACCGCGCTCGGCGCGGGGGAGGGGGCAACGCCCCCTCACGGGGAGTCGAGTTCGCGAGCCGTCAGGCGAGGACAGAGGGGGCGCGAGCCCCCTGCGAATTGTCCCCACGACGAAAAAAAGGGGCCTTGCGGCCCCTCTGTAATTGATTGTGTCGTGTTATTCCGGCTTCGGCTTGTGCAGCCGGACCACCAGCGTTCCGTTGAGCGGAAGCGCCTTGAGCGTGATCTGAATGCCGTCTCCATCGGAGTGGCCGAACCCGACCCCCACACGAATCCAGTTGACCTGCTTCTGTCCGTCGCGCTCGTATTCATCGGCGACGAGCACATCGTAACGGGTCTTGGCGGGGGCGGGCGTATTTTGCTTAGGCATTTGAGTCTCCTGTTGATTGTCGAATGTCGCTTGGGCGACGGAATCTAGGGAGGCGAGTAGCAAGCCCAGATTGCAACGGACCGTGGAATAAATGTGCAGCCGACGAAGCGTGGTAGATCCACCGCGCGCTCGAGGCGGAATCGTTTATGCCGCGAAAGCCGTGGCGAGCTGGGCGAACGAGCCTAAGATTTCGTAGAGTCGCCTGCGCATTCGATCCGTACAGGAGACGGTGCCGAAGTGCGCCCGCACCGCTCAAGCCTCTGCCGCGGCGCTGATAGAGCGTGACTCCAGGGAATCAGACGGGGCGTGTGGGGGTGCAGCGAAGGGGACGGCGGAGCGGTCAGAGACCGCTAGTCCGAATCCGCGAGATCCGCTGGTGCGACGGATTGATACGTGCCGAGGAACGCGGCACCACGGACAGCCGCAATGGCCGTCGCATCGTCGTGCTCCGCCTCATCGAAAAGACCCGCCGGCACCGTATAGACATCATAGCCGGCGTCCACGCTGGTCGATCGCACGCGCTCATAACCCTTCGGAACATGACCGGGATTCGCTTCGGCGTGCCCAATAGCGCACGCAACCTCGGGGCAGGAGGCCTCGCCGACCCATGCAATAAGGCCGCTGTAGCGGTCAATCAATGCAAAGTGCGTACCGGCGACCATCGTGCCTCTTAGTGATCGTTCCGTGCCCGTCGTTCGATCGCGCGGCGAAACAACTCGGTGGCTTCCCAGATCCATCGGTCGACACGTGCCTGGGCGAGCGGTTCTCCCGCCTCGATGAGCGCCGCCACTGTCTGCGGGCCGTTCTCCGTTTCAACGTGCCAATCCCCGGAGGGAAAACGCTGAAAGTGGGCGCTCAAGCCCGATTCATGCACGGCGGTTCCGGCGTCGTGATCCACAGTCCACCGTCGCTTCCAATTCCGATTCGGATGGTTTGCCATAAAAAGACGTGCGGGCGCGCTACAGGCGCACAGCGCGAACAAGAATCGCCGCCCGCTCAATCCCCTGCGCTACTACACCATCGCCGAAAATGCGAAGCTGCTCGACTACGGCCGGGTACAAATGCAGGTTCGTGCGAATACGCGGAGCGATGCCAACAACCGGCCGACCGACACCCCGGCCGGAGGCGTCCGCCGCAGCCTTGGTCTTCGTTTTTCCCTTACCCTTGGTCTTCGTCTTAGCCCTGGGCTTCGACGGTGCCCCCGACATCGCCGTCCGCACATCCGGCAGCGCGCCCCCCATGCCGGCGCGCTCGGCCGCTTTGGCAGCAGCCAGGGCTACACCGATCGACAAATTGTCGTCGCCATAGGCGCGCAGGCCTTCGGCCACGCGCGGATCTAGCATGACGTTGAAAGGCCGCTTGATTGGACCATCGGTAGGAGGCCGGCCCATGCGTTTCGGGGAAGTCAATTGCGTTTTCATGGGGTCATATTACATACATCGTGTAATAGCCGGCAAGCCAAATCGGCTGGCGAGTGCCGGGGGGGGAGGATGGGGCGGTTAGGTCCAACTCCAACAAAGGAACGTGAAGTCCCACAGCAATTGTTGTCGGCAGCTCGCCCCCGTGGGTCCACCGCCGCCGCGCAGCGCGTCCCCGCCGCTCTGGGGCTCTGGGGTACACAAGGTACCCCGCGGCCGGCCTCGGGCCATGGACTACGGGGATGAGCTACGTGCTATTGCCGCGGGTACAGCACCAATGCCATGCAGCTCACTCTGCGAAAGTTCTTCCGCGAGCGTCCCTTAATAACCCGCTTACAACATCAAACGCGTAATCGTAGCCCTGATTCCATCCACTGGCTCGGGGTCCCGCCACATTCAGCACGTCGATTCGGTGGTCGTCAATAAATCCCAGCACTGCGAGGACCGCTCCCTCAACCGACAATCGCTGAGCATCGACCAAGACATACGCCTTCCTCTCCGACACACAGAGATTGCGTGTCAACCGTGTGCCTCCCTTGAGCGAGTCAATGTAAAGGATCGCCGTCCCATCACTATCGACGACGTTCCGCCGAGTGCGCTCTCGGTAACCGCCTCTCGGCAGCGGCGTTAGGGGATATCGTTCCGGGATCACGCCATCCTCGGCCATCCTATCCGCGGGAGTCCACCCACCGCATGGAAAAATCGCGGCGAGCGCTGCATCCAGCGCCGCCCGATCCACGCCCGTCTGTCCGCCGGAAACGATTTTCGTCAGTCTCATCGCTACCCCAATGTATTACGAGCTCATGTTACGTCCACGCCACATCCCCAAGGCCTGCCTTCTCGGTGATCCGCAGCAGTTGGCGAGCCCATCCCGCTAGCGCTCCGAGCGGTCGGCCGCCGAAGAAGTCGGAGCCGCCGCTCGGATGGGTGAATTTTACAGGCGGTTCACCCTCATCGCCGACGTCCACCACCTCCGGGTGCAACACGCGGCGGATGCGCTCAGCCAGATCGGCAGCCCACATGCTTCCACAGAGTTCACGAAACGGAAGTCCCAGCCAGTGAAGGAAGTTCCGCGCCTGGTTGTTCGTCAGGATCAGCGTCGGAGAATCCACCGCATCAGAAGCACCGCTAGCAAAAAACGTCACGGACATTAAATCCTCCTTCGTCTCGTTTTCGTCGGTGCTCGAGCGTCGAGCAATTGCCGCATCCATTCGACACCGAGATCCCCGAGTGTCAGTTTATCGGTTTGGGCTGGCGGGAGAGCAATGAGCGCCAGCACGCTGAAACGCCTGACAAAGCAGCGGCCGTGATATGTGCTCCCCGCTGCGACAACCATCCGGCGCTGGTCTCCCACGCGCCGGCAATGGGCGCACGCAGACAGATGACGGACATCGTGGGCCGTGCGCAGTTGCGGCGGCGTCAAGGCGGGGAGGCGGGTCACGCGTCACCGCTGGCGCCCGGCGCCAGGTCGGCGGTGAGGTCCGCCGCCTCGGTGGTGCTCATGCCCGACTGGTCGGAATAGGTATTGTGTTCGTTGGCGTGGACGATCTGCACTGCTCGCGGATAGTCCTCGCTCCGTAGAGCCCCGCTCCGCCCGATCCGGCACACAACCGCCGCGTACTCGGGATCGGTCGCCATGTCATGTTCGTGATCCGCGTGCATCTTGTAGGCGGCACGGCGCAGCGCATCGAGCGATCGAGGCTTGTCAGCCATTAAAGAACTCCGCCCCTGATTAACTGCCGCGGCGCGCGGGTTGCCACGATGGCGACTAAAATGGACACTCCGTATCCGGTTCCTGGGCCGCGGCGAAGGCCTGCGGCTCGCCTTCGCGCGCCTCGTCCTCGCAGTCGTAGTCTTCCGGGTGCCGTTGCGCGGGTCCGGTGTAGTGAGGATTGCGCACCCACACGTCGAAGTCGTGAAGGAGCCATTGGGAGGTGATGCGGCAAGCATCGCCGCCGCAGTTGTAAGCCCACTCCCGCACCGCCTCGTCGGGCGTGGCCACCCGATCCTGTTCCGGGGATTCGTCGTAAGACCAATAGAACGACATCGCGAAATCCTTTGCCCCTGATACTCCGAGGCGCGAGAAAGAATCCGATCCAGCTATCCCCAAGTGATCGTGCCGTCGCCGGCCGAGTCCGCCAGTTGAAGGAGCTGCGTCGCGCGCTCCTGAAAGTAGCCCGCGTCCCTGCCACAGTCGATCAGCGTGCATCGGCCAGGAGCCGTGTGTAGACTCGGCGGAATACCCTCATCGCCGCGCTCGCGAAGCCCCGGCCACAGGCGCCGCCGCGTAAGCGCGGCCAGTTCCCTCGCGGGTATCGAGCCGCCGTGGTCCGGGGTTAGGCCGATCCATTCGAGCAACGCCCAGGCGTTGGAATTCGCGAGGTTCATGTCAACGTCCGACTCCTGACCGGCAACAAAGAACGTAATCGACATGGGAACCTCCACCGCACTGCTAACAGGTTTACATTATATACACCGTGTATATGTTTGCAAGTATCTTGTGCGAGAAAAACAGCAGTTTTTCCGCACGGTCACTCCGCCCATCACCCCCACGCCAAACCCATTCCTGGGGAGAGGGGAGCCGCGCCATGCGCGGGGAGGGGGCGAAGTCCCCTCACGGGGAGTCGAGTTCGCGAGCGTCCGCAAGGACAGAGGGGTGCAACCCCTGCGAATTGGCGGCGAGGATCGCCGCACACAGATCGCGCGTGCGCGCCGTCAGTGGCGCGCATGCGCACCAATGCTCCTAGCCGAAGTAGGAGCAGAGCTTTTGTTTCACGGTATCTTCTTTCGTCGTCTGGCCGCCGCCGACGCGGAACGTCGCAGTGGCCTTGCTGCCGGTGCCAGCGGTTTCGATGACGATGGTCAAAGGCGCGACGGTGCCCTTGCCAAAGGAGACACTTTGGCTGGCCGATATGATCCCGGCCTCTTTGTCGCTGCTGGTGATGTTCCATCCGTCCTTGGCTATATTGGTATAGACGCGAGTGTAGAGATCGGCCTTCGAGACGGCGGCAAAATCTGCCCACGTGCTGAACTTCTTGCCGGCGAAGAAGCTGCCTTCGGACGTGAAGTGGCCGCCGCAATCCGCGCTGGCGGGCGGGGCGTCCGCGGCCCCGGCCGCGCCGCCGATGGCAAGAGCAAGCAATCCCAACATCGGCATCATGTGCGTCGTCATGGTGTCAGTC
>ODAK010005366.1_pt1 | contig 13035 bp, 11 predicted proteins | sample 1539591 | NCBI WGS metagenome assembly ODAK01 (sample SAMEA3539303, study PRJEB22396) | soil metagenome | biome: tundra; feature: field; material: soil | place: USA | collected 2010-05 | depth 0.15 m | reverse complement strand
GGTGATGTCGAGCATCTGGCGGATCAACGCCGCCGGAGTCCTGATCGTCAGCGTGCCACCGAGGACCTCCAGGCGATCCGCGCCGTGGGCGATCACCGTCAAACCCGAAGCATCCATGAAGCGAAGGCCGACGAGGTCCAACATGACGGTGCGGTGACCCCGATCGATCATCGTCTCGAAGAACGCGCCGAACTCAGGTGCCGTCAGCGCGTCGACCTCACCGCGTAGCGCGAGGACGACCTGCCCGTCTACGAAACTGGCGCCAATCGAGAAATCGGACAACGAACGATCAGCGCTCGGCACGTTACGTGTGGATGCTGAGGGGGACGGCCCAGCGCCCACTCGTACCTTGGACGGTCAGGATCAAGTCGACAAGAGCCCCGGGGCAGAGGGGGAAGGTGCCCGGCAAAAGTGGGGTGCGACTCCCAGCGACCGACAGTACGGTTCTCGACATGCGTCGTACCTCCAAGGATGTGGGGGGCAGCCGATAGGCCATCCCTCTCAAACCCTCTCTGTCGAAGGTACTTCAATACTACACCCCGGTTCTCTGCGGGGTGCCGGAGTCGGGTCGCCCTACGATTCGCTCATGAGCCAGGTGAACGGATGCGGTGGGTGCGGGTGAAGACGACCGCTGCCATCCGGGTGGCCGTGAGCGCCGCCGGGGGGGTTGTCGCCGGGCTCGTCTTCTCGACGTTCAGCTCGCGGTACACCATTTGGCAATCGGCGGTCCTCGTGGGGTGGGACGTGGCGGTCGGTGCCCTCATCGGGTCGATTTGGGCATCCCTTCACACATCCACGGCGAGCGAAACGAAGGCGAGAGCCCTCTGCGAAGATCCCAGTGCGCCCCTCGCCGAGTTGCTCGTGCTGACGGCCGGCGTGGCTGTCCTGGCCGCGGTCGGCCTGTTGCTGCTACGGGCCCACAGCGCCACGGGGGGAACCAAGGCATACCTGATCGCGCTCGGAGTGGTGAGCGTTGCCCTGTCGTGGGCGTTGGTCCACACCACCTTCACCTTGCGCTACGCCCGGGCGTACTACGGCCCGCCCGAGGGCGGCATCGATTTCAACGAGGACGACCCACCGACATATGTCGACTTCGCCTACCTGGCGTTGACCATCGGCATGACGTTCCAAGTGTCGGATACCAACTTGACCTCAAAGGCGATGCGCCGCATCGCGCTGGGGCATGCGCTGCTGTCGTATCTGTTCGGAGCGGTGATTGTGGGGCTCGTGATCAACGTGGTCTCGAGCCTCCTGGGCTGACCGCTACCCGTCCACCCGATCCTCGTCGCCCACGAAGAGATCGCTCTCCCGGCGACGGCGGGCGCGCTCGATGGCCAACGCCTTCAAGCGGCCCTGCGCGCTGATGCCGTGCACGTTCTCCACGCGCCGCCAGCGACGGTCGGACCCGAGCTGCCAGGTGTTGGTCTCGTCCGCGAGGACGAGGTCGAGGACCTCGAAGAGGCGGGACTGGAGCTCGGGATCGCCGATCGGGACGAGGACCTCGACCCGCCGGTCCAGATTGCGTCCCATGAGGTCGGCGGAGCCGATGTAGAGCTTGAGGGGCAAGCCCGGTCCCGCGTCCGGGTCCTTCGGCATGCCGCCGAAGCGATAGATCCGGGAATGTTCGAGGAAGCTTCCGACCAACGAACGCACCTGGATGTTCTCCGACAGCTCGGGAATGCCTGGACGGAGACGGCACAGGCCCCGCACCGACAGATCGATCGGTACGCCCGCTCCCGACGCGCGATAGAGCGCATCGATCATGGTGGCGTCCGTCAATCCGTTCAGCTTGAGGACGATGCGGCCTTCGGGTCCCGCCTCCGTCTGCTCCTCGATCATGGCGAGGATCCGCTTACGCACCGTGACGGGCGACACGAGGATCTGGCGGTAGTCGGCATGCCGGGAGAAGCCGGTGAGGTAGTTGAACAGCTCCCCCACGTCGCTTCCAATTTCCTCGTCCGCCGTGAGGAGCCCGATGTCCTCGTACACCCGTGCGGTCTTGGAGTTGTAATTGCCCGTGCCCACGTGGCAGTAGTGCCGCACGCCGTCCTCTTCACGCCGCAAGACCAGTGCCGTCTTGGAGTGCGTCTTCAAGCCCACGATCCCGTAGACGACGTGGACGCCCGCTTCCTCGAGGGCCCGGGCCCACCCGATGTTGGCTTCTTCGTCGAATCGCGCCTTCAGCTCCACGATGGCCGCCACTTGCTTGCCATTCTCGGCGGCCCGTATCAGGGAGGCCACGATGGGGCTGTCACCGCCCGTGCGGTACAGGGTCTGCTTGATCCCCAACACTGCCGGATCTTCCGCCGCCTGGGCGATGAACGCCTCCACCGACGTGGCGAAGGAGTCATAGGGGTGATGGACCAACACGTCGCGTACACGCAGTTGGGCGAAGAGCTCGGTGGGCTCGTGGGCCGCCGTGGCAAGACGGGCCGGTGTCATTGGCGTCCACGTCTCGACGTGCAAGTCGGGTCGGTCCAGGGCGTAGACCCCCCACAGCCCGCTCAGGTCCAGCGGAGCCCCGACGTGGAACACACCGTCGGCCGCCACCTCAAGCTCGGTCGACAACAGCTCGACCAATGCGTCGTTCATGTCCGCGCCGACTTCGAGCCGCAACGCCCGACCGAATCGGCGGCGGCGCAGTTCCATCTCGATCGCCACCAGAAGGTCGTCCGCCTCATCTTCTTCGAGCGCCAGGTCGGCGTTGCGCGTGACGCGGAAGGCGAAGTGCTCTCCCACGCTCATGCCGGGGAACAAGGTATCCAGGTGCGCCGCGATCACCTGCTCCAGCGGGACGAACCGTTCACCGTCGGGCATGACCACGAAACGCGGCAGGACCGGTGGCACCTTGACGCGCGCGATGCGTCGCTCACCGGTGGAGGGGTCCTGCACCTGGACCACCAAGTTGAGTGACAGGTTCGAGATGTACGGGAACGGGTGACCCGGGTCGACCGCCAGCGGCGTGAGGACGGGAAAGATCTGCCGTTGGAAGACGTCGACAAGGTGCACCCGATCGTCGTCGTCGAGCGACGACCAGTCCGAAAAGCGCACGCCCGCATCGGCCAGCGCCGGGACAATTTGCTCCAGGAAGATGGCGTCTTGGCGTCGCACGAGTTCTTCCACTCGCGCCCGGATCATCTTCAACTGTTCGCCCGGTCGCAACCCATCGACGGATCGGGTACGCACGCCCGCGGCCACCTGATCCTCCAGTGCAGCCACACGCACTTGATAGAACTCGTCGAGCAGTTCGGAGAAGATGGCCATGAACTTGGCCCGTTCCAACAGCGGGACGCTGTCGTCCTCGGCCAGGTCGAGCAGTCGCGCGCCGAAGTCGAGGCGCGACTGCTCCCGGTTCGTGAACCGCTGGTACCCGAACGCTTCTATCTGTTGCAGCGTGGGTGGCGTAGGCCGCTCATGGGACCCCCAGGGCGGTGTCATCAGGTCGGGATCAGCAGTCATGGTGTCACCACCATGCTACTTGGCACCACTACGATGCGACGAGTGCCATCACGAACCCGTCACACACGGATTCCGCGCTATGTGATCGGTCCCAAACCCAAGCGCCGCACCGAACTTGGCCTGCTTATCTTTGGGGCACTCCTGACCGTGTCGCTCTACGTGATCGCCGAGCTGGGAGCCAAGTCGAAGATCCCTCCACATATCGGGCCGTTCCTCGGCATCGTGCTCGGACTGTCATTGATCGCGCACATGGCGAACCGGTGGCTCATCCCCCAAGCCAACGCCGTCATCCTCCCGCTGGCTGCGCTGCTCAACGGGATCGGCTATGTCGTGATCGCCCGTTGGAACCCAGTGGCAGCGAAGGGTCAGGCGGGATGGGCCGCCATTGGCATCGGCCTCTACATTCTCACGTTGCTCGCGGTCCGCTTCACGCGCGACCTCGAGCGGTACCGCTACCTGCTCCTGTTGGTCGGTGGCCTTCTTCTGGTCGCGCCACTCTTCTTCAGCCCTATCCAGGGGGCCAAGCTTTGGATCCATTTCGGGGGCTTGGAGTTTCAACCAGTTGAGTTCTCGAAAATTCTTCTCTGCATCTTCTTCGCCTCGTATTTCGCCGCGAACAAGGAGATGCTCTCCATTCCATCGGCGCGTCTCGGCAACCGCCTCGTCATCGATCCCCGACCCCTTCTCCCCATCCTGGTGGCTTGGGGGGCCGCCATGGCGGTGATCGGCCTGGAAGACGACATCGGTTTCGCCGCTCTCCTCTTCATGCTCTTCATCGGCTTGCTTTGGGTCACTACGGGACGGGTGGGTTACCTCGTCTTGGGATTCGCGCTCTTCGTCGGTGGGGCCGTCCTGGCCGCCCACTTCTTCGGCCAGGTCCATATTCGCGTCAGCGAGTGGTTCGACCCTTGGCAGACAAACAGCAATGTCAACCCCAAAGGCGTGCAACTCCGGGAGGGCTGGTTCGGCTTGGGAACGGGCGGAATCGGAGGAACCGGTTTGGGCCGCGACATCGCTGCCGGGAGTATCCCCGAGCTGACATCCGACATGATCTTCGCCGCCATCGGTATCGAGATGGGCATGATCGGCGCTGTCGCCGTCGTGTTCGCCTTCATCTTGCTCGTAGGCTCCGGCCTCCGGGTGGCTCAGGCCGCCCGGTCGGAGTTCTCACGCCTGATGGCCACCGGTCTGACGATCATCCTCGGCTTCCAGGCCTTCTTCATCATGGCGGGGGTGGTGCGGCTCTTACCCTTTACCGGCATCACGTTGCCCTTCGTGGCGTACGGGGGCTCGTCGCTCCTGGCGAACTACGTTCTCATCGCACTCCTCATGCGCATCTCCGATGAGGGTGCGCAGAAGGCCCAGGCTGATCTCGCCTCGGGCGTCATACAACCAGGCGAGCGTCCGATGGTGCCCGCATAGGTCTCAGCAGTCTCAGATCGACTGCGGCACGACATCGCCCGATTGCTCCAGAAGCCGCTCGTCCACCAGGATCGGCGCCGTCACCGGCATCCGCAGGGCCAGCACCAACCCGTCGGAGGGGCGACACACGATGCGCTCGCGCCCATTGGGCGCCATGACATCGAGCTCTGCCAGATAATTGCCCTGATCCCGACCGGTCAGACGCACGGCGATCACCTCGATGCGCGTCCGCTGCAGGACCTGCGAGAACAATTCGTGGGTCATCGGCCGGGGCGAATCCATCCGGCGCATCGCCAGTGCCAGCGCGGTCCCCTCGGTGAGCCCGACCGGAAAGACCAGGGCCCGCAGCGGCGGCTCCGACTCGACGAGGGTCACGAGCGGGAACTGCGACGGCAGATCCAACGATACGTCCTCGACGTCCATCACCCGGAAGGCAGGTGGGAGCGGCTCGGGCGTCATCGCATCCTCCTATGCGCGCCCACACTCAGCGCCAGCCCTACAGCCAAGAAGAAGGAGATCACCGCGGTACCGCCGTAACTCACGAAGGGAAGCGGTATGCCGGTGATCGGCATGATCCCCATCGTCATGCCGGCGTTCTGAAACACGCTGAAGGCGACGAACGTGAAGAGCCCCGTGCACAGCAAACGACCGAAGACGTCGCGTGACTGGCCGGCGGCATGGAGCACCCTCCAGGCGATGACGCCGAGGAGCGACAACAAGCCCACAGCGCCGACGAAACCCAACTGCTCGCCCACGGCGGTGAAGATGAAGTCAGTCGACTGCTCCGGCACGTATCCCAGGTTGGTCTGCGCCCCGTGCAAGAGGCCGGTCCCCAGGAACCCTCCGGCGCCGATGGCGTTCTTCGCTTCGGTGGTGTTGTAGATGGCAGACACCACCTGCGGGTTGGTACTGGTCGAATTCGGATTCAAGAAGGTGGTCAGGCGCGCGATCTGATAGGCGTGCAGGATGCCAGATTCAACCGCCATCAGCGCCACCAGGACCACCCCGATGACCAGGAACACCAGAATGCGCATCGGCAGCCCGGCCACGGCCAGCATGACCAGCAAGACGATCATCATGATGATCGCGGTGCCCAGGTCGGGCTGGATGAGCACCAGGCCGATCGGGATCCCGGACAAGATCAAGAGCTTGAAGACGTCCTTCCAGGCCAACCCCTCTTCGGTCCGACGATCGCAGTATGCGGCGACCGCGACGATCAAGCCGATCACGGCGAATTCGGAGGGTTGGATCTGGATGGACCCGAGGCTGAACCAGCGTTGCGAGCCCTGCACGTGGCTCCCCAGTGCCATGACCCCCAACAACGAGAGCACGGACAGCACGTACAGGGGTATGGCGACGGGTTCAAGCCGTCGGTAGTCGAAGAGAGCGAACACGACCATGGCGATGACGCCGAGCACGACGAACAGCGCCTGTTTCTTCAGATAGAGGTGGGGGTCGTCCCCTGCCGCCAGCAGTGAGGCCCGAGTAGCGGTGTACACCATGACCAGCCCCACGCACGCGACGATGATCGTGGCCAGGACGAGTACGAAATCGAAGACGGGCCCGCTCCGCCTGTTGACGGATGTTCTGGAGATCATGGTCATAGGGCGGCCTAGCGGGACAGGATAATACGGGCCCCCCGCCAGTACCGACCGCCGGGAACCCCCCGGCGCCGCGCGGAGCGCCGATCAGTTCACCGCCAAGATCAGGGCCGTTGACGGCTCACGCAGCTTCCGTGCCTGGTCAGGGTCACACGAAGTAACCCGTGGGCGGCCCTAGAGTTCCGGGCATGAGCCTTCCCATTGCCGGCAGCACTCATCCCCTGGTGGGAGCAGCCGACCAGGGGAGTGGTTGGCTCTACGACCTGATGACCAAGGCGGGGGTCGACCACGGCACCGCGAAGACGGTGACCGACCTCATGGTGCGCCCGCTGGCGGTGATCCTGGTGCTCGTGGTCGCCGTCGTGGTGGCACGCCTGGGCAGCAAGGCCCTCAGGCGAATCCTCCAGCGCTTCGCCGACCAGGCGGCGGCCCGCTCGGGCTCCCCCCGGACGGGGGCCCGCATGTCGACGATGTCCGCACTCGCCGCCAACCTGTGGCGTTTCTTCGTCTTCATCGTGGCCGTCGCCATCATCCTCGGAATCGTCGGCATCAACCTCACCCCACTGCTGGCCAGTGCCACCATCATCGGGGCGACGTTGGGATTCGGGGCCCAGCTGATCGTCCGCGACTACTTCTCCGGTTTCCTCCTCACGCTCGAGGACCAGTACGGCATCGGCGACAACATCACGGTCGGTTCGGTCAGCGGCGTCGTGGAGGACCTCACCCTCCGCGTGACGCGCCTGCGCGCGGTCGACGGCACCGTGTACTTCATCGCCAACGGCGACATTCGGCAATTGGCCAATACCTCGCGCGGGTGGGCCCATGCCGTCGTCGACCTCACGCTCCCGGGTTCGTCCGCCAGTGATCTCCCGCGCGCCAGGGGGGTCATCGAGGAAGCGGCGCGGCGGGTCGCCGCCTCGGACGAGTTCCTCGGTCACTCCACCGAGCCGCCGGCACTGGTCACGTTCATCGACTCCACCGAGAGCACCCTCACCCTGCGCGTGATGCTGCACAGCGTGCCCAGCAAGCGCGACGCGCTCACCCGCGCGCTACGCGAAGCGGCGATCGTGGACCTGAGCCGCGCCGACCTCTGGCCGGCACCGAGCCCGGCCTAGAGGCTCAGGCGACGGCGACCGCCGCCTGCCACATGACGTCGACCGGCGCCGGCAGACCCGTCCACAGCTCCAATTGGGCGGCGGCTTGATGCACCAGCATCCCCAGCCCGTCCACCGTCCTCGCGCCCGCATCCGCCGCGGCCGCCAGCCATGGCGTCGGGCGAGGGGCGTAGACGAGATCCGCGACGACCTGCCCCGCATGGAGCAGGGAGGGAGCGATGAGCCACCCGTCACCCGGCGCCCCTGAGCCCTCCATGCCCACCGGCGTCGCATTGACGACCAACTCCGCCTCAGCGGCAAGGGCCACCGCGCCTGCCCCTGTCTCACCAACCCGTCCCACCGGCCCGGCCAGCACCGCCACATCCACCGCTCGTGCCGCGGTCCGGTTCACCACCGTCACCGAGGCCGCCCCTGCGTCCGCCAGGGCCAGGGTGACTGCCTTCGCCGCTCCTCCGGCTCCGATGATCAGACACTGCTTCCCGGCCGGATCGAAGTGCGCGGACCGGGCGAGGGAGGCCAGGAACCCCGCGCCGTCGGTGTTCTCGCCGTACAGCCTGCCGTCCCGGTTCAGCACGCAGTTGACGGCGCGCAGCTGCGTGGCCACGGCGCTGCACTCGTCGACCACGGCCGCCACATCCGCCTTGTGCGGCATGGTCACCGAGAGCCCTGCCACTCCGAGGGCACGCATGCCACCGAGCGCCGCTGCTGCCTTCCCGCCCGCTACCTCGAACGCCACGGAGACCCAATTGAGCCCCAGGGCCGCAAACGCCGCGTTGTGCAGGATCGGGGACAGGGAGTGACGGACCGGGTACCCCATGACGCCTACCACCGTGGTGCGCGCGTCGGTCCAGCCCGGTCCTGGCACCCGAACGCCCGCCATCAACCCACCCCCCGCTGCTGGGCCAACTTCTCGTTGGCCAGTTGCTCGGCGAAGGTGTCGGAAAATGCCTCGGTGCCATCCTTCTTCACCACGACGAAGTACAGCCACGACCCCGCAGGCGGATGGACCGCGGCCGAGAGCGCGCCGGGTGACGGGCTGCAGATGGGGGTGGGGGTCAGCCCGAGATTGAGGTACGTGTTGTACGGCGTCTGCAGCTTCAGGTCGCTTGGCGTCACCGGGCCACCATCTTGGCCGAGCGAGTAGAGGACGGTGGCATTCATCTGGAGCGGCGTGCCTGCCGCCAACCGGTTGTAGATGACACGTGCCACGTCGGACATGTTCTTGGGTATGTAGCCCTCCTTCTCCACGATCGATGCCGCCGTGATCACCTGGTACGGGGTGAGACCGAAGGCCGACGCAGAGCTGGTACTCAACCCGGCCGCCGTCGCTTGGGTATCGAAGCGGTGCACCATGGCGGTCAAGACGGCGGTGTCGCTCTCCCCCGGCAGGACCAGGTAGGTGCCCGTTCCCAACATCCCTTCGAGGTTGTCCGACCCGGCCGGCGAGAACACGGAGTGCACCACGCCGCTGGCGGCCACGTGCGCGAAGCCCCCGCTCGAATGGCCAGCGAGGTCATCGACCCGCTGGGCCACTTCGTGCAGGGTCAGCCCCGGGTCGACGGTGATCGCTGCGATGTTGGGCCCGCCATCGAGTAGGGCGTGCACCTGCGAGAAACTCTCGTTCTGGTGCAGCAGGTAGTCACCGGGGAGGAGCGCGGGTGAGCCGTGCACCAGATCGTAGATACGGAAGGCGAGCGAGCTCCCGATCACGTGGTCGGCCGACAGCTTCGCCACCACCGAGCCGACGGATTCGCCGCTGTGGATGTCGACGATCTCGCGTGGCCCGGCCGAGCCCAAGGCGTGCGATTCCAACTCGTACCAGAGGGCGAAGGCCAGCACGATCACCACCACGACGGCACCGATCAACGCCACCAAGCGCCGTCGCCGGCGCCGCACATGGCGGTTCCGGCGGATGGCCGTCCCGGCCTGGGTCCTGACACCGGTGTCCACCGCCTCGTTCGGCGGCCCGAAGTCGGTCGGCGGCCCGGTCACGACTTGTCCAGCCAGGCCTGCAGCAGGACCATGGCCGCCGCACTGTCGATGACGGACCGGGCCGACCGCCCCTTGCGACCGGCCGCGGTCAGGGATCGCTGCGCCTCGACGGTGGTGAAGCGTTCATCCGCCGTCTCCACCGCGACGCCGAGGGGCTCGAGCAGTGCACGGAGGGCCGTCACCTCGGTCAGGGCGGCCCGTGCAGCCGGACCGCTCGCCCCGGACAAGCTGAGGGGCAGGCCCACCACGACCGTGCCGGCCTCGATCTCACTGATCGCCTCGAGCACGGCCGCATGGTCACGCGCCGCATCGCCGCTCCGCTCCACGACACCCCAGGGGGATGCGAGCGTGCGCCGGCTGTCGCTGTAGGCCACGCCGATACCCGCCCGGTCGCGCTCCCGCTCACGCCGAAAGGAGCCGGCGTGCCTCGGCGAGAGCCTCCTCGACGCGGGACACATCCTTGCCGCCGGCTACGGCGAGCTGAGGTGATCCCCCTCCCCCACCCCCCACGATGGCGCCCAGGGCGCGCACCACATCGGTGGCATTCGGCTCCCCGTCGCTCACGACCACGAGCGCCACCTTGGCGCCGTCGGGCGATCCCCCGAGCGCGACGGCACGCACGCCGTCGTGCCGGTGCACCGCCTGCGCCAACGAACGCAGCGCATCGGGTTCGAGGGAATTCTGGCGGGCCACCACCACGCCGTCTTCGGCGCCCTTGGCCAGCTCCGATGCCACCGACTCGCTCGACTGCTGCCGCAACTTCGAGAGCTCTTTCTCCGCCTCGCGCTGCCGGGCGAGCAGACGGTCCAGGGAAGCCAGGAGGTCGTCGGGATCGGTGCGCAGCAGGTCGGCGGCGGACCGGATCAGGTGCTCACGGGCGGTGGCCCGGTCGAGGGCGGCGCGGCCCGTGACGGCGAAGATACGCCGCTTGTTGGATCCGATGCTCTCCTCCGACACCAGCGAGATCGGGCCGATCTGCCCCAGCGAGTCGACATGGGTCCCGCCGCAGAACTCCAACGAGGTGCCGCCGGCCTGGATCACCCGCACCGTCTCGCCGTACTTGTCGTCGAAGAAACGCAGCGCACCCATGCGCTCGGCTTCCTGGAGCGACGTCTCGGTCGTCTCCACCGGCGCATCGGTGAGGACGGCGTCATTGGCCAGAGCGAACACGGCATCGAGTTCCTCCGTCGTCATGGCCCCGTGATGCGAGAAGTCGAAGCGCAGCCGGTCGGGCGCCACCAGCGAGCCCTGCTGCCGCACGTGGTCGCCCAGCACCGTGCGCAAGGCGGCGTGCAACAGGTGCGTGGCCGTGTGGTTCCGGCGGATGGCCTCACGGCGCGGGACGTCAATGGCCGCCAGCGCGTCCTGCCCCGGCACGAGCTCACCGGTCACCCGCGCCTTGTGCGCGATCAATCCGGGCAGCGCGTAGATGGTGTCGTAGACCTCGGCCCGGCCGGTCTCGGTCACGATGGTGCCGGTGTCGCCCACCTGACCGCCTCCCTCGGCATAGAAGGGCGTCTGATCCAAGAAGATCTCGACCACGGGGTCGCCGGCGCCGCCTGCCCCGGGATCGGACCCCGAGAGCAGGCCCACGATGCGCGCCGGCACTTCGTACTGTGCCGCCGTGCGTCCGACGAACTGCGTCGTGCCTTCCAACTCCAACAGGGCGCGGTACGCCGACTCGTCACCCGCCTTGGCCGACCGCGCCGAGGCCCGGGCCCGCGACCGCTGGGCGGCCATGGCGGCATCGAAACCCGACCGGTCAATTTCGACCCCGGCGTCGTGCGCCAGCTCCTCGGTCAGCTCGACGGGGAAGCCGTGGGTGTCATGCAACGTGAAGGCCACGTCGCCTCCGAGCACCTTCTCACCGGTGGCAAACGCTTCTTCCAAGCGCCCCAAGCCGGCCCGGAGCGTACGGTCGAATCCGGCCTCCTCGCGCTCGAGCACCGAGAGGATCACGCCGTTGTTCTCGATCAGGGCGGGATAGGCCCGGCCGAGCACCTCGGTCGCCGCCCCCACGAGCATGGGGGTGACCAACGTCTCCACCCCCAGCCGTCGTGCGGCCAGCACGGCCCGGCGCACGACGCGACGCAGCACGTAGCCCCGACCCTCATTGGCCGGGAGGACGCCGTCGGCCACCAACATGGACATGGCCCGGCTGTGGTCCGCCATCACGCGGAGCGCGACGTCGGTCCGTTCGTCGCGGCCGTAGGGCGTCCCGACGAGGGAGGCCGCCGCCTCGATGATCGGCGCGAACAGGTCGGTATCGAAGATGGAGTCGTGCCCCTGGAGGATGGGCAAGATCCGCTCCAGGCCTGCCCCGGTGTCGATGTTCTTCTTGGGCAGATCGCCCCGGCTGCCGTCGGCCCCGCGGTTGAATTGCATGAAGACCAGGTTCCACAGCTCGACGAAGCGTTGCGCACCGCCGAACTTGGGTCCGCCGTCGGCGCCGTAGGCCGGGCCCTTGTCGATGAAGATCTCCGAGTCCGGGCCGCAAGGTCCGGTGTCGCCCATGGCCCAGAAGTTGTCGGCGTCCCCCATGCGCTGGATCCGCTCGGCGGGGAAGCCCACCTTGTCGATCCAGATCTGCTCCGCGTCGTCATCGTCGTCGTGCACCGTCACCCAGAGGCGATCCCCGTCGAGCCCGAAGACCTCGGTCAACAACTCCCAGGCCATCGGGATGGCGCCTTCCTTGAAGTAATCGCCGAAGCTGAAGTTGCCCAACATCTCGAAGAACGTGCAGTGGTAGGTGTCCGTGCCGACGACCTCGATATCGAGCGTGCGAAAGCACTTTTGGACGCTGGTGGCCCGCGGCCACGGTGCCACCTCGTCCCCGACGAAGTACGGCTTGAACGGGACCATCCCCGCGATGGTGAACAGCACCGACGGATCGTGCGGGATCAAGCTGGCAGAGGGGACCGCGGTGTGCGCCCGGTCAGTGAAGTAGCGCGTGAAGGCCGCCCTCAGTTCATTGGCGTCCATGGACCAAGCTTACCGGCGGTCACCTGGCCGGATTGTCCCCGTTTCAATCGGCCGCTATGCCCACGATCGGCCGGTTCAGGTGGATCCCGCCCGTCGAGCCGAAGAATGCCGCATCCCCGAAGGTGAAAACCCCGCCGTCCGCCGCCACCAGCAGGTACCCGCCACCGTCGATGGAGGCTGCCATGCCGACGATGGGCTCGTTGAGATGGATGCCGCCGGTCGACCCGAAGAACTGCGCGTTGCCGAAGGCGAAGAGGCCGCCGTCGGAGGCGACCAGCCAGTAGCCCTGGCCGTCGGGCGTCGACGCCATGCCGACGATGGGCTCGTTGAGATGGATGGCGCCGGTCGACCCGAAGTAACGCGCATCGCCGAAACTGAAGATGCCGCCGTCGGCCGCGACCAGCCAGTAGCCCTGGCCGTCGGGCGTCGACGCCATGCCGACGATGGGCGCATTGAGGGTGGTG
>ODAK010005365.1_pt1 | contig 13036 bp, 11 predicted proteins | sample 1539591 | NCBI WGS metagenome assembly ODAK01 (sample SAMEA3539303, study PRJEB22396) | soil metagenome | biome: tundra; feature: field; material: soil | place: USA | collected 2010-05 | depth 0.15 m | reverse complement strand
TGTACTACCCGGTGCCGGAGCCGTCGTTTCGCACAGGAGTGTTGAGCATGAGCATGGCGGCGCTGCATCTGCTGAAGGAGGCGAAGTAGCGTCGTCGATTCGTCTCACGCCATTTACGCCGCCAAAAAAAGCGAATCACGAAAACACGAAAGAGAGAAATCACGAAGAGGGAAATGGTAGTGCCTGTGTTTACGCCCTCTTCCTTTCTCGCTTTCGTCATATCGTGTTTTCGTGATTCGTATTTTGTCTTTCGGGTGGCCATGACGCCTTAATTCGGGCGAGACGCCATTACTTCACGCAGCAGCTTGCCTCGGTTGCGCAGCAGGCCTTGGCGGGAGCGCAGCACGATGCCGTCGCGCAGCAAGCTTGCGGCGGATCGCAGCATTCCGAACCGGGGAAGCAGCACGTGTCGAAGAGGCAGCAAGCTTGCGGCGGGTTGCAGCAATCCGAGCCGGGGAAGCAGCAGCCAACGTTTTGGTAAGCCGCATCGCCGGCGACCCAGAGGGAGCCGCTGAGCACGATGGCGGACAGCATTTTCGTCAACATGGGATTTCTCCTGTGAGAATGATTGTGTAAGATACAGTTTCTAGGTATTTTCATATAGCCCGCCGTTTACGGCGGATTCACACGTGCCCCGCCGTAAACGGCGGGCTATATGAATTTAACACAACCAAACACAGTGCAGGAGATGCCTCGGCGGCGCCGGATCGCGCAAGAACGGCGCGATCGCCGCGACCGTCACGGAGACTGGAGCGAATCCCGCATCCATCGGCAGCGCCATGGCGGGGAACGCATCCGGAGCGGGTTTGCCGGATTGATCCGGCAACGACAGAAACGCCGCGGGTTGCGGGTCGCAGCAGCAGATCGGGGCCTGGGGTGATTCTTCGCCCGGCTTAACGGGGACCGGTTTCGCGGGCTTTGCACAGCAGCAGCAATCGGGTTCCTTGGGCTGCCCCTGCGCAGGTAGCGCTGGCAGCCAGCAACACCATCCGACCGGCATCAGGATGAGCAGGCTGCAAAGATGCACCAAGATCGGCCACGCGATGCGCTTCATGCTCGCATTATTCGTCCGGCCGTTGCTCAAGTCAAGTCGATTCTTCAATCCTCACGGCGCACGAGGTGTGACAGCGAGTCTCGCTGGTTCAATTAGTGATAGGATGATTACGAAGGAGAAGCCAATCATGAGCGAGTTCAAATGGCACCGCATCCTGGCCCCGACCGATCAGAGCGATTTTTCACAGAAGGCCGTCAACTATGCGCGGGCCCTGGCGAAGCAATGCGGGGCCGAGTTGCACGTCTTGCGGGTGATGGAGGACGCCGACAAGGCGATGGCCGAGCGCGCCGTCACCGGCGTCATTGACGCATCGCAGCCGCAGGACGATTACAACCGCTGGGTGGCCGAGTTGGTCGGCGATACCGGCGACGTCCGCCGCATTGAAACGGTGCAGGTCGGCACGGATGTCCCCCAGATCGTCGCCCGTTACGCCAAGCACAACGACATCGATCTGATCGTGATCGCCACGCACGGCCGAACCGGTCTGACGCACCTCTTGATGGGCAGTGTCGCGGAGACGATCGTGCGTTCGGCTCCGTGTCCAGTGTTGACGCTGCGACCGGAGACGTTGAAATAGGCGACGCCTTCTACCAGCCCCACGCGCCAGCGTGGGGATATTGAGAAGCGTCGAATAACCCCAAGCTGGCGCATGGGGCTGGTGGAACACATCAATACGCCTTCGCGAACACCACGCGCCCCGCGGACGGCTGCCCGGTCACCATGCACTTGCCTGCCTCCTTGGACCGGCTCGACGGAATGCAGCGAATCGTCGCTTTCGTCTCCGCCGAGACGCGTTCTTCGGTTTCGCGCGTGCCGTCCCAGTGCGCCCACAGAAAGCCGCCCGGATCGTCGATCTTCTGCTTGAATTCGTCGTAGGAATTCACCTCGAAGCTGTTGGCGTCCCGATATTTCTTGGCTCGCTCGAACAGGTTCTTCTGAATTTCCTTGAGCAACGCGAAGACCTTCGTCGGCACCTCCGCAAGTGGAACGCCGACCGTTTTGCCTTCTTTGCCCGGGAAATCACGGCGAGCCATCACGCACGTCTGTTGCGCCAGGTCGCGCGGGCCCATCTCGATGCGGATCGGCACTCCCTTGATCTCCCAGTCGATGAAACGAGCACCCGGCGATTGGCTGAACCGCTTGTCGATCTCGACGACCAGCGGCTCATAGCCGAAGAACTCGTCGCGCGGAATCTTGACGATCGTGTCCTTCAGCGCTTCCGCCCCCTGGAGCGAATTCTGCCGTTCCTCGTCGGTTTTTCCTAACGGCACGATGACGACGTGAATCGGCGCCAGCCGCGGCGGCAGCACCAGGCCGGCGTCGTCGGAGTGCGTCATGATAAGGCCGCCGATGAGCCGGGTCGAGACGCCCCAACTCGTCGCCCACGCGTATTCGAGCTGCCCGGCTTGCGACTGGAATTTCACGTCGAACGCCTTGGCGAAATTTTGCCCCAGGAAATGGCTCGTCCCCGCTTGCAGCGCCTTCTTGTCCTGCATCATCGCCTCGATGCAGAGCGTGTAGACCGCGCCGGGGAACTTTTGCCCATCGCTCTTCGGTCCCGTCAACACCGGCATCGCCATCCATTCCTCGGCGAAGCTGCGGTACACTTCGAGAATCTTGTGGGCTTCCTCCTCCGCTTCTTTCTCGGTCGCATGAGCGGTGTGGCCTTCTTGCCAAAGAAACTCCGCCGTGCGTAGAAAGAGGCGGGTGCGCATCTCCCAGCGGACCACGTTGCACCACTGATTGATGAGCAACGGCAAATCGCGATAGCTCTGAATCCACGTCTTGTATGTGTTCCAGATGATCGTCTCCGACGTGGGCCGAATGATGAGTGGCTCTTCGAGCTTCGAGTCGGGATCGACAATCAGGCCTTCACCGGGAACCGCTTTGAGGCGATGATGCGTGACGACGGCGCATTCCTTGGCGAAACCCGCGGCCATCTGTTCTTCGCGCTCAAGAAACGACTTCGGAATGAACAGCGGAAAGTAAGCGTTGACATGGCCCGTCGCCTTGAACATGTGGTCAAGAGCGTGCTGCATGTTCTCCCAGATGGCGTAGCCGTGCGGCTTGATGACCATGCAGCCGCGCACGTCGGAGTTCTCCGCCATGCCGGCGTGCTTGACGATATCGAGGTACCACTGGGAATAATCGGCAGCGCGTTTGGTGATGGCTTCGGCCATGTGATTGGCGTCCTTATGTTAGCGCAAAGCCCAGGGACGGCCGTCCCTGGGCTTTCAGGGCTTGGGAACATTGTATGAATGATGTAAAATGGCAAGACCATGTTCACGGCGAAAAAGATCTACGCGATGCTGGAAAACGAATCGCTCTGGCAGGCGGTTGCGCGGTGCCATCAACTGCTGGCGGCCGCGAAGATTCCTCACGCCGTGATGGGCGGCGTCGCGGTGTGTCTGCACGGGTATCAGCGCAACACCGTTGACGTTGATCTGCTGATTCGCAGGGAAGACTCGGATGCGGTTCGAGCAGCGCTCGAAGGCGAGCAGTTTGCGTGGGATGCCAAGGAGAAGGAGTTTCGCACGCCGTCGGGAGTCGCGGTTCAATTTCTGCTGGCTGGAGAGCGAGCAGGTAAAGACAGCGAAGTGAAACTTCCCGATCCGGGCGACGTTCAGGCGACGACCGAGCTCGAGGACTTGCCCGTGTTGACCTTGGCAAAGCTGATCGAATCGAAGATTGCGTGTGGAATTGGGAACCAGCGCCGAACGTACAAAGACTTTGCCGACGTGGTCGAATTGATCCTTCACAATCGGCTCAACAGCTCGTTTGCTCGGTTTCTGCACAAGTCGTTGCGGGTGACCTACCGTGAGATCGTACGCAAATCGCGGGGCAAGTTGTGACCGTGTTTTTGTTTAGCGTTCGCATGGCGCCATGCGAACGCTAAACGAAGAGGGCGTTTATTTTCCCTTTAATCGCTTCGCTAGCGCGTCAATGCGGTTCTTGCATTCCTTCCGTGCCTCGCCATATCCTTTTGGATTGATGCTGCCCAACTTCAGATAATCGAGCACGATCTGCTCGGCCGCGACCAGTTCGGCACAGGCATGCGCGACTTCCGAGGCGATTTCGTTGGCGATCGTGGTGACGCCGTTGCGGTCGGCGTGCAGGAGGCTGCCGGGGCTGACCTGGATGCCGCCCACGTGGACCGGGACGTGAATCTGCAAGATATGGCAATAGCCGTGCGCGCAGATTGCGCCATCGGAGAAGCAGGGAAAGTTCATCGCTTCGACCTGATCGAGGTCGCGGGCCGCTCCGCTCGTGATCAGGCCAGCGGCGCCGAACGCCTTGTAGGTGGTGCACATCACTTCGCCAAACGTCGCCGACATCACGGGGCTGTCGAGGTCCTGGAACACGACGATCGGCGGCCCGGGCAGCTCCGCGAAGGCGGCGACTTGTTGATCGAGACCGGCGTAAACGTTTCCCGACGTCGGCGGATATGCCGAGCGAAACGTCGCCGTCGAAGCGTAGCCGACCATCGGCGGCAGCTTCGGATAGCAGGCGCGGATGCGCGCGTCCATGTAGAATGCCGTGCGCGGGCAGAGATCGAACAGTTCGACGACGTTGCAAATCGTCGGCGTATCGTACTTCTTCAGGAGTTCCATGTCGGCGGGGGAAACGGCGTGGATTTTCGGCATGACGGTTCCTTGCATTCAGAACCCCCAGGAACGCTGCGCTTATCCTGGGGCTTGATTGATGCCAGTTTATGGGTTCCCCGGCGAAAATCCAAAGTGATTTGCCTAGATGCCCGAGCGCCGCCGCGATAAGATGAAAGGCATCCGCTGCGGGAGATGGTCGTGTATCTCGGCCTTGCTATCTTCTGGTTCGTCGTCGGCGTCCTCATCCAGGCTTTTTGGACGACCTTGCAACCGCGCGCTCATATCCCGGTCGATCGCAGCGCGATGGGGTTCATTTGCTTCATCCTGTTCAGTTACAGCTTCATCCGTTGGCGAATAATGCGGATGCTCCAGCGTTCACGGGATGAAGCGGCTGAGCCGCGCCGACGCCGACACCGGGCGGAGTCGCCGATCGATCCGTCATTTGATTTTTCCGATCCGAAAGAGCCCCCCGTTTAGCCGCTGGCCTTCGGCGAGCACGCGGGCCGTACTCTCCATGAGGTTGTGCATGAATCCCCTGCCGGAACCGGATCCGTCGATTCCCCCCGTGCTCGATCACACACCCCAACAGCAGGACGAGGAAACCAAGAGTTACGGCATCGATTTCTACGTGCAGCAACTCCACGAGACCGTCAACAAGCTGCTGGCCGACCATGCCAACCGCGGCGATGTGAAACTGCTCAGCGTGGCCCTGCGCGAATTGCGTTATTGCTTCAAGGTCTTTCAGCAATATCGCGATCGGCCCCAGGTGACGGTGTTCGGCTCCGCCCGCTTGCCGGCGAGCGATCCATCGTATCAGCAAGCCGTCGAGTTCAGCCGACTCATGGCCGCGGCGGGGTACATGGTCATCACGGGGGGAGGCAACGGCATCATGGAGGCCGGGCATCTCGGCGCCGGCCGCGAAAACAGCATCGGCTTGAACATCCTTCTGCCCTTCGAGCAAAGCGCCAACACCGTCATCAAGGACGATCCGAAGCTGATGCACCTGCGCTACTTCTTCACGCGCAAGCTCCTCTTCGTCAAGGAATGCGAAGCCGTCGCCCTGTTCCCCGGCGGCTTCGGCACCCTCGACGAAGGCTTCGAGGTCTTGACGCTGGTGCAGACCGGCAAGAGCCACATTTTTCCCATCGTCATGATCGACGCGCCGGGAAGCGACTATTGGCATCACTTCTTGCGCTTTACCCAGGATGTGTTGCTCAAACGCCAACTGATCTCGGCGAGCGATCTGCACTTGTTCAAGGTGACGAATTCCGTCGAAGAGGCCGTCGCCGAGATCGTGAACTTCTATCGCGTCTACCACAGCATGCGCTATGTCCGCGGCGACCTGGTGCTTCGTCTCAACCGCGCGATCAGCGAGGCAACCTTGCAAAGCATTCGTGCCGAATTCACCGATATGATCAAAGGCGGAACGTTCGATCTCGTCGCCGCCTTGCCGGAGGAATCCGCCGAGCCGTTGTTGGCCGCGTTGCCGCGATTGAAGTTTCGCTTTGATCGGCACAAGCTGGGGCGCCTGCGGCAATTGATCGACGTGATCAACTTGGATTAAACCCGTTTTCGTTTAGCGCCCGGTGCGAGCCCGGTTTCGGACCATCGCGCCGGGCGCTAAACGAAAGGCGCCGGCGCAAAAAAAGAGCCAGGCTCTCTACAAGAGAGCCTGGCGTAACCAAGTCTACTTACGGGTCCCGTCCATCCCTTCGGTAGCCTGGCAGCCTTATCCGTCCCCCTAGGACGGTTAAGAGCCCATGGCTTTGCGTCCCCGCCTCACGACGGGTTTGCCATTATCGAGAACGGACTCGATTGGTGCGGGAAATGAAAAAGCCGCTGGTGGCTTCCTCGCCGCACGTTGCAAATTTAGGCTGCAAAATCGGCAAAAGCAAATTAATCGGAGCATGAAAATGAAAACCAGTCAGAGCCTGAAGCGTCAGCGAAGATGGAACGAACTCTTCGCTGACGCTTCAGGCTCTGACATCGATTTACTTGCCGCCGAGCGTTGGCGCCGGGCGCCCGCCGCGCATGCGCTTCTGGAAATCCAGTTCCAACGCGCCGAACGAACCTTCATGCGCTTGAACCACATTCATCAGCGCGCCCAGAAGCCGTTTCGCGGTGAAGAAATTCATCACCACTCGGTGGGACAGATTGATCGTCTCCGCACTGGGGTTCGGCACCATTGATGTGTTCAGGCCAAAATCGAGGATCAGTTCTTCCGGCGTCACATTGACCCGGCAGAAATTCGTGTACACCGTGGAAATGTGCGTCGCGTCGGTCGCAAATTGCACCGGGGCGGGGGCTGCCGGGGTCGGGTTGCTGCCTTCGGGGGTCCGGAGTTCGTCGGCCATGGGGGTCTCCAATCGAAGTTAAATGAAGTGAAACAGGGATGGATCGTTCCGCGTCCGTCGGCTGCCCGCAACATCCCATCCCGTCGATGTTGCCGCAACTTTGCTTTTTATGAAAATTGCTCTAGCTAAATTATTGAGGTTCGGGTAACTTTGCCAGGGTGCAGGAAGCACGTTCTTTCAGTGGTCAAGGATGGACCGACCATGATCATCACGCCATTCCTCGCTCTCAAACTTCGCACCAAGCGGGACGCGGTTCTTGCGCGCCAACGGGCGCGTCGTGTCGCCAGCCTACTCTGCTTTGATCCCCATGAACAAGCGTGCATAGCGGCCGGGACGTTCGTGGTGGCATGTCAGGCGCTTGCCGTTTTCGGCAAATCCCGTTTGTGTTTTCAAATCGAGCACAACCAGCTGCAAGTCTTTGCCGAGGAGATGCGGCCCGCTACCGGGGAGCCCATCGACCAAGTGTCCCAGCGCCTGTCCGGTTTGTTGAACGACGGGGAACGTAAATCATTGTTCCGGCTTTGCAAGCCGATGCCTCCTCAAGAGACGGCGACGGAGCAGCTGGATCTCGCTTGGTTGGTGCATAAAGTCGAGGAAACGGCCGACGACAGCCTGTTTGACGAGATCGTGAAACAGAATCAAGAAACACTGGCGCTCCTGCACGAGTTACGGTTATATCGAGGTGAATTGGTGAAGAAAGAGGAAAAGTTGCCTCCTCCCCATGCCGCCTGACGGTGAATGTGATACATTTGCAATGTCCTGCCCTTCTTTCCTGAAGCGACCACTTTACCAAATCAAACTGGTACAGGTGGGTCGTGTGATGAGTATTTTCACATTTTTTACAAAACTCTCTTGTAATCCGCTTTTTTTCGCTTTACAATGGTTCGTGAAATGAAGTACGAAGCCTAGCTTCTCGTAAATGGTACGAGAAGGGCATCCTTATTTGGAGGATGCCGGTATAGTCAAGGACGTTCGCCTCACGATTTTTCAGTCTGCCGCATCACGGAGCATTGAAAAACCGCGAAGGTGCGATCGGTGAATCATGTCACCAGGAAGGCCGTGCCTTTCCTTTCGCGCGCCTGGTCGCTCGTGCGGTTCGCCGCTTTTCCTCAAAGGGCATGGAAAAGCGTCCTGGACACACCCGCAACGTGGCTCGAGAACCTCTATTGAGTAAGGGAATCCCGGCTATGAAGACGAAACCAGCGAAGCGCCGAACCAAGGCGCCGGAAGGCGCTATTGCCATCGACACCACTCAGACGATCTTTTCGTCGGACCTTTTGACCCCCGAAGAAGAACGCCACCTCTTGGCGACCTTCTGGGAATGCAAAAGCGAGCTGGTGAAATTCCTTATACGCTACTTCCCCAAGCTCCGAGCGCATCGCCCCGTCCTCGAACCCTGGCCGATGGCCCAGTTCATCCGCGACCATTGCGACAACGAAACTCGTGAACTCGACGCCGTCCGCAAGGTCCACGACCGCTACATCCACTGCAAGCATCGGCTCGCGTCCGCCAATATTCGCCTGGCCGCTCACGTCGCCAAGCGGTTCCGTCATCACGCGCTGGGATACTCCGATCTCTTGCAGGAAGCCGTTTGCGGCCTGATGCAGGCGATCGACCGTTTCGATGTCAGCCACGGCACTCGCCTGGCGACTTATGCCACCTGGTGGATTCGGCAGACTCTCCAGATCGCGGTCGCTCGTCAGAGCCACCTGGTCAGCCTGTCGCCGCATCACTTGCAGGAACTCGGCCTCTTGCAGCAAGAATCGGAAGCCTTGGCCCACGGCGGCCAGCATCTCCCCAGCCCGCAAGAATTGGCCTCCCGCACCGGCTCCAGCCTCGAACACCTCACCCATCTCCAAACCGCCACCCGCGCTCCGGTATCGCTCAACGCCGTCCTCGATGACGACAGCGATTTCAAGCTCACCGAAGCGATGCCCGACAACGAAAGCCAAACGCTCCGCACGAACTCCGAACGCCAGGAAGCGCTCACTTTCCTCATGGAAAACCTACGGCCACGCGAACGGAAGGTCCTCGATCTCCGCTTCGGCCTGACCGGCAACGGCACGCACAGCCTTCGCCAGATCGGCCATCTGCTCCGCATCAGCAAGGAGCGCGTCCGTCAGATCCAGAACCGCGCCCTCGAAAAACTCCGCGCGAGTGCCGAGCGCGTCGGCTGGGAACCCAGCTTGCTCCTGGGCGCCGGCAAGTAAAGATCGTACAAATCTGCGAAAAACGGGCCAACGATTGGCCCGTTTTTTGTTTGCGCGATCGATGTGTTGTGGCACGGTCTGGGTTGTGGCACGGTCTGGGTTGTGGCACGGTCTGGGTTGTGGCACGGTCTCCCGACCGTGCCACCGGGCCCGAACGCAGGTCTCCGGCGATTCGGGAGACCTACGGTCGGCCACGTGGCAGAACGACCAGCTCAGCAGCGGCGGCGCCGAGACTCTTGAACTCGGGGAAATTTGCGTCACGGCCGCCGTCTGCTACAGCGCGGGGTTCGGCTACTTCGCTTTTTCCTCCGCCACCAGGGAGAACCGGTCGATGATCGCCCCATGCTGGAAGTGGATGCCCAGAATTCGGCGGCCGTCGTTGACCAGCATGGTCGCCTTTCCCATGGGCGGCGCTCCGAGCCACTCGCCGGCGTAGGCGTCCTTCGTGTCGAGTGTGCCGTCTACCTTGACCCGGCAGAAATGGAGGCGAATACCGTATACGTGTTTGTCCATGTTGACCTCGGCGCCGGCGACGGCGTAACCCTTGCGCGCGATCGACCGGGCCGCGTGCTGCTTAGGTTGGTCAGCGGCGTAGACTGGGGTCAGCCGCCAGACGGTCTTCTGTTTTTCCCAGTCGCCAATGAAATAATCCAAGCCGAGCAGCCGGCCGTCCGGGTCAACGAACCGGAGCTGCCCAAGTGCCGCAGGAAGGGCCGGCACGTCCTCGCCGATCTCGGGGTGGGCGTTCGGGTTCTTGTAGGCGAGCGGCGGCTTGGTATATCGGGCGATTTCCTCGGGCGTCCAGTCACGTGGGCGGGTGGTCGTCTTCATCTTGCCCATCACCACCGCGTTGGACACCATGCACTTCGACGGAGGGTCGTACCGGTCGTTGCCCCGTATCACGTACATCTCGATGTCCTGGGGGAACTTGACCTCCTGGGAGGTCTTGACCTTTGTCTTGAACTTGAAGTTCCCAAACTGCTTGGCCCCGACGAGCTGGATGGTGCCGCTGTCGCGACCGACGATGGAGGTCAGCGCTATCTCGGCCCGGCCGCCGTCGTCGGTGCGGAGGACGAGGGAGCCGCCGTCAAATTTTCCCCGGCTGACGACTTCGTAATCGACGAGCAGAGCGTTACCCTTCGGGTCGATGCGGGGATTGCTGAGCTTGAGGAACGTGTCCTCGCGGCGCCCGCGCATCACGGTGTTGGGCTTCCGCGCGTCGGCGGCGGGCCCAACCTTCTCCCCGCCCTGATCGCCATACAGATCCTCGGGCGTGGTACCCGGCTTCGCCTTGCCCGAGGCGTCTGAACCGGAGGCAGGCGCCTTAGCACCTTGCGCTCTAGCCTCGGCTACGACACCGAAGCTTGCCAACGCGATCACCGCGCCAAGTAGGAGCGACCAGCCATCGACGGCAATGGCCTGACGTAGCGCCGCATGAGGACTGAAGGTTGCGCGACTGACGACAGCGGACATATTAGAACCCTCCAAAAATTAGATGGCCGAGGCGATGCCGTTCCAGCACGGTAGCAACTCTCGACAAGTAAAGGAATACGGTGAAGTCGGCATTACTCAGGTTATCGCCCTGGGGTCAAGGCGACCACGTCAGCATCGCTCCAAAGCGCCGCTCCCGCCGCCAGCCCCCGCCACCCAAGCGCGGCCGAACTATTGAGTAGCCTGATTGGTCCGGTCAGCATATCACACCTTCGCTCAGCTATTGGAAGCTTCCTCTTGCTGTCGAGCGGGTGAATCACACCAAATTCACGCTCTCTTCGCGCTGCGGGATCGCCACGTCGATGAAGCCGGCCTCGCCCAACACCGCCGCCAGCGCTCGCGCTTGATCGAGCTCGCCGTGCACCAAGCGAACCCGCGGTTGTTGCCCGACCAACGGTTGCAGGTTCCGCAAGAGATCGCGTTGGTCGGCGTGGCCGGAGAAGCCGTTGAGATCGACGATTTCCGCCCACTTTCGCCAAACGCGCCCGCGATAGCGCACGGTTGGGCCGCGCTCGAGCATTTTTCGGCCCAGACTACCCGGGGCTTGGTAGCTGACCAGGATGACGGTATTGCGCGGATCGTCGAGATTCTTTTCGAGATGATGGATGATGCGGCCCGCCTCGCACATGCCGCCGGAGGCGACCAGGATGCACGGCCCCTGTCGCGAGCCAAGATCTCGACTTTCCTGCCAATCGCTGACGTAATGGATCGAATCGTGATCGGTCATCGTGTCCACGACGCCCTCGGCCAAACAGGTCGGATGTCGGCGGTAGACACGGGCGATTTGCGTCGCCAGCGGGCTATCGACATACAGCGGGGCCTTCGGCAAGCGGCCAGCCTGCATCGATTGCCGAAGGTAATGCACGACGATCTGCGCGCGCCCGAGACTGAACGCGGGGATCAGCACCTTGCCGCCGCGCGAGAGCGTTCGCTCGACGACTTCGTGCAAGCGCCGGCTCAACAACTCCGGCGGCTGATGCATGCGTCCGCCATAGGTCGATTCACTGATGACGATGTCCGAAGGGGGCAGGGCCGCGGGTCGATGAAGAAAGTGGAGCGCATCGCGGCCGAGGTCCCCCGTGAAGCTGATCGTGCGCGTGGACCCGTCGAAGTCGCAGGTGAGAACGATCATCGCCGAGCCTAGCAGGTGGCCGGCATCGAGAAATCGGAAACGCACGCCCTGGGCGACTTCGTGGGAAGTCTCGTAGGGAACGCTCACGCACTGAGATAGCGTTTGCGCGACTTCCCGGCCTGTGTACAACAAGGCGGTGCTGCACTCATCGAGCGTGGGGGCATGTGCCGCCTCGTCGGCTTGAATCTTCGCGGAGTCGGCGAGCATGATCGCCATCAGATCGTGCGTTGCCGGCGTGCAATAGATCGGCCCGGTGAAACCCTGGCGAACCAGGTTCGGCAAGTTGCCGCAATGATCAATGTGGGCATGGCTCAAGAGGACGGCGTCGATATAGGCGGGCGCGAAGGGGAAATGGAGGTTGCGCTGGTGGACCTCCTCGCGACGGCCGAGCATCAGGCCGCAGTCGAGGAGGATTCGCGCGTCGGGGGTTTCCAGGAGATGCATCGAGCCGGTGACCGTTTGCGCAGCGCCATGAAAAGTGACATGGACGCCAAATGCGGAGCGATCGCGAAACATATCGGCTATTATACGGTACGCGGCAGGGTGTGACATTTACCAGTCTGAAGCGCGAGCGAGGAAGAAGCCATTTCCTCGCTTGCGCTTCGGGCTGGTGTGTCTCAAACTCGACCTCGTACGGCGTTATACGTTATATTAGATGTTCGCCACAATCGGTTGCTCAGCGAGGCTTGGCGGCGTTGAATTGCGCGGCGGTCATGGTCTTGACCGTGCCGTTCGCTATCCCCCGTCAATTCACCCAGTCGGCAGGGAGTTGGTTGCCGTCATCGACCACCATGGCCATCCACCAAATGTTCGGGTTTATCGACGACGAGCAGAAACGGGTGCTGGCGTCACCGAGGCCCACCATGATGCCGCCGAGATGTCCGCCGCTAGCCACCGGAGAATTGCAGGCGCTCTGCCAGGGATTGGGCTGGGTCAGGAACATGCCCTTGACGCCATAGTTGACCGGAATGGCTGGATTACCTGTGTTGGGATTGGGGTAAAAGCCAACATAAGGGGCGGAATAAATCGCAAAACGATCCGCCCACTGCGTGCCGAACGTAAACGGGTTGACGCCGGCAATAGCGGGACCGCACTGAGCATATTTTTCCACCCAGAAAACCGTGTTCGAGGTGCCGTCTGGATAGGAAGCGCCGAGCCTCTTCCCGCCGATGCAGAGGGGATAGGTGTCA
>ODAK010005363.1_pt1 | contig 13038 bp, 7 predicted proteins | sample 1539591 | NCBI WGS metagenome assembly ODAK01 (sample SAMEA3539303, study PRJEB22396) | soil metagenome | biome: tundra; feature: field; material: soil | place: USA | collected 2010-05 | depth 0.15 m | reverse complement strand
CTTCGCGGACGTTTTTGCCTTGCACGAAGCAAATGATGACGGCGGCGTCATGCGCGGCCACCATTTTGAAAATTTCCCGCGAGCCGGTGACGCCGGTGAGATTCAAGACATTCGCGCCGGCTTCGAGCGCCGCGCGCGTGACTTTTGGCGAATAGGTTTCGACGGAAACCGGAATTTTCGCCGCAAGCAATTCCTTGATGACGGGGATCAGTTTGGATTTTTGCACCACGTCATTTACGCGCGCGGCATGTGCGAGCGTGGATTCCGCGCCGATGTCCACAATGTCCGCGCCTTGCGCCGACAAGACCTTGCCGCGCTGCACCGCCGCCGCCGTTGTCAAGCAGACGCTTTCGCGATACCACGAGTCGGGCGAAAGATTGACGACGCCCATGATGGCGGGCCGCGAGTTGAAATTGAATTTCCTGCCGCCGATGGGAAATTCCCTCACGCGCGCGGACGCGGCGGCGCGGTTGTTTTCGAGAAGTTCCGCGAGATTTTCCAATTTCAGCATCGCGGGCCAGATCGTAAATCGTAAATCCGAAATCGTAAATGAAAAGTGGCGCGCCTGGCGCGATTCGAACGCACGACCGCCTGCTTAGAAGGCAGAGATAGACATAATAGAAACAGTCACGTGATCGGACTAATAGCTCCAGTCTCCATAAGTCTCCATTTGGTCATCCGGCCTGCAATTTAACCCAAACCCCAATACATACAAGGGTTCGATTCAGACCCTCCAGATCTAACTGCTCGTGCAGCAATGGATTAAAAGCTCCGGAAATCCGAGCACGAATATTTGCAACAGATGTGGCGCGAAGGCAACAAAGGTGGATTCGATCAGGAATTCTTAAGCTTCACGCCATCGCGAAAACGTTGCGGGACGCCAGCCTTCGGTTCATTCCACTGCGCGCCCACGCCACGCACATCCATCAGACAAAAATCATCCCAGCCAATGTGAGCCGACCCGACTTTTTAGCGAAAACTGGTATGGATGACAGCCGGTCAACCCAGGATGCGCGACCGCGTGCCACTATTAATCTTCAATAGGCTAGAGCCGAAACTTGCGTTTATAGTAATATATTCCAGGTTTGCTGAGCGCGAGGTGGCGTTCATTTTTCAACTATAGCAAATCACAACAACTTTGGCACGCTGGTGGGTCGGGTCGCGCTGCGACCCGATGCGCCTCGCAGCGCGAGGCGCACCACCTCAACTGTGCCGATGTCAATTTGAACTGTTATATGCGCAATTATGAAACGCTATGCTCAACACCGATGCACCGCTGGATTGTCGGTGAACACTCCGCCTGGGGCTTTGTGATCGGCGGCTGGCACCGCTCGTCGGTGACCTCCAGCGGGTGTCTGTTCAATACCGCTCGCTCGGCCGGGAATTGTGGGTATGACTCACGCACCCTGCGTCATGGCGTAAATGTAGATATTCACGACCATGCGCATGCAGGCCACATCGGTTCCCACCGGCGACGGACTCGGATACTCGGTGACATGGTCCCAACCGCATTGCCAGCCGCACAGGCTGATGATGCCGGCCAGTCGCGAGCCGATCATCACGCCGTAAAGCCCGTGCCGCGCCTTGTTCGCATCGACCACATTGTTCATGAAGGTATGCGGCGGCTTGCCGTCGGGAATCAGGAAATGACAGCGATAAACGTCATGGGTTGGCGGCAACGATACGATTTGAGCCTCGGGCAGCGCCACGGAGTAAAAGGCGATTTGCTCGCGCAGAAATTGATCGAAATCCGGAGTGACGCGATTATCATGGCAGGCATCCACGAGCACAAATCCGCCGCGGCGAATGTATTCAGCCATGTTGACCCGGCCAGCCTGTTCAGTGATGACCCCGACGCCTTGAGAAAACAAAAGCGGATACTGGACGAGTTCGCCCAACACATCCGCGTCCGCCACATACCAGACCGGATCAATGTTGAGCGTGGTCTCATCCCGAAAGAATTTCGTCAAAATCGGGTCCGCGCCGGCGTGACGCCGCCACTGCGTGCTGGGCGTTTTCAGCCGCGCCCAGCCAACGCGGTCACCGCGCAAACGGTCGAAGTTACTGCCGATTGCCAGGCCGGGAGCCAATGCGGCGCCGGCCAACAACGTTTTCAAAAAGTGTCTGCGTGAAAATTCGGGGTTCATAACAATTTCCAGTGCCGCCGCGCGATCAATTCCACGGAATAAAGTCCGAGCATTGCCGCCAGCCAGAGGCCGGAATTCCACAGCGGTTCCGGTGATTTGGCTTGCGGCTTGGCGGCCGACTCCATCGGCATTTGAAAATCCGTCGCGTCTTGCAGCAGGGCACCCCCCGTGCTCTCGGCCAACTGCTTCATGGCCGCCACATCCGCCGGCAGATTCAGCGATTCTGCCGAGACGGATTTCACGCCGACTGGAAAAACCACGCGGGCCTGCCGCCCCGACGCGTCCGTTGCCTGCACTTCCCAGCGTCCGGTCGTCGTCGGTGTGACACTCGCCTGCCACGCCGGCCCGTCCGCAGTCGCCGCATCTGTGGCGGTCAGTCGCTGGCGCGCGCCAGCGGGCGACACGGCCTCAAATGCCGGCGGGTTCTCCGTGTTTGCCGAAAAAAGAACCGGCGCGTTGACGGCAGGCGACGGCGTGAGTTTGACCACCCGCAAACCCTCGCCCGATGCCGGCGCCAGCGACAGCAGCAGTTGTTGCCAAAATTTTTCCACCGCGTGGCTGCTGCTGGGCAGCGACAATTTCCAGCGCCACAACAAATCCGTCGTCAGCGCCGCCGAAAAGCCGTTGCCGAACGGCTGCCGCGCCAACAGCACCTCCGGAGCGCCCACGCCGCTCACCGCGAGCGTTTCGGCGCCGGGTTTTATTTCGCGCACTTTCGCGTTGGCGGCAAATCGCGGCAGCGCTTCGCCGTTGCCGCCGGCAAACAAAGCGTTCGCCGCTGAACGCCGCGCACCCGCCGGCAGCGCAAAAGGTTTCAGTGCGATGTCCTGGCTGCCGCCCGCGAACATCTCATCGCCCGATTGCGCGGCGTTGACCGACAATTGAAACTGCATCTGCTGCACCGCCGCGTTGGCTGGATCACGCCGGCCGGCAAAAACCACCGGCAACATCTGCTCCAGCGCCGTGCCCGAAAATCCCTCCGTCGCCTGCGTGTCGGGCGAAATAAACAACAAGCCGCCGCCGCCGCGCACATAATCCACCAGCGCCTGCTGCTGCCGCGGCGTCAGTTGATCCGCAAAAACGTGGGCGAGAATCACGATTTGAAAGCGCCGAAGCTCCGTCGCGTCCTCCGGCAAATCCGTCAGGCTTGGTCCGCTCGCCATTGTAAGCTGCACCTGCAATGCCGGATTCAAAATCGCCGTGAGCCGGAAACTCGGGTCGCTCTCCAGCGCGCCGCGCAAAAACCGGTAACCCCATTGCAGCGCGCCTTGGTAATACAACACGTCCATTGTCCTGGACTCAATCACCTCGGTTACGCAGGATGCCGACTGATCGCCGGCGCGAAACTCCAGCGTCATCCCGCCCGGCTCGCCGGAATTGACGGTGACCGGCCACGACAGCGTGTTGTGCCCGGCGCGCACCTCGAGTTGGGCGGCGGATGTCTTTTTTCCGTTGACCCAAAGTTCCACCGGCAGTTTCTGGTCATGCGCCACCGCGGTTTCGATGACTGCCGTTGCAGTGAACTCCATCTGCCGCAACACGCGCGCCGGCGCCTTCACTTCACGCAACTCCAGGCTTGAACCCGGCAGCAAATGGTTTTCTCCCGGCACAAAATAAATCGGCACGCCGCGAGCCGTCGCTTCGGCTGTAAATTTTCCCGCGTTATCGGTGCTTGTGTCCAAACCGTCGGTCAAACAAACGATGGCCGCCGGATTTTCCGCCAGTGCCTGCCGCAGCGCCGCGAACAAATGCGTTTCGCTGCCGGGGCCGCCGGTGTTGATCGCGTCGTCGAGCGACGACGCGGGCTGCACACCGTTGGCGAATCGCCAGTAGTTGACGTTGGAAAAATTTTGCTTTGCCGCCGGTTCCGCCTGCCGCCAGCGCCGCACCGCCGCCGCGAGGCGTGTGCCGCCGCGATAATCCGGCGCGCTCATGCTGGCCGACCGGTCCACCAGCACCGCGAGCGTGCGCGACGGATTTTTGGGCGGCAGGGTTTTCGCCACGCGCTCCGGGTTCGCCAGACACAGCAACAGCAGCAACACCACCGTGGCGCGCAAACCGGTGAGCCAGCGCCGTGAACGCGGCGTCAGTTCGTTCAGCGTGCGGCGGTAAAACCAGATGACATAAATCATTCCTCCCACCGTGAGCGCCGCCAGCAGCACCAAGGCCCACGGCGCTGGCCAATTGCGCAGAAAACCGCCAAATTGCCACTCAACGTGCGTCATCGCTCGTCTTTGGCCGGCTGATAATCACGCGATACCTGCTCGAAATAATCCGCCACCGCCTCGCGATACGCCGGCGGCGCGCCGGCACTGTCTTTCGACGCCAATTCAAATTGCCGGCGCATTCCGGCCAGCTTGGTTTGCAGCGAATTGATCACCCCGGTCAGCGGCTCGTTGATTTGCAGGACCAGCGGCGCAAAATCCTTTGGATCCGACGGCGGGCTTTTGTCGGCGACCTGCAATACCTTGTCGAGCTTCTTCACGTAAACCAGATCCGATTCCGCGGCGCGCGCGCCGGCGTTGTCGAGCCGCAATTCGTCCAACAACTGCTGGCCTTCCTCGCGTTGCATGTCTGCGCGGCTTAACTCCGGCCCGCGGGCGTGCGCCGTTGTTGACGCGCCGGTCATGTTGTTCGGCTGGCTCGCCGGGGCCGGCTTGCCTGTTCCGCTCGGCGATGACGCGCCGGGATTGCTGCATTGTGAAGCAAGATTGTTCAGATTTGCCTGGGTGCGCTGCAACCGGTCCACGAGCCGGGCGAGTTCCTGCTTCGACATCGGTCCGGGGTTGCCCTGTTGGCCGGCGCGTTCGGCCAGTTCATCCAATTTTTTCGCGAGCGCCTCGGTTTGAACAGCGTCGCGTGGCGAAGCCTGCACCTGCGCCAGCATTTGTTTTAACGACTCGCCCTGCAATACTTTCGCCATTTCGCCCAGACGCGCGGCGGCGTTAGTGACGCCGTTTTCCTGCTGGCGCTGCGCCTCGGCGGCGAGTTGTTGGGCGGCTTCGCGAATCGCATCTTCCGTCTTCTTCAAGTCCGCGGCGGCGTCCGCGTCTGTTCTGGCCTGCGGCGCGCGACGCACGTTGCCGGCCGCGGCGGAAAGTTGCAATAGCGCGTCGGCTAGTTTGTTCTTCGCCGTTTGATCGCCGCCGGCGCGCAACGCAGCGGCCGTCAGGCTCAATTCCCGCGCCGCCTCCGCCGCCGGTTCACTGGCGGCAGGCATATCATTTTGGTTGATCCGCTCCTGCGACTTGCCGGCAAGGTCGTCGCTCGACTGCAAATGCTTCAACGCATCGGCCATAATTTCCGAGTCGCCGAGAAAATCACCGATGTGATCCTTGATTTTTGACTGACGTTCGCCCGGCGTGCCGGCGACATCACTTGTCGGATTGCCTTGGTCTTCGCCAGCGAGCTTGACGGTGGAATTGGTGTTGCCGCTGGCGAGATCGCCGGCCAGTTGCGATTGCGCCCTGGCCAGCGCGTCAATTTTCCCGGCGCGCGTCAGCGGATGCGTTTTCAAATCCAAATTTTTCGGGCGCTGAAACGGGTCAGCCGCTTTCGGCTGCGTGCTCTTCGCGCTGGCGAGCTTGATGGAATTCTTGAGATATTTTTCCACCTCGGTGAGATAGCCCAGCGCGTGGCCCTGCGGCTGAAGCGCGGGCTGATTTTCCTGTCGCACAATTTTTGCGCCGGCGTCGGACATCAACGGCTGCGACTGGCGGACCAGGCCGAGGATTTGCTCGGGATAATGATTCGTCCGCATCAGTTCGAGGACCTCGCCGGTGTGGTCGGCGAGTTGATTTTGATCGCCGCCGACGCGGGTGTTTTGATCGCTCCACTCGGAACTGTCGTGGCTCACTTCGGCGTGGGCGAGCGTGAAATTGTCCTTCATCAGCCGCAACTGCGCCGACTTGAGCGCGGTGACGTAATTGAAACATTTGCCCGGCTGGTCGCCGCCGGCGCAAATGAACGTGTCTTCACGCACAGGCTTGACCTGCACGAATTGCACCGGCGAAACCGTCGGCGGCAGCGCGGCGCCGGCGTTGCGTTGTGCGGTGAGATGATACGAAACAATGTCGTAAGTTTTCACATCGAGCTGGTCGAGGAAGATGGACGGCTTGAGCGGATGCGAACCGGGCTTGGCCAGATCGTCCGCCAGCGGTTGCGACAGCCGGTGGGCGCCGTTGACTTCGACTTCCAGAACCGCGTTGCGCAGCCCGGTGGAGGAATCGGCCACCGCTTCGAGCGGCACTTCTTCGATGGCGGTCGCCGCGGTTTCAGATTCCGGAGAACGCCACTCGATGCTGGCGGTCGGCGCCGCCGGCGCTTCTTTTTTCTCCGCGACAACTGCAGATTCCTTCTTCGCCTTGGCGTCCACCTGCACCGGTCGCGCCCAGCAAATCAACGTGGCCAAATGTGCGACGGTCACCAACGTTACCAGCACGGCGGATACCGCCAGCCATTTTCTGCGCGGTGCGATTCGGCTTTGCTGAAGAAACCGCTCCGTCTCGGCGCGCTGCGCTTTGGCCATCGCATCTTGCGCATCGTGCAAGGCCGTTGCGGTTTCAAGGCGGTTGTGGGTTGCCAGCGTCGCGTCCATTTCCGCCGCGCTGCGCAGCAACGTCCGCCGCCGTGCGCGCCACAGGGTCACGGCACAGATTCCCGTTCCAGCAAGCCCCGCGAGCCAGCCGAGACGCAGCCACTGCCAGTTTGTCACGGGCGCGGCTGATGGATGCGCGAGCCACAGCAAGCCCAGCGTCAGCGCAAGTCCGGCAGCGACCAGGCACAGCAACGGCGCCCATTGCGTCGTGCGGTGTTGCGTGCGGACGAGTGATTCGGAATTCGATGTCGTTTTCATAATTGCCTCAATGGTTTTCAGAACGCTTCATTGCATGCGCGCCACGCATCCACACCATTTCCCAACAATACCCCCAACCCGCGCACACGCAATGACGCGTTCCGTGTATATTTGTTTGTGTTGATTTCATCTTGAAGTTCGATTGGCCAGCGCCAGTTCGGCGAGCAATGCGCAGCCGCCGACGGCCAGCAACCACCACCAGAGCCGCTGGCGATTTTCCGCCGCCGCCCAGGCCGCGGGCGGTGCGGCGGTGAAGCGCACGCCGGCAGTCGCCGAAGCCGGTGATTCGAGCGCCGCGAGTTGGTCCGGATTGGGCCACGGCGAAAGATCGGATTCTTCTGCCGGCGTGTTGACTGCAAAAATTTTCTTCACGCCGTTTCCGGAAAATTCGTAAAGACCGGGCGCGGCTGGACGCACGCTGCCGTTCACGGCCAGATCGTTTTGCGGCACCGGCGTGTCGAGAGCGTGCCAGGCGCCGGTGTTGTCGGGCAGCGGAATGGTGTCGCCGACGCGCCAATCGGTGTGCGCGTCTTTGATTGCGCCGAGCCAGCGTGCCGCGCAATGCACGAACGGCACAAATGACGGTTGCGCCGGCCAGTCCGTCGCCGCACGGTCAAGCGGAAAACCGGCGAGCAGCAGGCGATGTCCGCGGCTGTCGAGTTCGGCAATGGCCATTGTGCCGTCCGGCCAGTTGGCGATGGGCGCGAGCGCGTCGCCGGCGAGATCAAAACCGTGGTAAAATTCCACTTCGAGCAACGGCAACAGGCTTTGGCCCGCGAACGCCGCGAGCGCCGGGTGCTCGGTGTCCCAATCGCGCAAATGCCACGGCTCGTCCGCCGCCGGCCGTGACTTCACGCGCACGCCATGCCGCCGCAACCAGTCCTTTTGTGCCGCGCTGCCATCCACGAAAATCCAGGCCGCGCCGCCGGCCTCGAAAAATTGGTCGAGCCGTGTCAGAGCCGCATCGCGGAACGACGCGTCGTTGCGCAAGACCACCGCCGCATCCAACGGCCAGGCATGGTCAGGCAACATAGCCGGCTCAAAGCCCGCGCCCGGAATTTTCTGAGTCGCCCGCAAGGCGTGGGTGAGAAAATCGGTTTCAGTTGCGGCATCGAGCAGCACCCGATTCGTCGCGGCGGTTGTGGCGGCGATCCAGGCAAAATCGTCCGCCGGCAAATCGTCGGCGTCCAGTGACACGCGCAGGCCAGCGGCGACGGCAGGCCAGTCACAGGCGATGCTCAACTTGTTGTCGCCGGGACGGAGCACGACCTTTTGCGCCGCGAGGGCGTGATTGCCGTTGAAAATAGTCAGGTGCCGCGCGTCCGGTATGGTCGGCTGAAATTGACGAATGACAATGTCCAACGAATTCTTTGCGGCGGCCGATTGATGAACAGAAATGACGGCCGATTGCCGTTGCGGCACAGGCGCGCTGCCCAGGAACCGGAAGCGAACGCCGGGCGGAAGCTTTTCGCCAAGGTCAGTGCCGCGCCAGCCGGCGCGCTGTTCATCGGCGGCCCAGGCGAGAATTTTTGTGCCGGCTGCGGTTTTGGCCAGCGCGTCGCCGGCCATCCGCAGCGGATGGGCATAGCGCGTTTTGTCATAGCCGGGCTGGACGGCGGCAAGCGCGGCGCGGATGCGGGATAAATCGTCAGTCATCGGCACCAGCCAGGTCGGTTCCGGCTCCATGAGGAGCAACGCGGCCTCGTCGTCGGGATTCAATTCGGCCAGCTGGTTGCGGCTCCAACGCAGCGTTTCCTCCCAGCGACCGCGCGCCTGCTGGCTCATGGAATTGTCGAGGGCGATGACCATTGCGCGGCGCGTGGACGACGGCGCTTGACCCCAGAATGGCCGGGCAAAGGCCGCGCACAGCAGCACGATGGCGAGGCAGCGCAGCAGCAGCGTCAGCCAGCGCAACAGTTGATTTCGGCGCGTGTCGCGCAATGCCGATTCGCCGAGAAAACGCAGCGACGGAAACCGGAATATGTCGCGCGGTTTGCGTCGCAGCAAATGCAGCACAATCGGCACTCCGATGAGCACCGCGCCGGCGAGAAAGCCTGGAAAAAGCCAGTTCATGCGCGGGAATATTTCTGCCGCTTCCGTTCTTTTCTCGCCGCAAGGTAGCTTGCCAGCGCGTCCACCGGCGGCTGGTCAGTGCGAAGCTGGACAAAGTCGCCGCCAACCGCGCGAAATTGTTCCTCCAGTTCAGCACAGAACTGGCGGAAGCGTTGCAGGTAACCAGCGCGCACGGCCGGCGCATCGAGGTGCTGCGCCGTGCCGGTTTCGGCGTCCACCCAGATGCCGGCGTGGTCCAGTTCAAAATCCAGTTCCTGCGGATCGAGCACGTGCAAGCCGATCAGATCGTGCCCGTCGTAACGCAGATGGCTCAACGCCGATTCCAAAGCGGGCGGATCCTCGTAAAAATCGCTGGCGATCACGACGAGCGAGCGCGGCGGAATGACTTCCGCAAGCGATTCAAGCGCACGCGCCAGAGCCGTCTGCCGCTGGAGCGAAAAAAATTCCAAACGGCCAATGAAGGTTTGCCAGTGCGACGACGTCGAGCGGGCCCGGAGAAAATCCGTGAGTCCCGCGCCGGCGATGCCGAGGCCGAAGGCGTCGCCCTGGCGTTGCGCAAGCGTGGCAATGCCGGCGAGCGCGAGCCGGGCGAAATCCAGTTTGCTCAAAGCGCCGCGGCGCGAACTGAAATCCATCGAGGCGCTGGCGTCGAGCACGGTAAAAACCCGAAGCTGCGCTTCGTCTTCAAATTGTTTGACGTGCAACCGGTCGCTGCGGGCGAACAGGCGCCAATCCACGCGCCGCAAATCGTCGCCGGGCTGGTAATCGCGATATTCGGCGAACTCAACGGACGAACCCTTTTGCGGACTGCGGTGGCGTCCGCTCAAGAACCCGTCCACCAGGCAGAGCGAGCGCAACGCGAGCGAAGGCAGATCGGCCAGCAACTGCAAATCGAGCGGCGCCATGCGTTGCGGTAACCGGCCGATGATCGGCGGCTTGCGTGGCAATGGTGGCGGCGCGGTCATTTTACCTCGCAGTTTCCAGCAGCCGGTCAATCAGCGCATCCACGCTTTGTTTGTCCGCCTCGGCGCGGTAGTTGGTGATGATGCGGTGGCGCAGCACGAGTTTCGACGCGCGTTTGATGTCCTCGCGGGCGACATTGAACCGGCCATCGAGCACGGCAAACACTTTTCCCGCCAGCGCGAGATATTGCGAGGCGCGCGGACCAGCGCCCCATTGAACGTAGCGTTTGACGAAATCCGGCGCGGTGGCGCTTTCGGGCCGCGTGGCTTGCACCAGCGCGACGGCGTAGTGCGCGACCGTTTCCGGCACGGGCACCTGCCGCGCGGCGCGCTGCAACGCAAGCAGCTCCTCGCCGGTCCAGATTTTTTCCAGCGGCGCCGGTTCATCGCCGGTGGTGGTCAGCAGGATCTGCACTTCGTCGGCGTGCGACGGATAATTCACGCGCAAATTGAACATGAAGCGGTCGAGCTGCGCTTCCGGCAGCGGATACGTGCCTTCCTGCTCGATGGGATTTTGCGTGGCCATCACGAAAAAGGGCGACGGCAAATCATAGCTGCGGCCGGCGACGGTGACGCGGCGCTCCTGCATGGCTTCGAGGAGCGCGGCCTGGGTTTTGGGCGGCGTGCGGTTGACTTCGTCGGCAAGAATCAGGCTGGCAAAAATCGGGCCGCGCATGAAACGGAACTGCCGCCGGCCATCCTCGCTTTCTTCGAGAATTTCTGTGCCGGTGATGTCGCTGGGCATCAGGTCGGGCGTGAATTGAATGCGTTGAAACGGCAGGTCCAGCAGTTCGGCGAGGCTGCGGATGAGCAGCGTTTTCGCCAGACCCGGCACGCCGATCATCAACACGTGACCTTGCACGGCGAGCGCGACGAAAAGGTCGCGAATGACCTCGTCCTGCCCGACAATCCGGCGGTCAAGGGCCTCGGCAAGTTGTTGATAGCGCGCCGGCACCTGGCGGAGCAATTCCACACCGGCTTCTGTGACAAGGTCTGGTTGAGGAGCAATCGTGGCGTTCATATTATTTTTCAACGGCTGTCTGGTTGGTGGCAAGATTCACGCCGAACGGCGCGTCCAGGGTTTTTCCGGTGGACGGATCGGCAAGTTGCGCGTGCTCGGATTGCGCGATATTGGCTTGCTCGCAATATTGACTGACATCGGCTGAGGCGCGCGCGGCGATTTCCGCGAGTGTCGCCCTGGGCATGGCGGCGAATTCCTTTTCAAATGCGGACACGAACCGTGGTTGGTCAGGCTCCCCCTCGGCCATCGTGGCCGAAAGAACCGTTCGCCGATTACTTTGCAACGTCGGGAGGAAGCCGCCGGCATTGCCGGCGCCGATGAAAACGAATTGCCGGCCGGGGAATGCATCCAGCGCCAATTTCAGATCCGGCGCGGTGAGGCGCGGGCCGGCGACCTGAAAGGCGGGAACGTCGCCTTGCGCCTTGCCACATTGGCCGAGCAACACCAGCCAAAATTCGTCCGGCGCCAAACCGGCATAGTCCTGCAACTTCTTCAAAATCTGCTCGCGCGTAACTTTGCCGGACAGGATTTCGATGCGGGCCGCGTTCCAGCCGCGCGCGACGAGATTGCTTTTGGTTTGCGCGGCCAGCGCTTCAATCGGCTCGGGCGCGTCGCTGGCCTGCAAACCCACGACGATCAGCGCAGCCGGGCCGGACGTGGAGGACATCGGCGCTGCCAGGCCATTGGTCGGCGCGGCGGCAAGCTTGGGCGTCCATTGTGCAATTCCAAACGTCACCGCCGCGCCCAGCAGCAATGTGGCGGCGCTCACGGACAAAGCGATTTTCACCTTCGCCCAAATCATGGCCTTGAGCGCGCCGCGGATGATGACGTTGGTGGATTCGGCGGTGTTGCGGCCAACAGCGGCGGTGATGGCGAGGGCATTTAGGGAAGCAGGCGCGGCGGAGACAGAGTTGGCGGCTATGGCGCTGGAAATAATTAGGGCGCCGAAGGTGATTCCCCGACGGGCGAATGAGCCGCGCAGTCGTTCAAGCGCGCGCTGGACGCGCTTCTGCGCCGCGCGCTCCTCCAAGCCAAGCGTGGCGGCGACTTCCTTCATGGACTTGTTTTCAAAAAATCGCAGGACGAGCGCGTCTCGGTCGCGGTCGCGCAGCCGGGCCATTGCTTCTTCGAGAACGGGCGCGAGCTTGTTCCAGACCGTCTGCGTGTCGCTGGTTTCGGATTCGATGCTGAGTTCCATGAGGGCCTCCTGTTCACGTTGCTGGCGGCGGAATTCACGCCGGCGGACATCGGCGCAGGCAAACAAAGTGGCGCGGTAGAGCCAGCCGGACAGCGCAGTGTCCGGGGACAGAGAACCGGCCTTGCGCGCGAGGAGAACAAACACCGCCTGGGTGACGTCCTGCGCCAGGTGCCCGTCGCGAAGCTGGCGAAGCGCCGCCGAGTGCACCAGCCCGACATGGCGTGAAACAATGGTCGCAAATGCTGCCTCGGATTGTTCGGCGGCATAAGCCTGAACCAAAGCCATGTCGTCACTGGTCATTTACACTAAATGGCCGCCCGCGATGGAGTTTGAGACAAAAATTAACACCTTCACGTGGGCTGTTACAGCAATGACAATGCAAAGCAGGCAGAAGTTCAATCTAATTCCGCCACCGACATCCAATCCACGCCGTCCCGGCTGGATTATTGCAACCGCTTTCAAGGTCGATTTCGACCCCGTCTTCGGAATCTCCGCCTTGCGGTGGCCTGCGAGTCGGTGAACTGGAACTGGCCGGGGGACAGTTCGGGGGGCGCGTCCAGCACAGTCCAATTAGTCATCGGTAAGGCTGTTGTTGATCCAGTTCAAGTCCCCGCCTTTCAAGTTGGCAATGTCGCCCTGACTTGCACCCAAGTGCCAGCACAATTGATACAGCGTCTTGCGCTCCGGGTTCACCTCGGCAGCGATGATCTTTTGGTGTTCCTCAAACGTGATGGCGCGTTTCTCCTTGTAGTGGATGGCGGGCCATTGCCGGCGCGGAATGA
>ODAK010005362.1_pt1 | contig 13038 bp, 13 predicted proteins | sample 1539591 | NCBI WGS metagenome assembly ODAK01 (sample SAMEA3539303, study PRJEB22396) | soil metagenome | biome: tundra; feature: field; material: soil | place: USA | collected 2010-05 | depth 0.15 m | reverse complement strand
GGCCAGATGGCGACTGGGAGCTCGGATGGCGACGTCGTGCAGGGTTTCGGCGCGGTCGGAGGCGAGCCTGCGCCTGTCTCTCGTACCTATCTGCGCCGTGATGGCGAGGATATCCGGGTCAAACCGCACCGGCTCGTGCCGGTGAAGACCGGGGATGTGCTGGTCAAGCATTCGTCGGGCGGCGGCGGTGTCGGTAATCCCGCCGAGCGCGACCCGGACATGGTGCGCGAGGATGTGGAGAACGAACTTGTTTCGATCACCACGGCCAAGGAGACCTACCGAGTGGTCATAGATCCCGATACCTTACAAGTGGATGAGCGAGCAACCAAGGCCTTGCGGGCGCAATGAGGCTTATCGATCAACGCGGCTGGATCCGCGGCTGCGAGTCGTACCGTCGATGGGGACCTGCGGCCACACTGGCATAATGCGAGCTATGGCCAAACAACGACCCAGACCACGCAAGGGACCGACGCTGAAAAATATCTTGCGACCGCTGGCTGGCGACAGCCACCGCCGCGCTTCGGTCGATATTCATCAGTATCTGCGCGACCGCATTCTGTCGAACGCCCTGCCACCGGAAACAATTCTGTCGCAGGTCGAGGTCGCAGATTGCCTTAAGGTCAGCCGCACGCCCGTGCGCGAGGCGCTACGGATGCTCATGGAGGAAGGCCTGGTCAAGGCCGAGCCCAATTATCGTTGCCGGGTGCTGGGTTTTGATCCGCGTGAACTGGAAGCGCTTTATGTATCGCGCATTGCCAATGAAGGAATTGCGGCTACCGTCACCGTGCAAAGCATGACCGATGAGGATGTCGAAACACTCGCAGGGCTTTTGCGCCAACTGCGCAAGGATGAGAAAGAACAGAATCTTCGCCGTTGGCTCAAGAACCATCGGGCCTTTCATCAAATTCTGTTCTGTCGGGCGAATCCGTTGCTGCAGAAGCGCATGAATGTCGATTGCCAGCGCAGTGAACGCTACGTCTACAACACCGTGCAGGCGGGGCTCACCGACTTATTTCGTCGTGCTGCCATCGAACATCAGGAAATCTATCAAGCCTGCAAGCGGCGCCAACCGGCGGTGGTTGTCACTTTGTTGACCGACCATCTTGCCGCCGCCGCAATCGATATCATGGCTGAGTTCGCTCCCAATTGGGAACCTACGACACTGCGTAATGCTGCCCGACTCATGCGCAGTGGGGCGGCGCATCTCGACGATGCGTGAACTCATCAGCACGCCCATGGATAGCTCGCAGAAGCCCTGTCCTTTCCAAAATTCATAACCGGAGAATGGTAGAGACGAACATTAAAACGGTGGCCCTTAGCGGAGCCTCACTGTTGTCTGACTCTTTCGCACCAGTACCCTCACCGAGGGAGCATGACTTCTTCAACTCGTCTCCCCAAGCAGTACACGCAGCCGCGGCCGCCGGATTTTTTCATGCCCGACAATGTGCCGCTGCCTTCTGGCATCAGCCTGACGGCGAAGACTTAGGCCTTCAGGCGCGGCAGCAGGCCCATGGCGTTGCCGCTCTCGATTGCCCGCAATTGATCGGGCGGCAGCCCGAGCCCGCGCAACGCCACAATCTGGTTGCCGGGGAAATACGGAAAGTCGGTGCCGAACGTGACTTGCGTCGCCGGCACGAGCTTCATCAACGCCGCCATCGTGGGCGCGCTCGTTGCGTTGGCGGTGTCGTAATAGAGACGCCGGAACTCGGCCTCGATCCCGTCCGGCGCGAACTCCTTGAGGTTCGGCCGTGCACCGTAGAACGCATTTATGCGTCCCGCCAGCATCGGCACGGTGCCGCCGGCGTGCGAGAACAGCCACTTGATATCGCGATAACGCACGAAGCTGCCGCTGAGCAGCAGGCTTGTAACCGTGCGCGTCGTGTCGTGCGGCACCTCGATCACCGCGGGGAATGCGCCGACACTCAAATTTCCACAGCAGGCGGCGACCAGTGGATGCACGTAGACCACCGCCTTGCGGCGATTGAGTTCCTCGAACACCGGCTTGTAGGTCGGATTGCCCAGCCACTTGTCGCCGTAGTTCGTCTGCAAGCCGACGCCATCCGCCTTAAGCACGTCGAGCGCGTATTCGATCTCCTTCAGCGTGGCGTCGATGTCGAGCATCGACAGGGTCGCGAATAATCCGAAGCGGCCGGGATATTCGCGCATCATATCGGCGGCATAGTCGTTGCAGGTGCGCACCATGCGGCTCGCAGCCTCGGGGCTAGTGTTGAACCACACGCCTGGCGTCGACGCGATCGACAGGACCGCCGTCTTGATCCCGTTCTTGTCCATCTCCTCAACCGTCTTGGCGCGCGTCCACGTGACTTGAGTCGGGAAGTGCGGAAGCTTGCGCGCGTCCTCCCAATCCAGCCAAGCCTTTTGGTAGTCCGGCGGATAGAAATGGTGATGGGTGTCGATCAGATTCGACGTCGTCTGTCCCAGCGCAATGCCCCCTGGCAGCATCGCCGTCGCGCCCCAGGCGCCGACTGCCATCATGAGAAGGCGTCGTGACGGGCGGCCGAATTGGCAGCATGGGCAGTCACCTGCGTGGTGCGTGCCGTTGTCAGTTGTAAGTTCGCGCGACATATCCTGGCTCATCTGCATTTCCCCAGCTATCGATTGGCAGAATTTTCTTGCTTCTGACTCAGAAAGCTAAGGATAAGCTGTTTCAACCGCGATCGACCAACTCCAATTTTAGCCTAGAATCGGGCCTGGGTAATATCAAATCCCTGAAACTCTGACTCGTCGCGGGACGGTTGGCATTGAATTGTTGTCGTCTTGCATGGTCGTCCTCCTCTGTTACAGAGGACAGCCAGAATGTCCGGCCTGATCGAATATGCATCAGCCGCTATAAGGCTCGCTACGCCGTCATAATGTTCCGTAACCTGCCATTAGGCGAATCATCATCGCCGAATAGTGTTTTCGGTACTCACACCCATGCAACGTGTCCGCAATATGAACACGGCTTCGCACGTACGTTTCATTTCGACAGTCGCAGACAAACCAGGACAGTCGTCACCATTTCTGTCGATTGGGTTGCGATCCGGCATGTGCCTGCGACGCGCTTGGATTTTCAAGGCATTTTCAAATTTTGGGACAACCTATTGCTCAAATGCGCAACATGCGTCGCTCGGCATTGATTTTGATCAAAGTGCGGTCGGATTCTTTGTATATCGAATAAAAGACATACAACGATAAACATAAGCGCTACCCGCGCGAGGGAGGTTACGTGGCTGATCTAACTCGACGCCAGACTTTGGCGATTGCAGGGACGGCTGTTGCGACATTGGCCTTTCCTGCCGCGGCGCAATCGACAAATCCGATTAAGATAGGCTTTTGCATGGCGCTCAGTGGCGGCCTTGCGAGCGGCGGCAAGGCCGCCCTGCTCGCCTATCAAATCTGGGCCGAGGAGGTGAACTCGAAAGGTGGCCTGCTCGGACGCAAGATTGATCTCGTCTACTACGATGATCAATCGTCGCCGGCGACGGTACCAGGCATCTATTCGAAATTGCTCGATATCGACAAAGTCGACTTGGTCGTTTCGGGTTACGCGACAGTAATGACGGCTGCGGCGATGCCATCGATCATCGGGCGCCGCAAAGTCTTCCTCTCGATCGGTGCACTCGCTGTGAACGATCAGTTCAATTATGATCGTTATTTTCAGGTGTTTCCGAACGGACCAACTGCGAAATTCGAAATCTCGAAGGGGTTTTTCGAACTCGCGGCCGGCTTAAATCCGAAGCCAAAAACGGTTGCGCTCGTGGGCGCTGATGCCGAGTTCTCCATCCTCGCCCTTGAAGGCGCACGAGAAAACGCCAAGAATGCCGGCATCAAGATCGTCTACGATCAAACTTATCCGCCGAATTCCGTCGATTTTGTTTCGATCGTGCGGTCGATAAAATCGACCAATCCTGACCTGCTCTTCATAGCATCATACCCACCAGATTCTGCGGGTGTGGTTCGCTCCATTTACGAGGTCGGTTTCGGCGCGCGTATGGTCGGCGGTTTCATGACCGGCTTGCAGTACGGTGCATTGAAGCAACAACTTGGTCCCAGGCTCAACGATATCGTGGCATACGACATCTATGTTCCCGAGCCGACGATGGAATTTCCGGGCGTCGAGCAGTTCTTGGTAAAGTATCGTGAGCGTGCGGCGCAGGTAGGCGTCGATCCGCTCGGCTTCTACATTCCACCCTTTGCGTATGCCGAGATGCAAATACTCGAGGCCGCCGTAAAAGCCGTCGGAGGACTCGACGACAAGGCGCTTGCCGATTACATCAGAGCCCACAGCTTCTCGACCATCGTCGGAGATATCAAATTCGGCAATCGGGGCGAATGGGCTGAACCGCGCGTTCTCCTGGTCCAGTATCGCGATATTGTCGGCAACGATATCAACCAATTTAAGCAGGCAGGTAAACAGGTCATCGTGTATCCGCCGCGTTACAAGTCAGGCGAACTGCGCGTTCCCTTTACTCCGATAAAGCATTGAGCGCAGGTGATCTGTCGTTAAAGAGTTTGGTATCGCACCGCTCGACTGAAGGAACGACCATGAACGACACGCGTCCGGTCGCCATCGTCGGCATCGGGCTTATGGGCGAGGTATTCTCTCGACGGCTGATTGATGCCGGATTTTCCGTAATCGGATACGACATTGATCCGGCGCGACGTGTTCGGCTCGATGAACTCGGCGGCAAGTCCGTCGTAGGGATCGCCGACTTAGCGCAGTCGGCGCGCTGCATCCTGATTTCGGTATTCAGCACCGATCAGGTCGAGGATGTGGTCGAGAATCATCTACTCCCGGCACTCGGCGACGGCTCAGGTAAGATTGTGATGTGCTTGAGCACCTGCGATCCCGATCGCATCGCCGCGCTCGGCGAGCGCGTGATCCGGCGCGGTATCCGCTTTCTTGACACACCGGTCTCCGGCACCAGCCAAGAGGTGCGCCAAGGCGACGCCGTTGGCCTGATAGGCGGCGACGGGGCAGTGGTGGATGAGGTCAAGCCGGTGCTCGATGCGCTGTGTACCCGCTGCTTCCACATCGGGCGGATTGGCGACGGCGGACGCGCAAAGCTCGCGGTCAATCTGATCCTCGGCCTCAACCGTCTGGCGCTGGCTGAGGGCCTAGTGTTTGCCGAGCGGCTTGGTCTCGATCCCGGCAAATTCCTCGAGGTGGCGCGCGGCGCCGCCTCCTATTCTCGGGTCATGGAAAATAAAGGTCCGAAGATGGTGCGCCGCGATTTCAAGCCGGAAGCACGCGCCCGACAGACCTTGAAGGATGTTCACCTCATGCTCGACCAGGCCAAGGCAGTCGGGCAAACACTACCGCTGCTGGAAATCCATGAGCAGATTTTGACAGCCTGTGTGCGGAATGGCGACGGCGATTTCGACAATAGCGTTGTCATCGAAGAGGTGCGGCGGCGAGCAGGCAAGCCGTAAACGCCGATCGCCGCCGGACTTGTGGTCGACTCGTCGCGCAGGCCGACGATCGGCGCATCACAATCCCTGCATTCGTCCAACCGGGGTTCCCGCTACCGGCGCACGGGCGGCAAACAGCGAGCCCGACTGCGAATTCGGCGCGATTTTTACGGGGCCCGAGCTTTCCCGCAATGACGTGAGGACGAGCGTCCGCAGGTCCGGGCCGCAGAAGCACGGCATGGTCGGGGCCGGCACCGGCACGGGGTGGCTCTCAATCAGCGCGCCCCTTGACGTAAAGCGATTGAGCAGGCCGCCGAACACGCCGGCGCTCCAGTAGTGGCCCTCGGCGTCACAGGCGCCTCCGTCGGGGAAGCCGGTCTTTTCATCGAGCACGGCGATGCGGGTACGGCCGGCAATCTCTCCCGTCGCGGGGTCGAGCACCCAGCGGTCTATAGTGGGAGCCGACGAATAGGAATCGGAATGGAACAGGGTGCGTCCGTCGGGCGAGAAGGCAACGCCGTTGGATACGCCGTAGCCCGTGGCCTTGCGCTCGACCCGACCGTCCGCGGTCAGCCGGTAGAGCGACCCAACTGGCCGACGCGGCTTCGACATGTCCATGGTGCCGACCCAGAAAGCGCCGTCCGGTCCAACCTTTCCGTCATTGAGGCGGTTTGTGGTCGGCTCGTCGGTGAGCGTCGCTAGCAACGTTAGCGCACCGGTGTCCATATCGAACACGGCCAGGTCATGCCAGAGAGCGGCGATTAGGCGCCCGCTCTCGGCGAGGCCGATACTACCCACGGGCTTTGGCATCGGCCAAGTCTGCAACTCGGTGCCGTCGAGGCGGACGGCGTGGATAGCCGGGCCCATAACGTCGACGAAGAACAGAAGCTTGCGCCGATCATCCCACACCGGGCTTTCGCCCAGCGCGCAACGGATATCGAGCAGGCATGTGAAATCCATCGCGAGTTCCGTGCGGATGCGTGTGAACTGTGGCGGAGCTCGCAAGACCTATAGGTGCTTGTCGAAATTCTCGGTACGCCCGATGCCCCATATCACCAATGGTTGAAGATTATTCCTAATGATTTGTCGATTGATCCAGTATGTATGGTGAATCCGTACGTCGCAAGAGGATTTCACCAAACCGCCCGCATGCGGATATTCCCTTTCATTCATTATGCGAATAAGGATAGCCTCAAGGCGCGCGCTTTGTGATGATAATTTGTTGTTATGTGCATTTGGACGGCTGATTTTGACCTGCTTGGTCATGCCGATCCTTCCAGCGCAACGGCCTCGACTTCGATCTTGAAGCCGTAACGCAGTTCGGGCACCGGCACCACCGCGCGGGCCGGACGCGACGACCCAATCCATTGTGCATAGATCGCGTTGAAGGCCGGCCACAACATGATGTCGGTGATGTAGACCCGCACCTGCACCAGGCGGTCGATAGCCGAGCCGGCGCCGGCGAGCGCCGATGCGACATTGTCCAGCACCTGTTGCGCCTGCTGTTCGAAAGGTGCCTCGGCGAGCTTGGCCCCGTCTGGCGCGATCGGCAACTGGCCAGCGATAAAGACAAAGCCGTTGGCGGTCACCGCATGCGTGTAGTGGCCGCCAGGCTGCGCCATCGTGTCGGGATTTGTCAGAACAATGTCGCTCGCCATGACAGCGCTCCTCCATAGAACGATAAACAAAGCGGTGCAGCGTGGTTGCGCTGCACCGCTGATTTAGAATCGACGTTATACCGTCATCAGGCTGGCAGCGGCTTGCCCTTGGTCTCCGGCAAGAACGGCACCAGGACAAAGCCCAGGATGTAGATAAACGAGAATGCCACCGCCATCCCGCTGAAGCCGCCAAACTGGGCGATCAGCAAGCCGGCGAACAACGGTCCCAGGAACGCGATGAAGCGCGGGCTATTGAAGGTGAACGCCATGCCCGTTGCGCGCATGCGCGTCGGGAACAGTTCCGGCAACCAGACCGACATCCACGAATATTGCCCGAGCGTGAAGAAGCCGTTGACCGCCGCGACCAGCAACAAGAGATGCACATCGGTCGTCCACTTATAGAGCGCGAAGGTGAGCACCAGCGAGGCGGCGAAGAAGATCATCACAATCGGTTTGCGGCCGAACCGGTCGGCGAGGAAGCCGAGGCCGATGTAGCCGATGATGGCGCCGATGTTGTAGCTCATGCCCGCGTAAGCCGCCCAGGTCTGCGCCGGCAGCCCGGCCTTGCCAGCGGCAGCGGCAATGAAAGGCGGAACCCAGGTCGAGATACCCCACCAGGCCACCGTCGTCGTCAACGACATGAGGAACACGATGATAGTGATCTTGCGCAATTCCGGATCGGCGAACAAGTCCGCGAAGGTGAAGCGGGTGAGGTGCTGATCTTCCGCCGAGAGCGTTGCACCACTTTTTTTCTTCGCATGGGCAGATTTCCGCTTTTCGTTGCTGTGCTCCCATTTTTGCGATTCCGGGATGCCGCTGCGCAACCAGAAAGTAAACAGCGCCGGGATGACGCCAAGGATGAACATGATGCGCCAGGCGCCCGGGCCGTAGCCGCTCACGAACAGCCAGGTGAACGATGCCAGGAAGAAGCCAATGCCGAGACCGCATTGCATCAGCCCGGCGCCGCGGCCGCGCGCGTTGTCCGGCCAGACTTCCGCGGTCAGCGAGGCGCCGGTCGACCATTCCGAACCGATGGCAATGCCGACCAGGAAGCGCAACAAGGCGAACGACATCCAGTCCCAGGCGAAGGCCGAAAGTCCGGTCGTAATCGAATAAGCCAGGATCGCGAAGATCATCGTCCGCCGGCGGCCGATATAATCGGCCAGCACCCCGCCGATCACCCCGCCGATACCCCAGCCGAGCAGCGTGATGCCGATCACCGTGCCAGCAAAGGCCGGGATCTGGGTGAATTGCGCCGGTAACAGCAAGTCGTGCAACGCCACACCGACCACCAGTATCAACGCGAAGGTCTCGTAGCCGTCGAACATCCAGCCGAGGTTCGAGGCAAACACGGTTTTCCATTGGGTCGCATTGAGGCTGCGATACCAGGGTTGCGAGCCGGCCACTGTTGCCGTTGTCATGGATCAGTCCCTCCCTCAAGGTCGCGTTTTAAGTTCAGCCGGCTGATCCGGCCTTGTTCTTACGCGCGGCCATTTTGACCGCATTTACGATCTCTGGATAGGCGGCACAGCGGCATAAGTTGCCCGACAGGTAGTCCCGGATCTGCTCGTCGTCGGGATCAGGATGCTGGCCGAGCAGCGCCTTCGCCATCAGCACGAAGCCGGGCGTGCAATAGCCGCATTGGAAGGCGCCGCATTCTATGAAGGCCTGCTGCACCGGATCGAGCTTGCCCGGCGCGGCTAGGTGCTCGACGGTGACCAGATCGGCGCCATCGAGAAACACCGCAAGAGTGAGGCAGCCCGAGACCGGCTTGCCGTCCACCAGCACGGTGCAGCAGCCGCACAGCCCCTGCCCGCAGCTCTCGCGCGCGCCGAACAGAGCGAACTGCGTCTGCAGCATTTCGACCGCGTTGTGGTGCGGCTTCACCTCGGCGGTGACAGGACGGCCGTTGAGGGTGAAGCTGATCGTGCGGGCCCTCATTTCAGTCATCCTCGAGCGGTTTGCCGGCCTTAGCGCGCAGCGCGCGCAGGACGGCTTCCGCGGTCAGCGGCAATTCAGTGAGCCGCACACCGATGGCGTCGTCGATGGCATTGGCGATGGCGGGTGACACGCCGAAGGTTGCGAGCTCGCCCACGCCCTTGGCGCCGAACGGGCCGTTGCTCTGATAGGTGTCGACCGCCTCGTTTTCCATGACCGCAGGCACGTCGTGAATGCCAGGGATCTTGTAGTCGGCGAGCGAGGCATTGGTGACCTGGCCGCCGTCGAGATGCATCTTCTCGAACATGGAAAAGCCGAGCTGCATCAGCGAGCCGCCCGAGAGCTGCGTCTCGACGATCTTCGGATTGATCGGTCGGCCTACGTCGGCAACGTTGATGAGCCGCGTGATGCGCACGTGGCCGGTCTCGGTGTCGACTTCGATCTCGACGCCTGAGCCGGCCACCATCCAAAATGGCGTCGCATTGGTGGTGAGGCCATCGCCATCCGGTGGGATGTAATCGGGCTTGTAGGTGCCGGTGCCGACGATGTTGCCGGCCTGCATGCCATATTTTTTCCGGAATAAGTCGGCGAGCGGGATATTGCTGCCCTCCGGCTCGCCCACTTCGTGCGCGAGCACCGCAATCTTGGCACGCGCCTCCTCGGCGGCGAGCCGCACCGCGTGGCCCATGTGAAACAGCGAGCGCGAACCGAGCGTGCCCATGTCGTAGGGTGTCACGTCCGTGTCGCGTGGCACGATGCGGATGGTTTCCGCCGGCATGTTGAGCACCTCGCCGACAATCTGCGCCATGGCGGTGTCGGAGCCCTGCCCCATATCCACGGTGCCGCAATAAAGCGTCGTGCTGCCGTCGCCGGCGATATTGACGATCGCCACCGACGTGGTCGGCGAGATCACTGCCTTGAGCGCGACCGCGAGACCGCGCCCGCGCCGCACCATGCCCTTGCCGCGGTCGAATGATGCTTTCCAGTTGAGCCGCTCGGCGATGCGGTCGAGCACCTTCTCGATGGCGGCGTCTTTCAGAATCGTGCCGGTCGCCTGTGGACGGCCGTCGCGCAGCAGGTTCTGCTTGCGGAACTCGAGCGGATCGCGCTTGAGCGCGCGCGCGATCATGTCGGTATGGCTCTCGTAAGCCCACACTAGTTGCGGAATGCCGAAGCCGCGCAGCGCGCCGGCCGGCGTCAGGTTTGTATAGAGCGCGTAGGAATCGATCGAGACATTATCGATGTCGTAAGGCCCCGAGGCAGTGAAGCCGGATTTCTGCGTCACGCGCGGACCGACATCGGCAAAGGCACCGCCGTTCCACCAAATTTCGCATTTGCGCGCGACGATGCGGCCATTCTTGTCGATGCCGCTCTTGATGCGGAACGTGCTCGGATGCTTGGTGATGGTGTAGAACTGCTCTTCCATGGTGAGGGCGATCTTCACCGGCCGGCGCGCCAGCATCGACATCGCGACGCTAAGCGCTTCCATCCTGATATAGAGCTTGCCGCCGTAACCGCCGCCGAGATACGGCACCTTGATGCGCACGCGATTCTCCGGCCAGCCGAGCAGGCGCGCGATCTCGGTGCGCACGAATGACGGCCCCTGCGAGGCTGAATAGATCGTGACGCCGTTGTCGCGGTAATCGGCGATCGAAACGAACGGCTCCAGCGCCAGGTGCAGCACCTTCTGGGTGCGGAAGGTGTGTTCGAAGAGGTGGGCGGCCTCGGCGAAGGCCTTGTCCACGTCTCCGCGCCGCAGCCGGAAATCGAGCGCGATATTGGTGCCCTTGCGGCCCTTGAGATGCTTGAGATCGGCAAAGGTGCCGGCGGGCTTGAGCTCGTCATGCACCAGCGTCTTGTTCTCGGCCGCCTCGACCTCGTCGAACACGGCGGGCAGTTCCTCGTATTCCGCGACGATTTCCTGCGCCGCCTGCTCGGCGACGTGCGGATCGCTGGCGAGCACGACCGCGACCGGCTCGCCGACATAATGCACCTTGCCGATGGCGAGGATCGGCTGGTCGTGGAAAGCCGGTCCATAGTAGGGATCGGGGATCACTTTGCGCACGTCGTCGCTGGTGTAGATGGCGAAGACGCCGGGCACCTTGCACGCTTCGCTCACGTCGATCGATTTGATGCGGCCGTGTGCCACCGTGCTGCGGAATATTTTTCCATGCAGCATGCCGGGCACCTGCATCACATGGGTGTATTCGGCGCGGCCGGTCACCTTCTCGCGCGCTTCGAGCCGCGGCAGCGAGCGGCCGACTTGTCCGCCTGTTTTCACGGACGTGGCCATCAGGGCGCTCCGCCGATGGCGGCGCGCACCGCGCGCGCGGTATAAACTCGCAGCAGTTCGCGCTTGTAGGAGGCCGAGCCACGCAGGTCGGCGATGATGTCGGCTTCGGCCGCGGCAGCCTCGGCGACTTTCTGAAGTGTCTTTTCGTTCACATCGGCGCCGATCAGCGCCTGCTCGGCGGATTTCAGGCGGGTGGCCTTGGCCGTTGCCGCGCTCACCACAATGCGCGCGGATTTCACGCGCGAGCCTTCAGCGGTGAGCGCGACCGCGACGCCGAGCGCCGGCCAGTCGTCAGCCGAGCCGGCGGTGACTTTGAAGTAAACCGCGCGCGTGGCGCCTGGCGCCGGGATGCGCAGTTCGGTAATCAGCTCGTTCCTGGCGAGCGCGGTTTCGTAATAGCCGGTGAGCAGGTCCTCGACCGCCATGCGGCGCTCGCCAGCGGGACCCGCGGCTGCAATGGTGGCGCCGAGCGCGATCAGCACCGGCGGCAGATCCATATGCGGGTCGCCATGCGCCAGCGCACCGCCCACTGTCGCCACATTGCGCACACGCACGTTGGACAGCCGCTTCATGGTGCGCGCGATCACCGGCGCATGGCGCGCGACCTCGGGCGAATGCTCGAGCGCGGCGAGCGGCGCGAGCGCCCCGATAGTCAGCTCGCCGGAGGGCGCTGCCGCGATGCGGGTAAAGCCGTCGCCCAATTTGCGCAGGCTCACCAGTCGGCGCGGCCGGAACACGCCGGCCTTCATCATCAGCATCAGCGCGGTGCCGCCGGCGATCGGCCGCACGTCGGAATCGTCTGGGTCGATCAGCGCAATCGCTTCCTTAAGCGAACCAGGCTCAACCAGATCGAACGGCGTCATGGCGCCGCCCCCGGTCCGCCGCTGGCGAAGGCGGCGGTGAGCCGCGCGGTAAACTGCTTTTCCATTTCCTTCGCCTTCGCCTTGAGCACCGGTTGCCCCATGCTACCGAGTTTTCCGGTCAGCGTCGCGTCGATCGCATAGCGGATGAGGGTCTGCCCACCCAAGTCGGCGAGCCGCGTGGTCGCGGTTGCAGTCAGCCGGCCTACCACACCCAGCGGTGTGCCCTCGACCTTGGCTTCAATTTCCTCCGGTGAAATTGCTTTCGTCATCTCGACGGCAACCTTGAACTTGAAGCGCATGTAGGCGATGCGGGTTTCCAGCACCGCGTCGTAATGGGTGGCGTCAATTTGCTTGATATCCTGCACGCCCTCGATGCAAGAGGCGAAGAACGGCGCGTCGCTGAGCGCCTTGAACACCGCCTCGCGCGGCGCGGCAACCGTGATTTCACCGGTGATATTCAAAACACAGCTTCTTTGGCGGTGAACATCGGATCGTGGCGCGGACCTTTCAAACGTACCGATTTTGCTGCGTCCGTCGACAACAATTTAAATGGCAACTGATTGCCCCGTCAAATATTGGATACCTAAGCGGATCCAACGGCATTTCGACCTGACCGTTAGGTCCATAGGCGAGATTAACCCAAAGGTATACAGCCGTTTTCTTCATTCTTTGACTCATTGTTGGTGACGGCACGAAATTAAAGTTCAGCAAAATCACCACTTACTCAGCCCATCATCAGGTTCGTTCACGGCGTCCAACAGGAGCGAATTGCTTTTCGAATACGAAAAGATGCGGCTTCGGCTCGCTGGGGTGAACCCGAACTCGGAAGCAATTCGCAGCATTATTTCGGCCTGCCGATTTACGGTCGAGA
>ODAK010005361.1_pt1 | contig 13044 bp, 13 predicted proteins | sample 1539591 | NCBI WGS metagenome assembly ODAK01 (sample SAMEA3539303, study PRJEB22396) | soil metagenome | biome: tundra; feature: field; material: soil | place: USA | collected 2010-05 | depth 0.15 m | reverse complement strand
CGGAGCGCGTGATGTCTGCGCTGGCTCCGATGGCCGAGGAAGCTCCGCCGCTGCAACCGGAAACCGCCAGTGCCGGCACCGCCGATGAGAAGCGGCGGGCCCGCCACAAACCCATCATGAGCGCCGGCACTGGATTGTAACCCGGATGCTTGCGCAAGCGACCGAATACGCATCACTATCCCCGAATGAGCAAAGAAACGCCGTGCATCGCAGTCTGTATGATCGATCCCAAAACCAGCCTCTGTTTCGGCTGCGGCCGCACGCTTCCGGAGATCGCGCGCTGGCACCGGATGGACAGCGCCGAGCGGCATGCGGTGATGGCGCAGCTCGCGGCGCGCATGACCGACGCCGGACTGGTTCAGCCACTGGCGGCCGGTGCAAAGGCCGACTGACGAACACCGACATGGGAGGCCAGCTGTGAGCCGCGTTCTGCTCGTCGTGCTGATGCTGGCAGCGACGGCCGGCGCCGTGGTCGCCTATGGAGATCCGGAACGGATCGCGCGTGCGGGCGATACCGTCTCGGAATTGCTGCGCAGGCGGGCCGCGTCGCCGGCGCGCGCCGTGCAGATCCCACGCGGGCAGAGCGGTGAATTCGCGCTGCATGCTAAGATAAATGGCGTGAACGCCCCGATGGTGATCGACACCGGCGCGACCTCGGTCGTGCTGACCTACGAGACCGCAAAGGCTGCCGGTTTGCCGCTGGAGTTGCTCGAGTATGACGTCGACGTCGAGACCGCCGGCGGACACACAAGGGCGGCCCGGCTGACACTCGACCGCCTTGCCATCGGCAAGCTCGTCGAGCGTTCAGTGCCAGCGCTTGTGGTGCCGCACGGGCAAATGAAGACCAATCTGCTCGGCATGAGCTTTCTGGACCGGCTGGAAAGCTGGGAAGTGCACGCCGACCGGCTGATGCTGCACGGCTATCCCTAATTACGCGGCGATCGCGGCCACAACACGGTCCTCGACCAGCGCGATCGCATCGCGCAAGACATTTACGCCAGCATCGGACTTGACGCCGTTCTCGGCGAGGTGGCGGCGGAATGCGCGTGCGCCCGGCACCCCGTGAAACGCGCCGACGAAATGCCTGACGATCGAATGCAGCCGCGTACCTTGCGCGAGCTGATCTTCGATATAGGGAACCATCGCCTCCAACACGCTCTTCATCGTCGCATGCGGCGCCGCCTCGCCGAACAGTTCGGGATCGGCCGCCAGCAATCGCCATGGCTCCTGATAGGCTGCACGCCCGAGCATGACGCCGTCGACATGAGCGAGATGCGCTTTGGCCTCGGCGAGGCTTCCGATACCGCCGTTGATGATGACGGGCACATCGGGCAACGCCGCCTTCAGCCGATATACCCTGTCGTAGTCGAGCGGCGGAATGTCACGATTTTCCTTCGGCGACAAGCCATTGAGCCAGGCTTTGCGGGCGTGGACGATCAGCGCATCCGCACCGGCAGCGATGACGCTGCGTGCCAGCGCATCCAGCGCCATTTCCGGATCCTGATCGTCGATGCCGATCCGGCACTTGACCGTGACCGGAATGCCCACCGCGTGCTTCATGGCGTGGACGCCTTCGGCGACAAGTGCCGGCTCCGCCATCAGACAGGCGCCAAAGCGGCCGTCCTTTACCCGATCCGACGGGCAGCCGACATTGAGGTTGATTTCGTCGTAGCCGAAATCCTCGCCGATTTTCGCCGCTGCCGCCAGATCGCGCGGGTCCGAGCCGCCAAGTTGAAGCGCTACCGGATGTTCGCTTGCATCGAAACCGAGCAGCCGCCGGCGGTCGCCGTGAATGATGGCGCCTGTCGTCAGCATCTCCGTATAAAGCCGGGCACGCCGTGTCATCAGGCGGTGGAAGACGCGGCAATGCCGGTCGGTCCAGTCCATCATGGGGGCGATGGCAAAACGGCGGTCTAACATATTGTTTTCATTCTACTTAATCATCTTTGTCGCTACGTCAGGGTTTAGGTTTTCGGTACACGCAGGTCAGTCCATTTGACCACGTTAGCGAAAGACGGCGCAAAGAGCAGACAGCTTCCTATTAGATTCAGAAAAGACATCTAGATGCGTCCTGGACGTTCGAGGCTCATCGCTTTGTCCACTTCGGCAGACAAGACGGCAGTAATTTCATCCTCGTACAAGCGCAATGCGGGATCGCGCTGCCCGCGAGGATGCGGCAGTTTTATCGATACATCCAAGATCACGCGCGATGGACGCGAACTAAGGACGAGTACGCGATCCGCCATTAGCACGGCTTCGCTGACGCTGTGAGTGATCATGACAATCGTCCGGTTGGCCTCAAGCCACAGGTCTTGCATGTCCCTGATCATGTAATTCTTGGTCTGCACGTCCAACGCGCCGAACGGCTCATCGAGCAGCAGCACTTCCGGATCGTACGTCAAAGCACGCGCAATCGCGACACGCTGCTTCATCCCGCCAGACAACGTGGACGGATAAGAATCTTCAAACCCCGAAAGACCCGTTAGACGTATCCATTTTCGCGCCCGTTCGTCCGCTTCGCCGCGTTTCACGCCCTTGATGTCGAGACCTAAAGTAATATTTCGCAGTACCGTGAGCCACGGAAACAGAACAAATTCCTGAAAGACCACGCCGCGGTCCGGTCCCGGGCCACTGATTGGATGGCCGTTGATAGACAGTTCCCCGCCGGAGGGTTTCTCAAACCCGGCGATCAAATAGAGGAAAGTCGACTTACCGCAGCCACTCGGTCCGATAATTGCGACAAACTCACGCTCGTGAACCGTGCAGGAGATGTCCTGCATCGCCAGAACGTTCCCAAAGTATTTCTGAATACCCTTGGCGACGATCTTCGGCTTCGCAGGCGCGCCCGCGTGAAGTGGATAAACCTGTGCTGACTCAGCGTTCACTCTGAACTCCCCACTTTTCGATCGTAGCTGCCTCAAGCCGTCCGATCAGGATATTCTCAATGAGATAGCCGAGCACCGCAATCAACAGAACACCTCCATAAATCACGTCCATACTCATATATTCAGACGCGTCATAGATCATGAAGCCAAGACCAAAAGAGCTTGCTGCCAACATTTCGACGGCGATCAATGCGCGCCAGGCGTAGCCAGTGCCGAGCCGCATGCCCGTAATTAGATAGGGAAAGATTCCGGGGATAATCACGCGAATGAAAATCTGCAGCCGGGTAGCACCCATTGATTGTGCCACCCAGAACAGCTTCACGTTCATCATCTCGATACCTGCGACGATCGTGTAGATCACCTCGAATACCGCGGCAAGGAATACAACAAGTATTGTCGTGCGATCATCGATTCCGATGACCAGCAATAGCACCGGCGTCCAAGCCAGGGTCGGCACCGGCATCAGCGCGCTGATCAAAGGCGCAAAAATCGCACGCGCCCATCTGGTCATCCCGATCGCAACACCGAGAGCCGTTCCAACAATGACCGCAAGCGCGAGGCCTGAGAGCAGCCTCATCAGACTGCGGGCTACGTGCATGGGAATAGCCCAGGGCGGGTTACCTTGCGGACCGGATTGAGTCCACAGCGTCGCAAAGATATGCGACGGTGGCGGGAACAGGAATGTGTTAATCCAGCCGAGCCGACTAGCTACCTCCCAGAGAACAAGCGGAATGACGATCGCGCCGAAGCGCCAAGCGAGAGCGTTGGCGCCGGCGAGAATGCGGCGACCCAGCAATTGTCCTGATCCTGGGATGTCGACGGCATCCATACTCATCGAGGGCTCCCCACCTTGCCGGCAACATGCCAGCGCCGGACGGTAAGCGTTTCGAGCGGACCAAACACCGCGTGCTCGATCAGCATTCCGATGATGGCGAGACAGACGATGCCGACGAACATGGTCGACACGTCCATGTAGGATCGCGCGGCGAAAATCATGTAGCCGAGGCCATGGCTCAGGGCGGCCAGCATCTCAGCTGCGACGAGCGTACGCCAAGAGTGCGCCATGCCGAGCTTGAGTCCGGAAATCAGGGCGGGAAGAGCGCCCGGCAACAATACGCGACGAAAGATATCGATTGGGGTAGCCCCCATGCTGCGCACAACCCACAACGAATGACGACTGATGCCCCTCACCCCCTGAATCGTGCTGTAAAGAACCGGAAAAAACGCCCCGAGAAAGCACACCGCGATGATCGTGACATCGCCCTGCCCGAACGCGACCAGAAATATCGGTGTCCAAGCGACCGCCGGGAGCGGCAATAACAAACTCAGCAAGGGAGAGAGCGCGCGATAGGCGGACGGACTGAGACCGAGCAGAAATCCGACCGGAATCGCAACCGCGCAGGCAAGAACGAAGGCGGCAAGCGCCCGCCAGAGGCTGACCGCGATATGAACGAGCAAAATGCTCTGGCCAGGGTGAGATATATCGAGCAGCGCCCATCCACGCTGAACGATCATCGTCGGTGCAGGCAAAATTGTTGCATCGGCCAGCCCCAGCCGCACGGCGGTCTCCCAGACCAGCAGAAGGCCGAGGATCGGCAACAAGAATGCGCCGAAGGCGATAGCGCGACGGGACACCCCGGACCGTTTCCGGTCAGCCGCGGCGCCGTGTTGCGCAACGAGGGTTTGCGACACTGCCATGCGTCCTAATTCGTGGACTGACTCAGCTTGATCGCCTGATCGTAGTAGGTTGTCCGAACCAGCTTCTTGAAATCGGGAACACTGCCGATTTTACCCGCGGCTTTCATCGACTCCGCCACTGGAACCAATTCGTTAAGTAGTTCGTCCGTGACCTTGGGATCCATCTTGATGCGCGTTAATGCGAGTTCAAGGGCTTTCGGTTCGACCTTGATGCCCTTCTTGCTGATCTCTCCAGCGGCCAGCTCGGCTGCCTCATCGGGCTTGGTCCGAATCAGATTACCGAGGTCGACTAGCGTTGCGATGTAACGGATGACTGCCTCGGGATTTTCGTCAGCAAATTTGCGGTTCACCAGGACGAAATTCGGACTCTCGTTAACGCCGGCCATCGACTGGATACGCTTGACGCTACCCATGGTTTCGGCGATCGCCACATGGGGCTCCCATGCGACCGCGCCATCAATGATCCCTTGCTGCACCGCGGCCCGCAAGTCCTGGACCTTCATATTGACGATCTGAAAATCACTTTCCTTCATGCCATTTCGCTCGAGATAGACGCGGAATGTACTGTATGTGCCGGATCCGGTGACAACGCCGAGCTTCTTTCCTTTCAGCTCCTGGACCGAATTGATCGGCGAATTCTTCGCGACCATCACACCATAGCGCTCGCCGCCATATTGGTTGGCTGCGACGATATAGAATGTATCCGGCTGTTGCGCTGCCATCGTTACAAGACGCCCCGAGCCGCCATTGCCGACGTCAATGCGGCCGGCGACAAACGATTGCAGAATGTCGGCGCCGGAGTTGTAAGAACCGAGATCTACTTTCAGATTGTAGCGGGCGCCCCAATCCTTTGCAGCGTAAACCTCGTCCGGTGGCACCGCCTGAATGCCAACCCTGATCGACATTGCATCCTTCGTCGCCCCTTGTGACCCTGAAAGCAGGTATCCCGCGAACACCGTCGCGACAGCCAGCATTGTTGACTTGCCGAATTTGCATTTCACGGCGTATTCCTCTCTGTTTCCAACCGATCTGCCTCAGGCCGCTGAACGGCTCTTGTTCATCATTGCCGCAGCCGCAGCACTTTCACCCGCGATCTTGCCAAACACCGCGCCGGACGTAAGGCCCGTACCGCCAGGATAGTTGTGATAGAATAATCCGCCGACAAGCTCACCGGCCGCGAACAGGCCCGGGATCGGGCGTCCGGCCGTATCCTGAACCTGCGCATCCTGACCAATCTTCAGCCCCCCGAACGTGAATGTCACCCCGCAGGTCACGGCATAGGCTTCGAACGGACCGGTATCGATCGTGTTGGCCCAATGCGACTTTCGCGGAACGATGCCTTCGGCGGCCCGGCCATCCTTGAGGTTCGGATTGAATGGAACGTCCAGACGAACCGCGGCATTGAACTGCGCGACGGTCCTGAGGAAACCTTCCCGATCGACGCCCTCCATCTGGTCCGCCAATCCCTCCAGGGTATCCGACGAGACCTTCGTGATCTGCCGGATCCGGTACTCGTCGCGCAGCAGGTTGCGGACTTTGGCATCGAACACCTGCCACGCAAACTGTCCGGGTTGCGCGAGTATCTCGCGGCCGTATTTTGCGTAGGTGTAGTTACGGAAATCGGCGCCTTCATCGAGGAACCGTTCGCCGCGCGCGTTCACCATAATCCCGAACGGATAGCTATGCTTCTGGAAAGCATCACCGACCGCCAAGTCGCCGAAAGCTGGCGCATTCTGGTCCCAACCGACGGCATGGGCGCCCGACCAATGTCCGCAAGGCATCGCGCCGATGGCGAGCGCCATCTGGATTCCAGCGCCGGTATTGAAGCGGGTACCGCGAACCTTGGCGAGATCCCAGTTCGGCCCTAGATAGCGCGCGCGCATTTCGGTGTTCGATTCGAAACCACCGCATGCCAGTACTACTGACTTGCAGCGCAATTCGCGCTCTCTGCCGTTTTCGCGAACGCGAACGCCATTGACGCCATCGTTATCCTTGAGCAACGAAATCGCAGCCGTCTCGTACAAAATCCTGACGCTCTTTTTCTCGGCCGACGTGAGCAGCATATCGACGAGACCGGGACCACCGCCCCAGACCTCCACACTTAGGCCGCCCCAGAACTGAAAACGGCCATCGACTTTGTAAGCCTGCCGTCCATGACTGGTCTGGAAACGAACACCCTGCCTGCGCATCCACTGCAGCGTCGGCAGGCTCCGCTTGACCAGCAGTTCGCACAAATCTGGATCGGTCCGGAACTGGGTCACTCGGAACATGTCGTCAAAAAACTGCTCTTCGGTATATGTACCGAAATCCGTATTCGCGAGCGTATCCTCGTTGATGTCCGGCACCACGCTCTGGACATCTTCAACGCCGTTAAAGACATAACGCATCGCGCCGGCGGTATAGGTGGAATTACCGCCGCGTTCATCGCGAGGCGCGGACTCCAACATCAGGACGCTCGCTCCGTTGTTGCGCGCTGCGATCGCCGCACAGGCCGCGGCGTTGCCGGCTCCCACAACAATGACATCGGCATCGAGATCGCACGCACTCATGCAATATTTTCCTTGATGGGTTTGCCTTGTACACTCGGATCCGGAGATAATCCAAGAAGCTGTTCGAGTGCAGCCACTTGTGGGGCGGGTAGATATTTGCGGCGAAGCTCGATCATCGCCGGTCCGAATGTTTTCTGAATTGGCTGCCCGAACATTTCGAAAATTTCCGCGAAATATATTTCATGACGCAACAGTGACTCCGCCAGGTTCACGATCGATCGATTTCGCGTGTACGATCCACGCGGCTGGGCCCGAATTTCAGCGACGAGAGCCTCTTCGAAATCGACCGTCATTGTTACGAGATGAGGCGCGATTCCAACTGGAATCCCGTTTCCTTCGTGCAGGTAGGTTCGGGACTTCTCGCCGAATTGGAACTTGTCGATCTGCGTTCCGAACAGAATGACGAGGATCGCTACGCCGCGATCCGCCGCCCGTTGCAGCGCCTTGCGATGTGGAAGCAGAATATTTTCTGCAGTCTTGATCCAGACGTGGGAAGCCGCTGCATCAATCATCGCCTCTATTTTTGCGCTGACCGCGTCTTCCCCCGTGACCGACCAAACGTATCCGCGGTCGCTCGATTGAGCCACAGCGGGAATGGATTCGATCAGTTTTGCGCAGCGCTTGCTGGTTGCGGTTGCGATTCGCTCGAACAAGACGCTGGGCGTAACAACGACGTAACGCACCGGGTTTTCAGAAATCGGCTGCGCCGCCTCCTTCTTGCTGAGGCTCTCGAGAACCGAATAGGCATTGGCTTTGGGCAGCCCAGCGAGCTTGCTCACTTCATAAGCCGTCGCCGGCTGAAGCTGATAGAGAGCAAAGTAAGCACGCGCCTCATACTCGCTAAACCCCAGCGCGAGCAGGTCGGGCATCAATTCACCAATACTGGTTTGATGATTCTCGATCAAACTTTCACTCCTTGTTCAGCGAGCAGCGAATAGTCGACGGCGCGCCCTATTCCGCGCCGCAATCCTTCGAGCCGCAACGCCTGGCCGGGCGCGATATTGGCAAGATTGACGTCGATTCCGAAGTCCTTCAGCAGACCGACATGCTGCTTGGGAAAGCGATACGGATCGGCCTCGATCAAGATGCGCTCGAACCACGGCGCGGAGGCCATCGCCTTCAATTGTTCCGGCGCGTGGCTCGCGGCCAGATCGATTTCGGATTGCTCAACGATAACGTGGTCAACGCCGCGATTAGCCATCGTCGTCACAAGGGCTTCGAGATCGGCGATCTTCAGCGGCTGCTCGGGGTTCTTCCGGCCGAATTCATAGATCACCGACAGCCCGAGCCGCTGGAATCTATCGACAAAGGACAGCCGCTCGTTGTCGTTCAGCGTGACGTAGTTTTCCGAGATCTCTAGTGAGTTCAGGCCGACGCTTCTTATGTGATCGGCGAAGAGATCAATCTCGTTTCGTTGATATGCGTATTCGAACAAGATACCGCCCGAATAGCAATTGACGCCTGCGTCGCGGTAGAGCTTCACGATCCGCTGGACAACGGGCTTCGGCAACAACAGGGCGTTCATCGCATATATTTTCGCGAAGTCGATATAGTCGGCGGCACAATCAAGCAAGTCGGCGACGCCGCGCTCTCCGGTCCAGCCGAGTCCGTCCGGCCCATAATCTATCACCGCAGTCAATCCCCGCTTGCGCGGTTTGCCGGCCCGTGCGGGGGGGACGAAGGCGGAGGGCTTTGGATCCATCATGTTCATTTTGCTTTTTCCAGAGCCGCCGCCAGCATATCGATTTTGTGGCGGCGTACGAACAATGCACCCTCCATGATGAGCCGTGCGGTGCGCTCGATCTGCGCGCTTTCGATGACAATTCCCCCATCGATGCCCTCCCTGATCCTCGAGGCCACACGCAAGACGCCGCTGGGATGACCAAGCCGCACTTCGTTCAACTGCCGGCCGATAGCTTGGGCAACGACCGATCCGGGAACGGCGCATGCAACTGCCGTGCAGACAGCGCCGGTGACGGCTAACGCCTTGTGTGGTCGCTGCATCGCAAGTTGACGAACGCAGATGTCGATATCGGCTTGCGCTACGTTGTTGCCGCCGACCGCCCTGTAATTCGTCGCCGGCGCAATCATGATGACCCGCGGAAGATTCGGGGTCTCAGCCCGCGCCAGGTCCGGTTGCGACACCAGGCCGAGTGCGACGGCAGCCCATCCTCGCACCTGTTCGAGCCTTCCCATCAATAGGTCGCTGCCGCGAAGGTCGTCGGGCAGCTCGGTGCCGATACCTCCGATATCGGACGCGTTGACGAATACGAACGGCGTCGCCGCATCAATCAGGGATACTTCGATCTTCCGGCCATCAATATCGATCCGGTCGCGTGCCGAACCGGTCGGCAACAGCTTGCCGGAAACGGCGCCGGCGCAATCTCCGAAATCGAGCCGGATTGCCGCGCCAGGGTCGGGCACACCGGCGATTGTGCAATCGCCCTCGCAGCAAGGCTCGCCCATCCGTACCGGAATCCGCGCCGTCACAACCTGCTGGGTATTTGTGGTGTAGATACGTACCACTGTCTCGGGTTCAACTGCGGGTACGAGCCCGCGACGAATGGCAAAAGGGCCCACAGCAGCGAGCATGTTGCCGCAATTTCCGCCCGTGGACACGGTCGGTTGATCGATCCCAACCTGATAGAATGTGTATTCGACGTCGGCGTCCGGTCGCTCCGATCTTCGCACGACCGCGGCCTTGCTGGTCAGCGGGTCCGCGCCACCGATACCGTCAATCTGACGACCGTCTGGAGATCCATACGCCGCCAATAGGACCGCGCTGCGTCGGATCTTGTCCCGCGGGAGATCGTCGTCAAGGAAAAAACCTCCTCGACTCGAACCTCCGCGCATGAATGCACATGGTATCGCGATTTGCTCATCGCCGCTTGCGGGACGCGCAAGCGGCGACGCGAGTTCGATGGGACGCTCAAGCTGCGCGGAGCGAGGGGCCATTGTCCACCACTGCTGCCTGCGGAACCACGTCGGCTCTCGGCTGTCGCTCGAGTGACATCACCAGATCGCCAATTCGACGTGCATGGCTTTCATCAATGACCATCGTCGTCATGGCCAGGAACTTTGCCTCAAGCTCCTGAGTGGTCAGCGCGTTGGTCGGCTCCCCCTTGGGTTCAAACGAACTGCGCTGAACCTTGCGCCCATCCTTCATGAAGATTTCGATGAGAGCCTGGCGGCCGCCCAGGCCATAGGCCGGCTCTTTTTGCAGCTCGACCTTCTTCATCCCGGCATGAACTTCCGCCTGCTTATAACCGTCCCAGTATTCCTTGAGGCCATTGCCTCCGGACGCGAGCGCCAGCGCAATGCTGAATTGCGTACTGCCCATCGCGGCATTCAAATTGGTGCAGACCGGTTTCGAGGCCTGGCGAATGGCAAGTTCGCTCATATGCACGGTGACCCGGTCGACATTGTCGAGGCGGACGCCATCGTCCCGATAAGCTTCCTGCGCCAAATCAATGGGACCGTGAGCATAACGGCAGGCTGCATGCGGCTTGAAGCCGACTTCCATGATGGCGAAATGCTCGCCGAGATTGTCCTTCAAATCGTCCAGCCGAACGCTGTCTGTGAACGCGTTGAAAAAGCCTTCACGCGATTCGAGCGCTTTCTTCGGACCACTGAAGCCGCGGCTCGCCAGGATCGCCGCCAGCACCCCGTTGTAGGCCGATTTGCCCGGACTGAAGGGCTTCGCCATGCAAGGATCGTCGAGATACGACTGAATGCCCGCGGATTGCATGCAGGCAAGTCCAATGGACCATCCGATCTGCTCGGTATTGCAACCAAGCAGCTTGGCGCTCATGGCGGCGGCGCCGATAGCGGAGACGGTCCCAGTTGTATGATAGCCGCGCTGCCGATGGCCGGGATTGATGGCTTTGGCGATGCGGATGGCGATGTCGTATCCCGCGACGATTCCAGCAACCACTTGCTTACCGGACGCCCCGGACAATTCTGCAACTGCGAAAGCAGCGGGAACCAGCACCGAACCAGCCTTGATCAATCCGCTGCCATGAGCGTCGTCGAGTTCGATGCCGTGACCCATCATGGCGTTGACCATCGCAGCATTCGGTGTTGGCACTTTCATGCCGTGGCCGATGATGGTGCTTTGTGGCGCCCCGCCCCACTCCTTGATCAGCTCGACGACCTTGTTGGCCGGTTCGCTGATCGCTGAAGCCGCGATCTCGTTGCCCACGCCGTCCCGAATAATGAGTTTGGCCTTTGTCGTGACGTCGTCCGGGATGTCTTCGTACTTCAGGGCTGCGACATGCTCGGCAAATCGCATCGTCAACCCGCTCAGTGCGTCTGATGGATTTTTCGCAAGGGAAGATGGCATCTTGGGCTCCGATCCGGAAAAGGTAGTATTACCTAATACCACCACTTAATCGAAGTCAATCTGTTTTGGTCGAGGTTGATGGGTATGCCCCTCACGGCAGCGCAATCCGAGCAAAATATAGAAGCATACACTACTAACAGCACATCGCGGCGTCGACCATTTGTGCGGCGAGGAAGCGGCTATTGGAATTTAGCATGGCTTGCAGCCTGCCTCTCGGCAGTAGCTCTAACCCGCACGAGATCCCCCATCAGACCCTATTCTCGCTAAGCCGGGGCGCCGTAACAAACAAAGCAAAGGCTAACGGCAAATAGAAATAATAGCGACAGCCGATAAAGTCCCAGTCGATCTTGCCGGCGAGTTGCACCAGCTCGTGCTGCATGTTGATGATCTGGTCCAGTCGCGCCCGTAACAGATCGTTCGAACCCGTCGTCTCGTGCTTCTTTGGCCGCATCGTCGCCTCCGATGCGACGACAGAATCAAAACCGCCTGTACGCCGAAAACAGAACCCCGCTCAATGCCTTAATCATTGTTCACGAACGACTTCTTAATGAGTTTCTGGGACTTTTCCGAATCTTCCTCTCGCGCAGCTTCGGTATCCCCATGTTCAAACTTCGATCGATCGCGGCCCGCCTCATCCTGGCGATTTCGCTGACCGTTGCCGTAGCCTGCGGAATCCTCGGGACCTTTTCGATCATTCAGCAGCGCGCGTTGACGCAGCTCGCACTCGAGCAGCAGCTCAAGCTGCAATACGACAGCGTCATTGCCGCGATCGACTATGAGGGGCGCGCGGCGCTCGCGGTCAGCGCCGTCGTTGCCTCCCTGCCGCCGGTCAAAGACGCCATCGTCAAGGGCGATCGCGACAGTCTGATCGGGCTGCTTGGCGGCGCCCAGGCGGCGTTGAAGGCGCAAGGCATGCCGCTCATGAACTTCGCTCTGCCGCCGGCGACCTACTTCCTGCGCGTCCAAGATCCAAAGACGCATGGCGACGACGCCTCGGCCCGCCGCAACACCGTGGTGGAGGCAAACAGGACCGGCAAGCCGATCGTCGGCGTCGAAATGGGACACGACTCGCTCAGTATCTTCGCCATGACGCCGATCATGCGTGACGGCAAGAGCCTCGCGGTTGCCGAAAACGGCATCCCCTTTGGCAAGGAATTCGTCGACCGCGCCAAGCGGCGTCTCGGCGTCGATCTCGCCGTGCATGGTTTTGACGGCAAGGCCTTCACGAAGCTCTCCTCGACCTTCGGCGACACCGTGGTCGCCACGCAGGACGAAATGAAAAGCGTGTTCGAGGGCGCGGCGCTGCACCGCGAAGCCACCTTCGGCGGGCATCCCGCCGCGCTCTATGTCGGGCAGATCAAGAATTACGCCGGCCAGCCGGTCGCAGTACTCGAAGTCATCAAGGACACCACCGAATACGAGGCTGCGGCAGCGAGTTCGCAGCGTAACCTCATTCTCGGCACCATTGTCATCCTCGCCGGCGCCGTGCTGATGGCATTCCTGCTCGGTCGCGGACTGTCGCGCCCGCTGGCCGCGATCACCGCTGTCATGAACCGCCTTTCCAGCGGCG
>ODAK010005358.1_pt1 | contig 13046 bp, 13 predicted proteins | sample 1539591 | NCBI WGS metagenome assembly ODAK01 (sample SAMEA3539303, study PRJEB22396) | soil metagenome | biome: tundra; feature: field; material: soil | place: USA | collected 2010-05 | depth 0.15 m | reverse complement strand
TCACCGAGCGCGACAACGACTTCTATCGCGCCTGGGACGAGATCAGCCGCGACCGTGAGCGCTTCTGCGCCTGGATGGACGAGCACGTCTTCGGCAAGGTGGTGGCGCGGTGAGCGCGGCGACCACGGATGAGGTGCAGACGGTCGTCGCCGCGCGCCGGCTCGCACGCACCAAGACGGTCTTCATCGGCGTCGGGCGGCCGAGCACCGCCGCGATCCTGGCGCGCATGGTCCACAACCCCTCGCTCGTGCTGATCTACGAGTCCGGCACGATCGGCGCCAAGCCGTTCCACGTCCCGCTCTCGATCGGCGACGGCGAGCTCAGCGAGACCGCCGACGCGGTCGTGTCGGTTCCGGAGATGTTCAACTACTGGATCGGCGCGGGCCGCGTCGACCTCGCGTTCCTCGCCGCGGCACAGGTCGATCGCTTCGCCAACCTCAACTCCACCGTGATCGGCGACTATGACGGTCCACGCACGCGCCTTCCGGGCGCCGGCGGCGCACCGGAGATCGCCGCCAGCTGTGGCGAGGTCGTCGTGGTCGTGCCGCATTCGCGGCGCACGCTGGTCGAGCGTCTCGATTTCGTCACGACGGTCGGGCACGGCGACGGCCCCGGGGCGCGCCGGCGGCTCGGGCTGCGCGGCAAGGGCCCGACCGCCGTGATCACCGATCTCGGGGTGCTGGAGCCCGACCCCGAGACCGTTGCGCTCACGCTCACGCAACTGCACGAAGGCGTCACCGTCGAGCAGGCGCGCGAGGCCACCGGCTGGGAGCTCGCGGTCGCCGAGCAGCTGCGCGTGACCGACCCGCCGAGCGAGACCGAGCTGGCGGCGCTGCGGGAGCTGCTCGCACGATGAACGAGGCGTTCGTCTACGAGGCTGTGCGGACGCCGTTCGGCCGCTTCGGCGGAGCGCTCTCCGGGGTGCGGCCGGACGACCTCGCGGCGCACGCGATGCGGGCGCTGCTCGATCGGGTGGGCGACCTCGATCCGGCGGCGATCGACGACGTCTTCCTCGGCGACGCCAACGCCGCCGGCGAGGACAACCGCGACGTCGCGCGGATGGCGGTGCTGCTCGCCGGCCTGCCGACGACGGTCACCGGTGTGACCGTGAACCGGCTGTGCGGATCGAGTCTCGAGGCCGCGATCCAGGCCACGCGCGCGATCCGCTGCGGCGAGGCCACGCTTGCGATCGCGGGGGGCGTCGAGTCGATGAGCCGTGCGCCATGGGTCCTGCTGAAGCCTTCGCGTGCCTATCCCGCGGGTCATGAGACGCTCCATTCGACGACGCTCGGCTGGCGGATGGTCAATCCGCGGATGCCCGATCAGTGGACGATCTCGCTGGGGGAGAGCGCCGAGAAGCTTGCCGCGATGTACAAGATCTCGCGCGAGGCGCAGGACGCGTTCGCGCTGCGCAGCCACCAACTGGCCCTGAAGGCCTATGACGAAGGGGTGCTCGGCGAGGTCGTGCCGGTGCCCGGCGTCGAGCTGACGCGTGACGAGAGCATTCGCAGCGACACGACACTCGAGCGGCTCGCCGAGCTGGCCCCCGCGTTCGTCGAGGGCGGCACCGTGACAGCGGGGAACTCCTCGCCGCTCAACGACGGGGCGAGCATGACGTTGATCGGCGACGAGCGGGCCGGCAGGCTGCTGGGCCGCGAGCCGCTGGCGCGGATCGTCGCGATGGGCGCGCACGGCGTGGACCCAGACGTGTTCGGGATCGCGCCGGTCGAGGCGGCGAACGTCGCGCTCGCCCGCGCCGGGATCGGCTGGGGCGAGGTCGTCGCGGTCGAGCTCAACGAGGCGTTCGCGTCGCAATCGCTGGCCTGCCTGGCATGCTGGCCGGAGCTCGACCCGGAGCTCGTCAACGTCCGCGGCGGGGCGATTGCGATCGGACATCCGCTGGGTGCCTCGGGGGCGAGGATCCTCGGGCGCCTCGCCCACGAGCTGCGAGCTCGCGGCGGCGGCTACGGTGTAGCAGCTATCTGTATTGGCGTGGGCCAAGGCCTCGCCGTGATCCTGGAGGGTGTGACGACATGACCGAAGCGGATACCGAACCACGGCAGATCTATGACCCGATCATCGACACGCCGTCCTGCTACGTGCGCGAGGAGGGGGTGCACCCGCCGCTGGACTCCCCGGAGTACAAGTCGACGCAGCTTCGCCATCCCAAGCAGCCGCTGATCTTCCTGCCTCAGAACATCACCGAGCTGACCGGTCCGGCACTCGGCTCGGCGGTGACGATCGGCGAGCTCGACCACGACCTGACCCGCCAGCACGAGGGTGAGCCGATCGGCGAGCGGATGACGGTGTCGGGGCGCGTCTTCGACACCGAGGGCAAGCCGCTGCGCAACACCCTGGTCGAGATCTGGCAGGCCAACGCCTGCGGGCGCTATCACCACCGCTGGGATCGCTTCCCGGCGCCGCTTGACCCGAACTTCACCGGCGCCGGGCGCTGCGAGACCGACGACGAGGGGCGCTATCGCTTCGTCACCGTCAAGCCCGGGCCCTACCCCTGGGGCAACCACTACAACGCCTGGCGGCCCGCACACATCCACTTCTCGTTGCTCGGCCGGGCGTTTGCGCAGCGGCTGGTGACGCAGATGTACTTCCCCGGCGATCCGCTGTTTCCCTACGACCCGATCTTCAACTCGATCCCCGACGAGGCGGCCCGCAACCGGCTGATCTCGAGCTTCTCGATTCACGACACCCAGCCGGACTGGGCGCTCGCCTACGAGTTCGACATCTACCTGCGCGGTCCGGGCGCGACGCCGTTCGAGGAGGCGCTGTGATCTTTCCGAGCACGCCATCGCAGACCGTCGGTCCCTATTTCGCCATCGGCATGCCGTGGCCGGACGGACCGCACGCCGTCGCGCCGGGCACCGCGGGTGCGATCACGATCCGCGGCATGATCTACGACGGCGCCGGTGCGCCGATCCCCGACTATCTGCTGGAGACCTGGCAGGCCGATCCCGCCGGCCGCTTCGCGGATCTGTGGGGCTATGGCGGGCCATCCGAGCTGGAGGGGTTCCGCGGCTTCGCCCGCGTCGGCCACGAGGACGGCGACGGCAGCTTCGAGCTGCTGACGGTCAAGCCCGGCCCGCTGACGATGCCCAGCGGCGCGGTCGCAGCACCGCACATCGACGTCTCACTGTTCGCCCGCGGGATGCTGCACCGCTGCGTCACGCGGTTCTACTTCGCCGACGAGGAGCGGGCCAACACGGCCGACCCGGTGCTCGCGACGGTGCCCGTGGCGCGGCGCGAAACGCTGCTCGCGAGGCCGGCCGACGGAGGCTACGAGATCGACATCCGCCTCCAGGGTCCGGGGGAGACGGTCTTCTTTGCCCTCTGAGGGCCTGTTCGACGCGCTCTACGCGCGCGGCCCGGTGGCGGCGCAGACCGACGGGCGTGCTTGGCTGGCGGCGATGCTCGACGTCGAAGCGGCCCTCGCGCGCGCATGCGCGGACGAGGGGCTGATTCCCGCTGCGTCGGCGGAGGCGATCGTGGCGGCCTGCCACATCGAGGCCTTCGATCTGCCGGCGGTCGCGGCGGCGACCGGGGACAGTGCGACGCCGGTGATCGCGATCGTCGCCGGGCTGCGCCGCGCGGTCGGCGAGCAGGCGGCGGGGCACGTCCACCTCGGCGCGACGAGTCAGGACATCATCGACACCGCGGCGATGCTGCTCGCGCGCCGCGCGCTCGAGCCGCTGCTCGCCGACGCCGGCCTTGCGGCGTCCGCTGCCGCCGGGCTCGCGGAGGTCCACCGCGAAAGCCCGATGGCGGCTCGGACGCTGCTGCAGCAGGCGCAGCTGAGCACGTTCGGCCTGCGCGCAGCCGGCTGGCTCGTCGGGCTCGACGAGGCGTGCGTGCGTCTGCGCGAGGTCGCCGACCGGCGGCTCGCCGTGCAGATGGGCGGGCCGGTCGGCACGCGGGCGCCGGCGGTCGGCGCGCGCGTCGCAGCCGAGCTCGGGCTTGCCGAGCCGACGCTGCCGTGGGGGGCGATCCGGGTGCGGCCGGTCGAGCTGGCGAGCGCGCTCGGCGTGCTGGCCGGCGTGTTCGCGAAGATCGCCCGCGACGTCGAGCTGTTCGCGCAGAACGAGGTCGGCGAGCTGCGCGAGGGCGGCGGGGCCGGGCGCGGCGGATCGTCGGCGATGGCGCACAAGCGCAACCCGGTGGCGAGCGTCGCGGTCCTCGCCTGTACGACGCGGGTCCCGGGGCTCGTGTCGACGATGCTCGCGGCCATGGCCCAGGAGCACGAGCGTGCCGCCGGCGCCTGGCAGGCGGAGTGGGGGACGCTCAGCGATCTGCTGACGCTGGTCGGCTCGGCGGCCGCCTGGTCGGCCGACCTGCTCGGCGGCCTCGAGGTCGACGTCGTGCGGATGCGCGAGAATGCCGCCGGCCTCGACGGCTCACTCGACGGCGTCGCACCGCTGATCGATCGCGCGCTGGCGGTCAGTGCGCGATGAGCAGTTCGACGCTCAACCACGAGCTCAGTGGTCCGTCCGACGGGCCGGTTGTGGCCCTGGGCTCCTCGCTGGGCACCACGCTGGAGATGTGGGATCCCGCGCTGGCGGCGCTCTCGCGGCGCCACCGCGTATTGCGCTTCGACCATCGCGGCCACGGTCGCTCGCCGCTGCCGGAGGGGCCGTGCGAGGTCGCCGACCTCGGTGGCGACGTGCTCGCGCTGCTCGATCGTCTCGGTCTCGAGCGGGTCTCCTACGTCGGCGTGTCGCTGGGCGGGATGGTCGGCATGTGGCTCGCCGCCCACGCGCCGGAGCGGATCGAGCGACTGGTCTGTGTCTGCAGCTCGGCGTATCTGCCGCCGGCAGAGGTGTGGGCGGCACGCGCCGCGAGCGTGCGCGAGGCGCACAGCGTGGCCGTGATCGCCGACACGGTGCTCGAGCGCTGGTTCACACCCGCCTACGCCGAGGAGCACCCCGACGTGATGGCGTGGATGAACGGAATGCTGTGCGACTGCCCCGCGGAGGGGTATGCCGCCTGCTGCGGAGTGATCGAGCGCCTCGATCTGCGCGGCGATCTGGCGCGGATCACCGCGCCGACGCTCGTGATCGCCGCTGCCGAGGACCCCTCGACGCCGCCTGAGCATTCGGCGACGATCGCGGCGGGCGTGCCGCGTGCGCGCCTCGAGGTGCTGCCGCACGGCGCGCACCTGGTTGCGGTCGAGCGCCCCGACGAGGTCACCGCGCTGATCGAGCGACACCTGGAGGGGGCGCGATGAGCGACCCGCTCTACGACGAGGGGATGGAGGTGCGCCGCGCGGTGCTCGGAGACGCCCATGTCGACGGCGCCATCGAGCGCACCACGGAGTTCACCGCGCCCTTCCAGGAGTTCATCACGCGCTACGCCTGGGGAACGATCTGGGCGCGCGAAGGCCTCGACCGGCGTACCCGCAGCGCGGTGACGCTGGCGGCGCTGACCGCGCTCGGGCGCGAGCACGAGATTGCGATGCACGTGCGCGCGGCACTGCGCAACGGGCTGTCGCCGCAGGAGATCGGCGAGATCCTGCTGCACACCTCGATCTATGCCGGCGTGCCGGTCGCCAACCGTGCCTTCGCGATCGCCGACGAGGTCCTGCGCGAGGAGCCGACGCCGTGAGCGAGACGATCGCGGCCTCCGGGCACTTCGTCCAGTCGCTGTCGCGCGGGCTGGCCGTGATCCGCGCGCTCGACGGTCCCGAGCCGATGACGCTGAGCGACGTCGCGCGCGCCAGCGAGCTCTCGCGCGCGACGTCACGACGCTTCGTGCTGACGCTCGAGCAGCTGGGCTACGTGCAGCAGTCCGGCGGGCGCTTCGCGCTGACGCCGCGCGTGCTCGAGCTCGGCTTCGCCTACCTCTCGTCGCTCGGGCTGCCGGACGTCGCGCAGCCGCACCTCGAGCGCCTCGTCGAGCAGGTGCGCGAGTCCTCGTCGATCTCGGTGCTCGATGGCGAGTCGGTGGTCTATGTCGCCCGCGTGCCGACGCGCCGGATCATGAATGTGGTGATCAGCGTGGGCACCCGTCTGCCGGCATACGCGACCTCGATGGGCCGCGTGCTGTTGGCCGGCCTGGACCCGCAGGAGCGCGCGGCGCTGCTCGACCAGCTCGAGCTGGTGCCGCTGGCCCACGAGACGATCACGACACGCGCGCAACTCGAGGCCGAGTTGGAACGCGTGCGTGAGCAGGGCTACGCGATCGTCGACCAGGAGCTCGAGTCGGGCCTGCGGTCGGTCGCCGCGCCGATTCGCGACCGCCGCCGGCGCGTTGTTGCCGCGGTCAACCTCGCGGTGCAGGCGGCGCAGGTGAGCGTCGAGGAGATCAGGCGGTCGCTGCTCGGTCCGCTGCTGAGCACAGCCGGCGCGATCGAGCACGACCTCGGCGTCGGCGCATCGCCGCACTAGGGAGCAGCGGCAGCTCGATCCGCACGCGGACCCGATGAGCCGCCGCTCGTGGCGCTCAACCCGGCCCGCGGCTTGCAATCGGCGCGAGCTCCGCGCCGGTCAGCTGTGCGAGCTCATCGCCGCGCAGCGGAAAGACCGCGTGCGGCGTGCCGGCGGCGGCCCACAGCTCCGCGAACTCGACGAGCGCGCTGTCGGCGACCGTGCGCACCGTCGCCGCGTGACCCACCGGCGGGACGCCGCCGATCGCAAAACCGGTCTGGCCTCTGACCCAATCGGCGTCGGCGCGTTCGACCGGCTCACCGACATGGTCCTCGAGCAGTTGAGGATCGACGCGGTTCGTGCCGCCGACCAGGGCCAGGATCGGCCGGCTGCTGCGGGACCCGCGGAAGACGAGCGATTTCACGATCTGCTGCTGGCTGACGCCGAGCGCGACGGCAGCCTCGGCGGCGCTGCGCGCGGAGGCGCCGAGCACGCGGATCTGTCCTGGGTGCCCGCGACCGGTCAGCACCGCCTCGACCCCCCGGGCGGCACGCGGCAGCGCTTGGCGCTCCTGGGTCATGCGGTGATTCTGGCGGATCGGCCGCTCAGTCGGCTTGTTGCGACGACGAGCGTCGGGCCGCGCGCCGCTCGCCGGCCTCGAGCCTGCTCGGCGGGGTGTGCGCGATCCGGTGATGCCTCGGGACCCGCTCGCGCAGGATCGTTCCAAGCACGCGCCAGCCGTCGCGGAAGGTCTTGAGATTGCTCTGGCCGTGGATCCGCTGAAGCTCGAAGCTCGCGACCTCGGTCACCCGCATGCCCGACTTGGCGGCTCGAAGGTTGATCAACGTCTCGACCTCGAAGCCGTCGATGTCGACATTCATCAGCGGCAGGCAGCGACGCCAGAAGGCGTTGTAGCCATAGCACAGGTCGCTGTAGTGCGTGCCGTGCAGCAGGTTCGCCAAACGAGTCAGACCCCAGTTCCCGAGCTGCCGCAGCAGCGTCATGTCGTGACTGCCCCCGCCCTGGATGAAGCGGGTCCCCTTGGCGAAGTCGGCACCACTGAGCAGCGCACCCACGAACGCGGGGATCTCCTCGGGGTTCGCTGAACCGTCGGCGTCGAGCGTGATCACGATGTCTCCGCGACAGGCGGCAAACGCGCAGGCCAGCGCGTTCCCCTTTCCGCTGCGCGTCTGGTGGATCACCCGCACATCGGGTTGCAGCGTGCGGGCGACCCCGACCGTGTCGTCGGTCGAGTTGCCCGGCACGAGCAGGACCTCGAACAGTCCGTCGGGCAGGTTCGCGAGAACATGACGCAGGTTGCGTGCCTCGTTGAGTGCCGGGATCACGACGCTGACCCGCGTGGCGCTGCGGTTGCCACGTCGCCCGCCCCCGGCGCGGCGCTCCTGCTCGAGCAGCTCGCGCTCGGTCGGCCGGTGGTCTTGGTCATACGCCGCGCGCTCGGAAACCGCGGCCTCGACGGCGAGCAGCGCATGGGCGCCGTGGCCGTTGGGGGCCTCCGGCCCACTGATCGACGGGAGCGGCGTCATAGGACTACCTTCGGCCGCGCCTCGCCGATCGATGACCCATGCGGCGGCCGCTGGACGGATGAACGCTGCCCGCCGGCAGCCGAACCGGCGGCCAGCGAGCTTGGCATCTTGGCCGAATCGGTCGATAGCACCTATATGCAGGCCTCGTCCGGATCCGACCTCACCGCCGCGCTCACCGGCCGCATCGGCGAAGACGACTCGCCGCCGACGGCTGTCCCCGCGACCGCTTCGCGGGGCCAACCGCGCGCTCGGCTCGGCGACATCGTCGTCGAACTCGGCTTCTGCGAGCGCGACGTCGTCGAGGCAGCCGTGCAGACGGCGCTGGACTCCGGCGAGCAGATCGGCCAGGTTCTGCTGGAGCGGGGTGCGATCACCACCGATCAGCTCGCAGTCGCGATGGCCAAGCGTTTCGGTCTCGAGCACCTGAGCCTCGAGGACATCACCGTGGATCCGGTCGCTGCGCACATGGTGTCCTTCGCCGCGGCGCGCCGGATGCGGGTCGTTCCCGTCGCCGTCGCCGCCGGCAACGTGCTGCTGGTGGCGATCGCGAACCCGGAGAACTATCTCGGCCTCGATGACATCTCGATGTTCACGGGCATGCAGATCAAGCCGGTGGTCGTCACCCAGGAGGATCTCGACACGCTGCTCAAGCGCCTCAGCGTGCTTGACGGCGAGGGGGTTGAGGACGAGGGCACGAGCGAACCTCGGCCGCAGGACGTCACGCAGTTCGAAAGCCCCGACGACGCGCCGACGATCAAGCTCGTGCGTTCGATCGTCTCGGAGGCAGTCGATCGCGGCGTGTCCGACATCCACTTCGCGCCCGACGACGGGGCGCTCACGGTGCGTTTTCGAATCGACGGCGTGATGGCCGATGCCGCGCGCGTACCGCGCAGTCAGGCCGCAGCGGTGATCTCGCGGATCAAGATCCTCGCGGATCTCGACATCTCGGAGAAGCGGCTGCCCCAGGACGGGCGGATCGGCATCGTGATCGAGGGCCGGCGCATCGACATCAGGGTGGCGGTGATGCCGCTGGTGGCCGGTGAGTCCGCCGTACTGCGAATCCTCGACGCCGGGCGCACGCCGCTGTCGCTGGACGACCTCGGGATGAGCGCGCAGGACCGACACCGGCTCGACGCTCCGCTGCTGCGCACGCACGGCGGGATTCTCGTGACCGGTCCGACGGGCTCGGGGAAGACGACCTCGCTCTACGCGATCATCGCGCTCGTCCGCTCTCCCGAGAAGACCCTGACGACGATCGAGGATCCGGTCGAATACCGCCTCTCCGGCGTCAATCAGATCCAGGTCTCCGAGCGGAGCGGTCTGACGTTCGCCACCGGCCTGCGAGCGATCGTCCGGGCGGATCCCGACGTGATCATGGTCGGCGAGATCCGCGATCGCGAGAGCGCCCATATCGCCGTGGAAGCTGCGCTCACCGGCCACCTCGTGCTGTCCACGCTGCACACCAACGATGCCCCGAGCGCACCGATGCGGCTTGTCGACATGGGGATCGAGCCCTACCTCGTGTCGTCAGCGATCAACTGCGTCATCGCTCAGCGGCTCGCGCGCCGAGTGTGCATGAGCTGCCGCCAGCCGACGACGGTGCCCGGCGACCACGTCGGCCTGGGGGGCGGCGAGACGGAGATCTTCGAGTCCGTGGGATGCGCGCGCTGTCGCCACACCGGCTATCGCGGACGCCTCGGGCTGTTCGAGATCCTCAACGTCACCGACGAGATCCGGGCGCTGATCGTTGCGCGCGCGACCTCGCAGGAGATCGGGCGCGTTGCCGAGGAGCAGGGAATGCGCCGGCTGCGCGACGACGGGCTCGCGAAGGTCCGCGCAGGCGAGACGACGCTCGCCGAGATCGGACGCGTCCTCGGCTGATCCGCTCGCGCGGTCCTCGCCCGTCGACGCCGGCGGCGTCTCGCCGTGGCGGCTCCGCAGCGGGGCTGGGCGATCAGCGAACGGCGGAGGCCATCCGGGCGACAGCCTCGCCGAGGATCTCGGCTGAGGTTGCGAGGTTGAGACGGGCATGCCCCGCTCCTCCCGTGCCGAAGCTGGGCCCGGAGTTGAGCGCCACGCGCCCGCGCTCCAGGAACACCGCGGCAGGATCCTCGGGCAGCGTCAGTCCGCGGCAGTCGAGCCACGCAAGGTAGGTGCCCTGCGGCTGGCGGTAGCCCACCGACGGCAGATGCTCGGCGAGCAGGTCGGCGAGCAGTCGTCGGTTGGCATCCAGGCCGCCGAGCAGGCCGTCGAGCCACTGCCAGCCGTGTCGCAGGGCCGCGACGTGCGCGATGATGCCGAGGTGGCTGCCGTGGCGGACCTCCGGCGGCAGCCTCGCGAGATCCTCCGTCGCGCCGTTGCCGGCCACGGCGAGCGCAGCCTTCAGGCCGGCCAGGTTCCAGGCCTTGGACGCCGAAACCAACGCGAACGCGCTCTCGGTTCCCGCCAGCGACAGGTACGGGACGTGCGAGCTCTCGGAATAGACGATCGGGGCGTGGATCTCATCGGCGACGACCCGTACGCGATGGCGCTCGGCAAGCTCGGCGACGGCTGAGAGCTCCGCGCTCGTGTGTACGGTCCCGGTGGGGTTGTGCGGGCTGCACAGCAGGAACGCCGCGCGTCGTCCGCCGAGCGCGGCCTGGGAGAAGCCGGCGTCGAGCGCCGCCAGATCGATGCGGTGGTCGGCGTTCAGCGGCGCTTCGATCACCTGACGATCCATGTGCTTGATGAAGCCGTAGAACGGCGGGTAGACCGGCGAGTTGATGACCACCGAGTCACCGCTCTCGGTGACCAGCCTGAGCACCTCGACGATCCCCATCATCACGTCCGGCACGTTCGCGCACGCGCCGACGTCGATCTCCCAGCCCCACCTGCGAATCGCGAACTCGGCGAACGCCTCGGCATACGCGGTGCCCTCCGGGTAGCCGGTGTCGCCGATCGCGAGCGCCTCGGCCAGCGCCTCGGCGATCGGCGGCGCGAGCGCGGTGTCCATCTCGGCAACCCAGAGCGGCAGCACATCGGGCGGATAGCGTCGCCACTTCATGCTGGTGCGCCGGCGCAGCTGCTCGAGCGACAGCCCGCCCAGGGGATTGGTCATCGACGGGCACGCTACATCGCAGGATCGACGCGACGCCGGCTCGTCCGAGTCGCGGCCGATGCCGACCTGTTCGGCTGTTCGCAGCCGGGCTAGGGGCGGCCCGCCGGCGACGTCGCCTGCGCGGCCACGTCCTCGCCGAGGACGATCTCGAGCGGCGGCAGCTCGTTGTTGCGTGCGACGTGCCGGTAGAACGCAGCGCTGCGCTTGGGGATCCGCCGTTGGGTATCGAAGTCGACGAACACGAGGCCGAAGCGCTTCTGGTAGCCCCAGGCCCATTCGAAGTTGTCGTGCAGCGACCAGTAGAAGTAGCCGTCGAGCGGGACGCCGGCCTGGATCGCCCGCCACGCGGCATCCAGATGTCCGTGGAGGTACTCGACGCGCTCGAAGTCGTCCACCTGCCCGTCGGGGTTCACGTAGTCCTCGGCCGCACAGCCGTTCTCGGTCACGTACAGCGCGCAGCCGGGCGCCGCCTCGCCGGCAACCGTGACCAGCGTGTCGTAGAGGCCATCCGGCTCGATCAGCCAGCCCATCGAGGTCCGCGGCAGGTGATCGGGTTTGCACGCGATCACTCCGGGCCGGCCGGCGACGGGGGTCTCGTCTCGACCCAACTGCGCCCAGTCGCCGAGCCTCACGTAGTGCGGGGTGTAGTAGTTGATGCCCAGGAAGTCGATCGGCGCTCGGGCCAGCTCCATGTCTCCCTCGTGGATCAGCGCCGCGGGCGGCAGCAGATGCTCGCGCGCGCTCGACGGGTAGCTGCCATGCAGCACCGGGTCGAGGAAGATCCGGTTCTGCTCGGCATCGGCGACCTTCGCGGCCTCCTCCGCCTCCTCGCCGATCGCTCGAACGGGGTGGATGTCGAGCGTGATCCCGAGGCGCGCAGCCGGCATCACGCTGCGCAGCCGCTCCAGCGCGAGTCCGTGGGCGAGCAGCAGATGGTGTGTCGCGGCGGCGGCCAGCGCGTCGTCGGTGTGGCCCGGGGCGTGCGTTCCGATCCGGTAGCCCTGGTGTGCGACGACCTGGGGCTCGTTGATCGTGATCCACATGGCGCCGACGTCGCCGATCGCCTCGGCGACGATCTGTGCGTAGTCGGCGAAGCGCTGGGCGGTGTCGCGGTTGGACCAGCCTCCAAGGTCCTCGAGCGACTGCGGGAGGTCCCAGTGGTAGAGCGTGATCGCCGGTGTGATGTTGCGGGCGCGCAGCCCGTCGACGAGCGACCGGTAGAAGTCGATGCCCGGCTGGTTGACGGCGCCACGGCCGGCGGGCTGGACGCGCGGCCATGCGACCGAGAAGCGGAATGCGCCGAGGCCGAGGCCGGCGATCAGGTCGAGGTCGTCGTCGGCGCGGTGGTAGAAGTCACAGGCGATGTCGCCGGTGTCGCCGCCGCGCACCTTCCCGCGGGTATGGCTGAATGTGTCCCACACCGACGTTCCGCGCCCGTCGGCGTGCACGGCACCCTCGATCTGGTAGGCCGAGCTGGCTGCGCCCCAGAGGAACCCGTCAGGAAACGCGCGCGCAACCCCGGCCGAGCCGTCGGCTCCGGTCGTTGTCATGTGATCTTGTCCTTTCGCGTTTGGGTTATTGGATGGCGCCGCAGCCCCGCTCCCGGAGGCAGGGAGCGGGGCGTTGGCACCTTGTGGTTGCGCGGTTAGGCGACTGGCTTGAGATGCAGCACGACGACCTCGTTGGTCGGCGTGTTCGGGCTACCTGACTCGTAGGCGTTGGTCGGTGTCGGCCAGCCGCTGAAGCCCGACGTGTTGTACTCGTCGAACGCAGCGCCGTACACGGTCGGGATGACCGGTAGCTGGCTCGCAACGAACTGCTCGATCGGCGCGAGGGCCTTGAGCTGCCCCTTCGTCGTCGTCTGGCCGGCGAGGGCCAGCAGCTCCTTGTCGACGGTGGGGTTCTTCAGGCCTTCGAAGTCGCCGCTCGCGTTGCTCGTGTCGAGCGCGCTGTCCAGCCAACCGTCGTACTGGCCGTAGGGCACGATGTTCGTGTTGGACCAGTGGCTCGTCGCCGACCCGAACTTGC
>ODAK010005357.1_pt1 | contig 13047 bp, 19 predicted proteins | sample 1539591 | NCBI WGS metagenome assembly ODAK01 (sample SAMEA3539303, study PRJEB22396) | soil metagenome | biome: tundra; feature: field; material: soil | place: USA | collected 2010-05 | depth 0.15 m | reverse complement strand
ATGTGCCATCCGTAGCGTTGTCGGGCTTGCCTTTGAACTGAACAGCGGCGATATCCTGCTGCGAAGACTTAGTTACTGTTACGAATTTTTCCATGATGATCCTCCTGTAGGGAAACTGGTTTGAGCCGATACTATGCCCGCCGGCTTCCGACTCTGGGACGACGGCGGCGCGCACTGTTACGCGACTTGCCTCCAAAAGAATGGGCAGCGGGGGAGGAGGCCGAACCTGACTCCCCCTCAGCATCCGAGCCAAGCCCGGCGCCAGATTGCCCATCCCTGGATGATTTCTTTTTGGATGACTTGGTTGGCCCACCGCCGAGTGCGGCCTTAGCGTGACCCAGGGCTTCGTCAACAGTCGAAGCCACGCGGCGAACTGTGCGGCCAGACTGATCCTTCTTGGTTGAACGCTGATGCCAGCGGACTACGTGGCCGTTGTCGGCGGGCTCGATGGTGACTTCGGGAGGAGCCTGGTCGTCATCCACGGCGGCGACTCCTTTTGTTCTTGCGGATTGAGGATGAAACGCGGTGGGGAGTGGAGACCGCAGGGCCACCGCCGGAGCGGCCGGAAGGCCGGGCCGAAGGGGAGTTGAATTCCCGGCGCGGGTTCCGAGGAAGATCGGAGGAGAACTCGGCAGGAGCGGTCGTCTGGTATTTCGCACGGGCAGTAGACAAAGGAGTTCCTCCTCAAAACGTTACTACCGGGAAGGATAGTCGAAGAAAAGAGGATTTGGGAAATTCGGACCGCAACACTAGGAATCTTATTGACTGCTGGCAAAGTTTGCAATAAACTCCCCTCATGCGCTTTATCAGTTTGTTCAGCGGAATCGAAGCCGCATCAGTTGCCTGGCTCCCACTCGGTTGGGAATGTGCCGCAGTCGCTGAGATCGACAAGTTTCCCTGCGTGGTCCTGAAGCATCATTACCCTGATGTGCCTAACCTTGGCGACATAACCAAGATCACAGAAACCCAAATCAAAGCACTGGGCCACATCGACGTGGCAGTATTCGGTTCACCTTGCACCGATGTGTCTGTGGCCGGGAAACGAGCCGGGCTGGTCAACGCCGCCGGAGAAAGAACCCGCAGCGGATTGTTCTTCAACGCGATGGATGTCGTCAAGTGGTCAAACGCGGAGTGGGTCGTTTTTGAGAACGTCCCTGGGCTGATAAGCAGCAATAAAGGCGACGATTTCGATTTGGTGTTGGACTCCTTTGAGGCGTTGGGGTATCATGTAGAAGTAGACATTTGTGATGCACAGTTCTTCGGCGTACCCCAACGAAGACGAAGGGTTTTTGTCATATGCCACAAGCTCGACGCTGGACTCAGGAAGAAGACACTGTTGTCTGCCGTAATTACGCTGAAACTTCTGTTCAGCATCTGGCAACAAAGCTGGGACGAAGTTACTCGTCGGTCAAAGCCAGAATCCAACACCTCGATATCCGGCGCACAGAAGCTTGGACGACAGAACAAGAAGACTACATTCGAACCAACTTCCGGAACAAATCAGACGAAGAAATCGCCGTCGATCTCAACAGAAGCCTACGCGCCGTCGAAGGCAAACGCCTCAGACTCGGCCTCGACCATGAAGGCTTGCGCCGCTGGACTCCGGAAGAAGACCGAGCTATTCGAGACGCTTTTGCACGGGCTCAACGAGTTGAATATGGGGCCGGCATCCTTGGAGACCTTGCTGTCAGTTTTGGACGAAACTTTTCGGTCGTCTCTGAGCGGGCCAAAGAACTCGGATGCGGATTCCGTGCGGCCTATAAACGGAAATCATTCCGGCGCAGATACAGACGAGTCCCCAACGCCTCCGGCATCCTGGTGTTTGAGCACATTGCCGTCGTGGAAGGCCGTGTTGGACGCAAGCTGCAACCTGCTGAACGAGTCCACCACGTCAACGGAATCAAATCAGACAACCGAGACGACAACCTATATCTTTGCGCAAGCATGTCTGAGCATCGCCGCATCCACTGCCAGTCTTTTGAAATTATTGCCGAACTCATGGAGAGAGGAATTGTCTCTTTCAATCATGATTCGGGACGTTATGAAATTCGCAAAGGAGCGGATTAAAAATGGATCGCCAAATATCCAAATTTCTGGCAGAACGTCCGAGTCGGTTTGCGACTGGCTTCTTATTCTGTGGCAAGCCGAATATCAAAACGAGTCTCTCAGACATCTTGGAAACGGAGGCTGTTCCCCAACGCTTTTTCCTTTCTCAGAAAGCCTGTCGGGGGATCTTGCGCCGAGCAGAGAAAAGAGGCAAAGCGCTCCCACCATCCCTGCGAGACGCTCTGCTGGCGGTGGCCTCGGAACCGACTTCGACTGTGACGGCGGACTCGTCCCAACGGCTGGCGGACCTGCTAAGTTAACCAGAGTAATGCCGACCCTCCGCGCTGGAGGTAACCGCACGGGAGGAGATCGGCCTTATGGAACCGATGTGGACACCTGCGATAGCCTGTTGGTCACCCACTCCCTCCGCGCCGACGGATTCGACGCCTCGGAAGATGGAACGGGGAGGGGGACGCCGCTGGTGCCGGTCGGATTCATGCCAGCGAGAACTTTTGGAAAAGACGGTGGGATTGATATCCGCTATGCCCCGCGCAATGTCTGTGACGCGCTTCACACTGCATCTGGAGGCGGAAACAAGGCCCCTTTGATCGCCTTCTCCTGCAAAGACTCCGGCCTCGACTGCGGAGAACTCTCACCGACACTACGCAGTATGAACTCAGTAAATAGCAACCAGAATTCCGGGGGACAGGTGGCGATCGCATTTTCAAATGTCAGCGATGGCTCCAGTATAAGAAACGCGACCGATATAACCGATCCCCTTACCTGCCGTCATGGAGACCCGGGGATGGTGGCCGTCGCCATTCGGGAACGAGCCATCTGCGAAAATCCCCTGGCCGGTCCCGATGGCGTAGGGATCAGAACCGACGACCAGGCGTACACGGTCAAAGCTCGACGCGAAGGTGGTGGCCTCGAAGGTTCGGTAATGACTCCCGCCATGCAGGTACGACGTTTATTACCCGAAGAGTGTGAAAAACTTCAGGGATTTCCGCCTGGATACACCAAAATCAACGAGAAAACAGCAGACGGTCCCCGATACAAGGCTTTAGGAAACAGTTTCGCTGTCCCCGTAGTCGCCTGGATCGGCCGCCGCATCCAACTCGTCGATCTCTTCTCCTGATTCTTCCTCTTCTTCCACAACTACCTCTGACAACCCGACCACTTCCGCCGCATCCATCCTCAGCCACCGGCCCAGGATCGTCGCCGGCGTCTCTGTCGACTCGGCCTCGGTCTCCTTGGTGTACTGCTCCAGATTGGTGATGATGGTCGTCGCTTCCTTGAGATCGATCGCGCCACCCATAATGAGGGTGTCGAGATTCGCCATCAGATCGTGACGGAAGGCAGCATAAGCAGCCGTCTTTGACTTCTTCCGGTTGGTGTTGAAAGTCTCGCCGATCTGGCGGAAGAGACGGGTGGCGCTCGACCGCTCGGACTCAGTGGGAATGATCGCACGAGGCGCGGACGGTTCTACCTTGCCAACCAGCTTCGCTATGTCTTTGGGGAGAGGGAGGGGGCTGGACGCAGCTTGCTTGGCCTTCTTCCCGCTTCCTGGTGGACGGCCACGGGGTCGGCCTGCGACTGCAGGTCCGGGCTCCGCAATGGCCGCAGTGCGGTCGCCTTCGGCTGCGGGTCCCGGCCCCGCAGCTCCCCATCCGCGAATCCGCCCTCCTGCTGAGCTCGCATCCGCGGACTGGACTGGTTTGTCGGCTGAGGTGCCTGCCCCGGCCGGCTGAAGGGCAGTACGCCATCCCGCAAAGTGCTTTGCGCGCGCAGGAGTCGCTGGTGCGCGGTCAGGCCCTGAGCTCGCTGGTTCGAGAGTTGCTCCAGCCGGTCGTCCGTCAAGAGGACGTGGTGAGAACGCTGTTGGGACGGCTCGGAAGGAGGTTCGGAGGTTTCGGGTGCGAGTGGCGGGCTTTGGCTCGTCAGCAGGCTGCCCAAGAAAGCTGCGAAGGTCGTCGCTGAAGCTTCCGTCGGAAAGGTCAGTGTGAGTACGTTCTGGTGCTGAGTGATCATCTTCCGCGCGCTCCCGCTCTTTTACGTCCACATCAATCTCCCAGGTCATACCGAATCCTCTTCACCCCAGTCAGGAATCTCGACAACTTGCCCCGCTAGTTTATGGAAGCAATCACTGAGAAACTGAATGCGACCATCACTCACAAAACTGTGGCAACGATGTTCCGGTTCGTCCTTGTTGCAATTGATAGACGGCGTGAAAGTCGGTCTATCCATCGATCCGTTCCATCCCCAGGTCGCGTTCTGAGAATTCATGCGCCCATTCACCGTAACGGCATGGCCGTAGCCACAACCGGGGCAATGGAAGGCGTAGTAGTTTTCCGCAACACGATGAAGCTTGGCACTCATATCCAGTTCAACCTGTTTAACTTGTTCTTCTGTTTTGAGTAAATCTCCAACTTCTTCAGGTGGTCGTTGCCGGTCGTGATCAGGCAGCCCATCCCAGTAACGGAAGGATCTTTCTGCCACTGGGGCATCTGACCTCGTGCGGGGGAGAACCCTGCGGTTTCGAGTTCTTCTTTGGTGAGCATGATGTTCTTAGAAGAACGAGTTTGGCATGGTGTAGGATGGTTTTGTTCCAATGCTATCCAGCCGAGGAAGCCGGCCATCAGAACATCATCGTGGCCCACAGCAACGTTCCAACGAAAGCCCATGTCGAGCTTGGATTTTTTCATTTGTTCTACGAAAACTTTATCCTTCGGCACGACACGCTTGTTGTGCAACGCAGTCCGGAACAACGCGAACATCATGCGGCGATAACGATCCGAAGTCTCGAACCCGTAGGCCATACCTTGCTTTCCCATCTCAGCCTTGTCGTCACGGCCCTTCCAACGATACTGTGTGGGGTAGTAAAGCCGATCACGAAGTGTGGACATGACAATGTAGCCGAGGTTGCCAGTCAGCTCGATATTTACCATCGCGCCGTTGAAGTAGTATCCCAACGCGGCGACGATCGGCGATAACTCTTCTGGACTAACTCGCGACATATACCGCGCGGCAAGATCACCCGTCTCAGCATTCCAACAGATCATCGCAGAGTAGTCCCCAGGAGCCATGGTCGAATCCTCTCCACGCGCCGTATCCACGCCGATGAAATAGTGCATGCCTTTTTGCGGGGTCTCGTAGAGACAGAGTGGACCGTCAGTTCCTTTCTGAATTTCACCGTGTTTACCATCTGCCGACAGTACACATCGGCCGTGCCACGGGATCTTGACAACCGCGCTATCGGCAAACTGCATCTCTTCGATGGTGAAAGCGGGATTGCCTGTTGCAACAAATGATTCCTCGGGAGTCCCTGGAAATTCCGCTCGCCAGCGCTCGATGATCCCTTCACACCGGGTAGCCAAGGTATCCCTGAACCAAGCAATCTGGCCTTTGGTGATACAAACCTTCTTGCCTGTCTTCCAGTGCTTGATGTCATTCATCAGGAAGCGCTCATATTCATCCCGTGGAGCGTCTTGAGCGAACTCATCGGGGAGCGTATACGAATCATCACCCCACCATGGAAGGAATATCGGCAAGAACTCGTTCTCGCCGGACACCGCGCCTTCCCAGTATTGGTAGTACGCTTCTCCAGGGCCTTCCATGCCATTCGCCGTACTCTCGATTAAGCAGATGTTGTTGGGGTCGGAAGACAACGTGTTCATCAATGATGTGAAGACGCCGGGCTGGGGGTAGAAGGCGGCCTCGGTCATGTGCAAGAATGAAGACGTGAGACCCCGCGCGCCTTCGACGGTTGCCGCGGTGTGGTGAGTGTAGATGGAATCCGGCCCGTCCGAATGCGGCCAAGTAAGAATCATCTTGGTGGCTTTCGGCGCATTTGGGTAAAGCTCCCGGCAGTCATTAAAAAACCCACAAGCTGTCTTGAAATTCTCGGCGGCAACGTTGGCCTTTTGCGCGACACAGCGCGCGAGCGCACCTGGATGAGCAATGCAGTGCGCTTGACCGAGACCCGTAGAGAGCAAAGAAATTCCAACACGCCGTGCCTTCAAAAATGAAATATACAGCCGGCGCTTCCTCGCAAGATGAGCCTTGGCCATCTCAAAAACTTCTTGCTGCTGAGGGCGGAGGTTGAAAAATGGAAAATTTCCCGCGTCGCGATCTCTGATTACAAGACGCGAGAAGAATTTTTCTACGTGATCGAGGTTAAGCGGCGTGTCGTCCTCCTACTTACTCACCGGTTTTATAAAACTCTCCGTGCAATTTGCGCGCAACTTCATCGCGAACTTGTACCGCCTCTTCTCTTGTGTCGTATGCTCCTAAATAAAGCTCCCTGCCCATGTGCGTTAACCTCACCTGAAACCCGCCTACGAAAACCCCGTTAATCTTACAGCGACGTATGCTCTTAACTCTGGTCACACTGTCCCAACGTATCCCTCTGTTCACCACACTCTGGCGATAAGTCGCAGGACGAAGATTGCGATCCCGATTGTCGAGTGTAAGACCCCAACTGACCATCTGCAAACACTACGCGCGCAACAACGATCGGATAAAACTCATCCTGCCCGAGCGCGACGACCTGCTCAACGGGAACTTCAAGTTCTGTCAGAACCGGAGAAATGGAGTCCATGGACTATTCCTCCCCGAACGCAGCGATGATATCCGCAGCCCACTTCCCAATCTCCCCAGATTCACGCAGTTGATCCGCCATCTCATCGACCAGCGCCTTGTCCACCGCCCGCGCGAACGCGGAGGAAGCCCCACCGGGGCCGAGCGAGCGTGGCAGACCGGACAGCGGGCGCGAATCAAGTTTGGCCAGGCGGGCGATGCGTGGGATCGGCGGTGGATCCGATGGTGGATCGGCGTCGAGCGGCGCATGAATTGGGCTCAAAGGGCGGGTCATTTCTTCACCACAGGCGGCTCGTCAACGATGTTGTGCCCGCCGGGAAATTCCTTCATGGCCTCATCCGGGTGGCCCAGTTTACGTTGGCAATATGTGTTAGAGCGGTGGCCGGCGTCAAGGAAGATCAGCGCCGAACAAGGAACAAACGGATTCAGGATGGAATATATCGTCATTATTGCACCTTCCTTTCAGTTATTCTGCTCTGGCGAATTCGCCTCGTAATTTGAAAATAGCTTCGACATACAGCTTCTGCACTTCTTCTGCGATCTTTCCGCTTCCTAAATAGATATAAACCCCGTTGTGCCACAAATGCGAGTAGTACAACCCAACACGCTTATCAAACTGAACGCCCTTAATACCTGTTTCACTATCCTTGCGAACTTTTTTGTTGTATGCGTCTTGAGTTTTGAAAGCCATTCTCAGATTCTCATCCCGATTATCGAGCGAATCTAAATTGGCATGATCCGCCACCCGTTTGTCGCATCTTTCCATCCCAAGAATGTGCCTGGCCATGTGCAGCCTGTAATCGTTTCCGTTCTCATCTGTCGCCCATCTGTGAATATAAAACTTACCGTTAGGAAAAAGAGACGCCTGCCAATGCCATTGCTGCAACTCTTCTACCTTGGCCGGACTGACCTGCGTGATCTTTCCCCTAGTCGCAAGGATGTACCCAATTCCGTCGTCAATCCAGCCTTTGCGCAAAGGCGTCATGTGATTAGTAGCTTGACAGCCGCACGAACTATTTTCCAATAGACCGCAAGACTGTACTGGACGAATCGTTCCACACGCACACTTACACAGCCATGTAGAACTGTGACTACGCTCACGGCATCCGTAGAAACACAGCACAGTCCATAATCCGAATCTCCTGCCTGACAGATTAATGCGGTATCCTTTGTTTGGGGTCATAAGTCGCTCCTTCAAGCGATGAGGTCTTGGCCGGGAGCACCAACTCCCTGACCCCTCCATTATAACTCCTAAACACATGCTCATTGGATTCTTTTGAGGACAGGCGCGCCGAGATCAGTGATGATCTTACTCTCTTGCTCCGCCTGTTGATCAATCACGGAGAGCGCCTCCAACAAATCCTGCCGTGACGCCTTCTCCAATCCTCCACGAATGAGAAGAACGGGATTCGCATACAGAGAAAAACCAATCCCTTGATTGGTCATCTCGATAAAGCAGGACATGTCCCCTTCGTCACGCACGATAACTAAATCACCAGGAGACAAGGAGAGCTTGGAGATACGAGACTGCAGACGAGTGACACGACCTTTGTGAAGATTGGGCATCACCGGATATCCCCTTCCGGCTGGCCATCGAACCGCAACTTGTTCCTTTGATCCGGAGGCAACATCTTCTCGCGATTGCGTTCGCGGACGCACATACTCGAACAGAAGCGGTATGGCATCGGCACGCCGGTCTCCGGATCGACATCGCTGCCCTGCATCAAGAACTGCGTCTTCCGGACCTCTTCCAAGGTCTTTCCGCAGCCGGTGCAGCGCTCGGTGTTCGACTCGTCCATCCGGCTTTGAAGAGTCTCGGCCGCCAGATCACACTGGTGGCGCATCTTCGCCAGGGCCTCCAAGCCGGAAGGAACCGGGATCGACTTGAAATACTTCCGGACTTCCAACTCAGTCGCGGTCAGAGACAGCCAGGCAGCCGTCACAGTCGCAGCCGCGGCAGAATGCGCGGAGCGAGGGTTGATACTCGCAGGCGGTTCAAGATCATCAATGACGGCGGGCGGACGTTTTCCGTTAGGAACTGTACCTAAACCTTGAGTTGGCTGACCGGTGCGGACTGCGGCAAGTCGAGACATCTGTGTAATCCTTTCAAGTGTGGTTCGATGGTTGGGCCGGTTAAGGGATTCCCGCTCAGGCGACCGGAACGACAGGGGCGGCCGGAACGACAGGGGCGGCCGGAACGACAGGGGCGGCCGGAGCGGTCAAATGTTCGCTCCCCACTACCATCAGCACCCCGGCAAGCGGAACTACCGCGACTACCGAGCCTGTGTTGGCCTCGTCCCGGAATACAACAAGATCGGAGCGCACAACGCTGCCGTCGATAATGCAGTTATACAAAGTCCGCTGCTTGTTGGCGTTGTTATTCGCAGTGTCGACTTGAGCATAAGTGATTTGAAAATCCACGATCGGTTCTCCGTTCTGGTTTAGTAAGTTTCACTTTCCCGCTGCGCTGATTCTTCCGGCGTCAACGGATTTCTAGGATCGCCGTACAAGTGCAGGATCAGCTCGCTGCCGCGCGCGACCCGGCTCCAGTACGCTTCCTCAGTCTTAAACTCTTCCCGGCTGGCTACGTGGTCGTCCATCTGGGGGCAGAGCTTGCCGTTGATCGCCATCTGGATTCGCAGGCTGCCATTGCCCAGGCTCTCGTAGCGAACCAATTCATACTTGCCGTCACGGGAACGCCGGTGCTCAGAGTCCCAATCGATCATGCGAGAGCGAGCGTCGCGGCGAGCGGCATCGAGACTCATCTCCCGCATCAGGCCAAGTTCCATAGGAGAGCGCTCGCGACGACGCATCGGACCCTTCAACAACTGGCCGGATGCGGCCAGGGACTTCCGAACCTCACGCCGATAGAACTGATCGGTAATCACGCGGACAGAGAGCTTACGATTGACATCGCGACAGGCCTGGCAGCCAAAGACATGAGCCTGGTCCTTGGTCTGAAGATAAATCATACGCCTCGGGAGACCCGCAGGATGCTGCGGATTGTCGCAGAGAGGAAGCGCGGAATCGGGCATGTGAGCCATCAAGCAACAACCTTTCCCATCCTAGCAGCCAGAGCCTCGGCACGAGTTGCAAACACTCGACAGCCAGGATAGCAATCCCACCAAAGTTCACCGTCGAGCGCATAACCTTCACCGTTGGGGTAGAAAGGATGGCGGTCAGGGTGGTAATGGCGCTCACGAACACGAGCTTGGACGATTGTGTACCCGCCTCGACCGCTGAGTCCTTTACTGTGACAACGGTCCCGAACCCACACATACTGACCGCGCCGAAACCGGAAGACACCACGAGGCCAACGGACAGAGATGCGCTTACCATCTTTGAGAACGTACATCGAAGGCGCTGTAAGTTCGATCATGTTGGTTGCAATCCTACGTTACCACAGCACTGACTCGTCTGCTTATCTTACTTTCAACGACCGGTCCCAGGTCTTCACCTGACCCTGCCCCAAGCACACAGGGCAGGCTCCGGTGAACCCGGCGTCCCCCATGACCTTCCCGCCACCGCCGCAGCGGCCGCAGGGCCGGCCCGTGGTGGCAAGCTGGCGCTCACGACGCCGTGGCTTGGCGGCCTCAGCGGGCTGCTCGGCAGGAACGTCAGAGGGCTCCTGATTAGCCTGCACAGCCTGCTGGCGCTGGAATCGCTGATCCTCAGCCACCTTGGCTGCATCGGCCTCAGCCTGCTGCGCCTCGGCCATAAGACGGTCCATCTCCTCCTCAGCCAGCTCGGGAGCTGGTGGGGCCGCGGCATCCTGAAAAATGACTGGCTTGCGCTTAGTTGGGATCTTGACTGGCTCGGACGGGCCGGGAGTAGGGGCAGGAGTTTCACCCATGGCTTGCTCTCCGGTCAGGCCGGATTCAAGATCAGCGGCAAACTGATCCTGAATGTCGGACTCACCAGCGAAAGCTTTAGCGGTTACGGGCGGGCGCGGAGAAGGAGAAGGTTGTGCCGCGGCATTCGTTCCGTTCCCATTCCGCTTCATCACCTTCGTTTCGCCGTCCTGAGTGATCATCACCCGACGAGCATCATTGGCCAGAGCGAGCACGGCCTGAGCCATCTGCTTACCGCGCGGGCCGATCGAAGAAAGAAAGAGATCACCCCCATCGTCAATCACGGTGAGAATGGGTTTTACAGATTCGATACTATCTACCATTACTTACCTCGTTCCAACTTACGAATTTCATGCCTGTTCTTAGTACAAGTCTTGCATTGCCTGTGTATGATTCCACTTGGCAAAAGAGCCACATAAAAACTTCCTTCAACAAAAGGATGTCCATGCAAACACTGTGTAGCAAGAGGCTTTCGCCAGAGGCGCATAATAACCGGATTAGGGACGTGCTTCCAAGTCTCCCCGGAAATCGCCGCACACAGGGCATTGACACTCACTCCATACCGAGTAGCTAGCTGACCAGAAGTAAGACCATCAGCATACTCTCTTCGCGCCTGTCGCACCGATTCATATGTCAACTTAGAAAGACCGCTACACTCTCCCTTGGCCTGCCTGTCTTTAGCAACCATATCGTCACTATTATCTCTAAGAGTTCCGGGGAAAATATGACGGGGATTGAAACATGCACGGTTATCGCAACTGTGAAGCCCATTTGGAGTAGGCCACTCACCATACGCGACCTTATACGCCACTCGGTGCGCGATAAAATTATACTTTTCACCGGCGGCAGAACCTGGTACACGAACCTGCCCATACCCGCCTTTATCGGTATAGAACGGCCATTCAACACAAGCGTCCGTGTTAACCTTCGTGACGGTGGAGACCAAATATTCGTATGCGGTCACCGCGGCCCTCTCTTCAAAAACTCCTGCAACTTCAAATCCACTTCCTCGTCCGAAGTCCCGGCGATCTCAAATCCCGGCGCCTGCTCGGACTCGGCGCCGTGGGACACAGTTTCAGCCAGGGCAAATGTACTGGAATCCCGGTCGAGGTCTTTGAGTTCGTCTTCGATTTTGCGCCCGTCTTCTGCGACGTCGAGGATTTCAAAAGCTGAGTGGCCACTGGCCCAGTTCCGAGTTGCCTCGTCGAGTGGATCACCACGACGCTGGCCGACAGCGAACGCTCCCGGTTTGCCATCCTTGCCGGCCCCGGCGAACAGAACTCGGTCCTGTTTTTGACCAGAGGCATTGTAGTAATGGACCTGGCCCTGGTCGTCAAAGCGGGTTTCGAGTTCGTTGCCTTGATCGTCTACAGGAGAGGGCAAACCTTCGCGTTTGCGAAGGTTCTTGAGAGCTTGGGCTCTGAAAGATTTTCTTTGCTCAAAAAAATCTCCGACTCTTTGGAAGAGATTGAAATCAACCATGGGGGGATTACTCCTCTACTTCTGCTTCAATCGAAGTTGACTCGATCTTCAGCGTCTGCGCCATTGCCACATTCATTTTTCGCATCTGATCCATGAGTTCATCCATGGTGTGATCGTTCGGCTTGTGGACACCGGGATCGTGAATTGTGATCGGCCGCTGAGGCTCGTCGTTCAAGAACAACATCTGGTCCTCGTAAACCGCGATCCCATTCCGAGTGTAGGCTTCCCACGGCTGATCACGCAGAGGATCGTCATAAGGAAGACTTCCTTGCAGTACCTCCCCTATCCAATGGTCATCCCAAAATTTCGGCGGACGTGGATACTGCAGACCGAACCCAACACTGATCTTCTCTGGCCAAGAGTCTAAATAGTGCTCATCCCACCCGGCCGCCAGGATCATCTCCATCGCTTTGCGCGACAGCCACACACCACATCCGCCGTGAGCGTAGTTCATATAACGGAAGGGAAGCGAGAACGTGCCCCCAAGTTTAAACTTGCAGGGAAAGTGTCCGGCGTAATCGAAAGCCTCAAGGCCCGCATTGAGAACTCGATCCGGGTAGACCCACGTATCATCCATAATCCGGAGCGCATGTGTGGCTCCCTCACTTAGCGCCCATTGGAAGAATGCCTGATTCTTGAGATGCAAATGAGTCTTCAGATCCGATCCGGGCGCATGGAGGATTTCTTCGTCGGGAATTCCGCAACGCTCACGATCACCGGGGTAGGGCTGATCACCGAAGACAAACCTGTAGGGAATCGGGCAATCCTTCAAGCACTGATTGCGAAGAATCTGGCGGCGGTGCCAGCGGGAAGGGTGGTAAGCCGTAAGTATCCCCAAAACAACCTTGTCAGACATTGTTACCCTTTCGCATTCCAATCTTCTTGCGTTTCGCCCCATTCCCGACCCAGGTTACGAACAGTCGGCTCTCCTCGTTTTCGCTCGAACAATGCCTGATTCCCAATAGGATCGTACTTCGCCGGAGGATGCCACTGGTGATAAACGAGGATATCGGTAAACAGGAAATCCACTCCTTCACGACGCAGCCGATCGGCCATAGATCGGAAGAGC
>ODAK010005356.1_pt1 | contig 13048 bp, 23 predicted proteins | sample 1539591 | NCBI WGS metagenome assembly ODAK01 (sample SAMEA3539303, study PRJEB22396) | soil metagenome | biome: tundra; feature: field; material: soil | place: USA | collected 2010-05 | depth 0.15 m | reverse complement strand
GTGCAGTTTCCATCGAACTCTCCAGTTTGGCCCCGTTCACAGACGGGGCTTTTCTTTTGTGGCCGCCATTACTGCCGCACCGCGGGCACGGTGTTTTCGCGGATGAATCGCTCCACCTCTGCGAGAGAGACGCGCACGGCGCGCCCCATCCTCACGCATGCCAATCGGCGCTCGGCGATCCACTTGCGCACGGTGACCTCTTTCATCCCGGTTATTTGCGAAACCCCTCTGACGTTCGTAAATCGCTGTTCGTTTGTCTTTGTCACTTTTCATTTCCCCCGTTGCCCATCACCCTGTAACGTGATGTTTTATTTGCTTGACACCTATCTTGTAGCGCGGAGTATAGTTGTATGCAAGATGTTTATATGTAACTATCTGTAACGGGGGAAAGAAGAGAAAAGAATGATCGCAAAGCAAAATCTTCAACCGTTTGAATTCGTCCAGAGAGTGCCAGATGCCGGCTTCGAGTGGGTACGCGGCCGCGGGGTGCTAGTGGACATGACCGCGGCAGAGATTGAGGCGGTCAAGCCCGAATGGTTTCTGCGGGAGAAACGATTGCCCCCATTTCGAGGAAAGATTTACCGGCCGCTCATCGCACACACCGGCCTGTTTCGGATCTTCGCGGAAACTAAGCCGACACGGCCTGGTATCCAGGCGTTTGCCAATGTCTACGGCTCGCTAGGCTTTCCAATCGGTGAGGACGTCCGCCTAGTAATTGGACCCAAGTCGGGTTCTCCCCTCAATTCCGAGAGCCTGACCAAATGGAAAAGCGAAATCCTGCTGATGCATGCTCTCACAACGCTGTGGGATGCAATACGCGCTGAAGATGTAACGACACTCGCGAAATTCATTAAGTGGAAGGATGGCGCCGTTTTGTATCACGGTCCAACCAGCATGGGCGACCGTCGGATCCAGCTCATCGCCTCATCAGGATTGAATCCGGAAACGCTACGGGGCTTGCTGCCCGGAGATGTTATCCAGCCCGGCCGTCTCGCACTCCGGCAGATCACAAATGAGTTATTGACGAAACACCGCACAACGCCCCGGCTGGTGCCGGACCGCGGGAACGGGGAGCAGTTGTGCCATGTTCCCGAATCGCTGAATGCCGCCCTGTGGCTGCAATTCGCCCTGGCCCAAGCTTCCGGGTACGAGTTCAAGAGGTGCACCACTTGCCGCAAGTGGTTCCAAGTGGGAAAAGCTAACGACGCGCGCCGGGCGGACGCGACCTATTGTAGCAACCGATGCCGGCAGAAGAGATACCGCGACAGCAAGGAGACAACGAAATGAGCAGTTTCAAACGTGGTGGAGTCTGGTGGTACAAGTTCAAGTTCGCCGGGCAGCTCATCCGCGAATCTACAAAGTCAAGCAATCGGAATATTGCAACCGCTGCCGAGCGGACACGACACGCCGAATTGGAAAACGGGTTTAATCGCGTCGGCAAGCGGACACGCCCGCAGTTATTCACCGTTGCCGCGGCCCAATGGCTCAAGTCCAAAACGGCCACGCTCTCTCCACGCAGCGTGAAGATAGAGCAATTGAACCTGAAGCATCTGGAGCCCGTATTCGGAAACCTGCTGCTGACCGACATCACAGCTGACGGCATCGCCGACTATCAGACAGCACGCAAGGCCGAGGGGGCAGCCCCCAAAACAATCAACCTGGAGTTTGGAACTCTGCGGGCCATCCTTCGCAAAAACCGCTTATGGGCCGACATCCAGCCAGATGTCAAGATGCTCAACTGCGAGGAGGAGATCGGAGTTGCGCTCACCCAATACGAGGAAACAGCATTGCTCAACGGATGCATAGCAAGCCGCTCTCGTTCCTTGTATGCCGCGGTTGTGATAGCTCTCGGCACATGCATGCGGCACAACGAAATCCGGTTGCTTCGCTGGAACCAGGTTGATTTCGCCAGAGGTGAGCTGCGAGTGGGCAAATCTAAAACACCCAGCGGCAGCAATCGCGTCATCCGCATGAGCCCCCGCGTCCGCAGCGTACTGGAGTTCTGGGCGGCCCGCTTTCCCAACCGCAAGCCTAACCACTACGTCTTTCCACGCGAGCGATACGGGGGCAGAGGCCGGAATGATGTCTTCGGATTCGCCGGCGGCGTTGCTTACGACAGCGACCCCACGCAGCCGATTGGCGACTGGAAAGAAGCATGGGAGGCGGCCAAGATTCGCGCCGGCGTTACCTGTCGCTTCCATGACCTCAGGCACACCGGATGCACGCGCATGCTGGAGAAGGGTGTGCCGCTGAGCGTAGTAGCCGACATCATGGGCTGGAGTGCGAGCACGATGGCGAAGATGGCAAAACGCTACGGGCACATCGGCAACCAGGCCCGGCAAGAAGCGATCGATAAGTTATCAAGTGCTACCACTTGGGATGCTGAGGGGGCACAGATATGGGCACAATTAGAAACAGAGCAACTGGGGAAGGTTCAGTAAGTCTATGCAAAGAATGGCTCCTCAGGTAGGACTCGAACCTACAACCCTCCGGTTAACAGCCGGAATTGGCACGCGAGAATGTGACGCGATTGCTCGCCTAAGAATTGCGAAATCAAATGACTGCGGGCAATTAGGCCGATTCGCCAGTTTTGTTATTCTCACTCTTAAACGGTGTACGGTGGTTACAGTTTTAGATACACTCGAAACGACCCGAAGCTGGGGAGGCTTCAAAAAATGACACCGGTGCCGAAAAATAAGCACATAGCCAAAGTAGAGGCAATTCACCTAAAGATGAAGGAGAAGCGTGAGCAGATTGACGCTGAGAGCGACGAACATACGAAAGACAAACTCAAGGCGCAGTTGCAAACGCTCAAAGAGGAATTGATCGACGCACGTCGCATTACTCGTTACTAGACAACAACAACGCGCCGCGCCGATGTGTTTCCACCGACGCGACGCTAACCAGAGAATGCCCTAAGGAGGGGCAATCCAATGGCTGCTCAATCTTCTACCACACCTACCATTGAATCGGGTGGCTGGACGCCGCCAGAGCCCAAGTACATCACCACGTTGCGCGCTCCCAGCATCTATGAAGAAATATTGTTGCTCCTGAAACCGCGCTTGCCGGAAACCATCGAAAACATCGCTTCAGTTGAGGTCTGGAAGTTTTATGCCGATCTGCTCGAATCCTATGTACCCGGGCTGCTCGAAAGCATACGCGAATGGAATGCCAGTGACGCCCATGCACTCTACGCGGGAGAAAAGGCTGTCGCGGACCTTCACCATGCCATCGAAGCATGGCGAGCCGTTCTGACGGATGAGCGATGGAGGTACAAGTCAATCGTCGCCGGCTATGATGAAGTGCTCCAGGCATTCGCCCATGCCCACAGCGAGGATTTCCACGATGAGACCGGCGACTTCGAGGAGGATTGGCGGAACTGGAAGCGGGGTGCGTGATCGCGATTCTCGGTTGGTTGCTCAGATCACCCGTCCCAACGCGGAGACGGGTGATTTTTTGCCATTTTCTCCCTGTTGGGCTGCCCCACAGTCAACGATCTCCTACAGGGTGATGGTCTAGCACTACCATCTTCGCCTTCTGGCGGTCGGTGAGGATGGTCTCAGCCGGGTCGGTGATCATGGTCTCGATCTGGAAGTTTCCGGGGAGGTGAGGAGATCTCCTACAGGGTGATGGTCTAGCACTACCATCTTCGCCTTCTGGCGGTCGGTGAGGATGGTCTCAGCCGGGTCGGTGATCATGGTCTCGATCTGGAAGTTTCCGGGGAGGTGAGGAGATCTCCTACAGGGTGATGGTCTAGCACTACCATCTTCGCCTTCTGGCGGTCGGTGAGGATGGTCTCAGCCGGGTCGGTGATCATGGTCTCGATCTGGAAGTTTCCGGGGAGGTGAGGATGGTCTCAGCCCTGGGGAGGTCGCATGCTACGATGAATCCGTGCGGATTCGGGTTTACAACGTGGGAGCCAATCCGGTACGTTCTTCCGCGTCAAGACACGTGAGCAAGAGCACGGCTGCGCGTTGGGTTGCGGCTGGCAGCCATCGCCTGGTGGGTAGCAGATCCATCCAAGAGCTAAGCCAAGAGGATCGTCGACAACTGCGGCTGCAAGCCCTTCGATTTGTCCCGGTAAAAATGCCGCTAGAGGAGTTGCCCGGGCTTCGCTTTATCCCGCCGGTTTACTTCGATCCCCCGGGCCAGCCTCGCCAGGGCCCGAAAGGGTAGACGCCCGCGCGGTATTTACGCTAGCCAGACATACGCGCCGCCCCCGGCGGATGGAGCAGCGGCCACCGCGATACTGAAATTTGTCGTACCATAATTCCCAAGAGCGTCCACCGCCTTGATCGTGAAGCTGAATGTCCCAATGGCGCTAGGAGTGCCGCTGATTACGCCAGTCGATGTATTGAGGCTCGTTCCAGTCGGCAACGAGCCGCTGAGCAGCGAGAAGGTGTAAGGAGAAGTCCCACCCTGCGCGCCGATTGTCTCCGAATAGGCGATTCCTATTACGCCATCGTGCAAGACGCCTGCCACGGGGACAGGAGTCACCGGGCCACCGCTGCCGCCAATAAAGGGCGGAGGGCATTTCAGGTTGTTGAAGTAAGTGCACTCAGGCAACTTACCAAAATAAGAACTAACCGGGCTGGTCGTCGTCGTGTAGCCGTACAAGGAGACCACATTCAGTTGGGCGTCGCCGTTGTTGGCCGAGACGTTCAGCCGGTAGTAGCGGTAGGCTGTCGAGTTTGAAAAGCTATAAAACTTAGGAACTGAAGTCCAAGAGGTCTGGTTAGTCTGCGTATCGAGGGTCGTCCAAGTTGAGCCGTTGTTGCTGCCCTCGAACGTCCAGTTTTTAGGGGCGCGGTTCGGGTTTGCCTGGTCAGTCCTGAGAAGGTAGCTCTGCACAGCAACTGCGTTCCCAGCCCCAAGATCTATCGACAGCCATCCTGTGGCGGGGATGCTCATCCACAACGAAGTCTCAATCCCATCGAACGCCTTGAAAGCGGCGTGAGTCGGCGTTGAGTCCTCGCTTGAGGCAGCCGCTACAAAGGGCGACGGCGCACTGTCCGTTGTCATATCAAATGGGAATACTTGCGCCATGCTAATCGTACCTCATCAGCACTGCCGTCTGGCTAGCGGGATTATTCTGAGATACAGCCTTGTTCGCTCCAGCCGCGTTCTTGAATGCAAGGTAAATATGCGAGACGCCGTAAGGCATGTTTGCTGCTAGGATAGTTGCTGTGGCCCCGTCTGTCCAATCGAGAAAGCCGCCTACCAGCAGCGCATCCATCGGATTATCGAAATAACCCAAATACGGGAATACGGGACAGACCCCTATGGCACCTGCGAACGTATTGGATGCCACCAAGGAATTCATTAAGACCATAAGGCCACAGCCATAGCCTGATACAGTCGTACCCCCTACAGATGAAACTCCGCCGGCAAACAACACGGTTTGTTGTTGCCAAGTACTGTAGCCGGAGTTAGAGCTCACCATGGTTATGACCGTGAAGTACCCCGAAGTATAAACTCCGCTAGAGTTCATTGAGCGCTGTACCCAAAATCCAGTTGGAGCGGTAAGGTTAGCCCCGCCGCCAATGGGATCGTCTCGCCACATGAGTATACCCATGCGGCTGACATCGCCGCTGAAGTGGCTTTGATATTGCACTGACGTACTCGAAACATTTAAGGGATTAACGGGGGTTGGAATGGCTCCGGTAGTAGGCCCCGTAAGCGCACCCGAGCCGTTGCTGCCGGTTGCGAAAGTCCATCGCAGTTGCGGTCCGGTATTGGTGCTGGCCGAGTTGGTTCCATACTCTAATTTGGCGTAAATCGGCGACAGGCCGTCATTGGTATGCCAAACCTCGTAGACATAAGTCCCGGCAGTCGGGACACTGCCAATGGTAGCCCAGTTCACCTGCCCGGTATCGCCAGCCTGCACCCAGCCTGCCGTCGCAAAGAAGTCGCTGATCGCTTTCGCCCATTGCTTGAAGTTGACAAGAGTCGAGTTGTCCCTGACTAAAGCTTGTGTGCTATACGCCATGACTAGGTAGCCTCCCCATCATCACAAATGCAGAAACCAATGAGGCAACAGCAGTGCTGGCAATAGTTCTCCTCAAAATCCAGAGATCGAAGATCACTCTCTGGAAGTCCGGGGTATTTGGCGCGAGTTCTTTCCAGGCTCTCGTCTGTGGCTATCTCAAGAGGCGTTCTAGTTTCTCGCCCGCTGTCGGCTTTCGGGGTTTCGTCTGTCATTGGAGTCCTTTCACTTCGGGGTTTGCGGGTCCTTGGCTCTGGCAGCGCGCGAACGCAAAATCTGGAGAGATACCTTCGCCCACAAGGTGCGCCCAGAGTTGGGCAAAACCATTCTTCGCGGCCAGCCCGCGGTAATGGGCAAGCTCGCCTGCCTCGCGGCGGTTGCGCTGCTCTTCCAGCAACATGTCGTATCGTGCCTGCTCCGCCGGAGTCAGACTTTCCAGGTCCTTCGCATCGGCAAAAAAGCGTTCACTACTGACGAGCCCCCACGCCGCGGCGTCCGTGAAACAACTATCATCGCCGGCGAGAAAGCGCTCAAATTCTGCAGAGAGGTTGCGGCGACCCTCCCTTACCTTGCTGCGTTTCTTTCGTTTGCTTGGCATGTCAGTGTCCCGATGGTCTTCCCGGCCCGGAATGCAGGGGTTCTAGATCCAGCCCTAACTGTTTCAGGTGTGATAGCAGACTGGCTTTCGCGTCGCGCAGAGTCAGCAGATTCGGGTTTTGCTTGCTTTGACCAAAACGGTCCTTCACCGTCAGCCCCTCTGCCGCTACCGCCGCCTGTGCCTGGCGCAGGAGATCGAGCGACTCCATGGCGTTCCTGAGAATCAGCAGGCCTGCCGAATCCAACTCGTAATCGTCCACAATCCGCCGCCATATGCTCGAAGCTTCCCGGCTCAAACCCTTCGGTGGTGCCGGCCTTCCCTTACTTTTCATAGGAAACGCTCAATTGATCGTCTGCAAAGGCTGCGGCGTGGTAAATCCGGCCATGGAGCCAGAGATTTTGACGCCCCCTACCCCTATGATAATGCGGGACTTACGCATCATGCCATTCCGCCTTTGCCTGCGAGCGATTGATGATGTGGCTTGCACAACGATTGACAGTTACTCTCTACCAGGCGCAGGGATGGGTCCTGCGTGATCGTGATGACGTGGTGCACTTCCATGGCGTAGTGGTTGCACCCTGCAGAGCTCTCGCATATGGGGTGTCTGCGGATAAACCACTCTCTGAAGCGCCTCCAATTAGCGTCGTACCCACGTTCCGGAGGTGTCGCGCGTAGGGCCTCCCGCTTGGAGAGCCTCCCTTTGCCGCCGTGACCCTCACAGTAGCCAATCCCAGATTCAACTAAGGCTGGGCATCCTGGGTGACGACACGGCCTCTTCGATGCTGTTGGCATAGTTGACTCTCATAGGCGTCGCATCCTGTGTCTCACGCAAGTGCGACGCCCTGCTTTGTGAGCCGCAAGCGACCACACAAACCTGATTACATTCGCACCAGGACCGGCAGCACACCCGGTTAGGCTGAAGCCCGATCCCCGGCGTCGTTTGGCTGAGGGAAACATGAGAAAGCTCAGCCACATTGTGCGCGCCGCGTGTTTCAATACCGTAAAGAGAAGGCGGCGTCCACGCATCTCGCGTAGCACTCATGCACGGCGCGCTATTCCCACAGGGTTGTTGCCCCTGCGGGAATGTCGTTTAGAAGTTGCCACTGACAAATGCGGCACTCTGGTAAATCGTCAAAGCCAGCCTCTCTTCGCAAAGGATGGCAACCATGTTTCTTGTAAAGAAGTCAGCGTGCTCACGGCTGATTTCCACCGAGCTCTGCATGCGATCCCACAACTGGCAGCCCGCCACGCTGAAGTCGCCAACCAAGAAACTCCCGACTGCCATCTTCGAAGAGATAACCAGCGGACGGCCCCAAACACTCGGTGAACCAGGGGCGTGCGGATCGCTGTAAACGTATTCGCCACTGCTGGCCGTGCCCTGAGTCTTGATGAGTGAGATTGCGGTCCAATCATCCGGTGCGACTACCACGCCCGTCGCGCTGAATCCAGACCGTTCTACTTGGCCAATGGCACGCCGGATCGAATCCAATCGAGTTTCCGTGGGCGGAATCGGCGATGGACTCTGATAACTCGAAGCCACTGTCATGAACCCAGTTAAATCGCCGTTCGCGCCGCTGCCGTTCAGAAGCTGATTTTCCTCGGTCAACTTCAAAAAATACTGCAGCCTGCGATTGACGAAATTCTGCAACGCCGCGCTGTCGTCGAGGACCTGGCGCGAGGCGGGAATCCAGCTCGCCAGGGTTACAATCGGCTGAGCGGCCAGTTCAAACGCCAGCGCGCTTTCCGCTTTTGCTACATTTTCATAGATTTGAGGCGACGAACCCCAGCCCTGAGGAGCGGCCGCATTGGTGCTCGAGGATTCGCGGACAAATTCGATTATGTTCGAGCTGGCCGGGCTGCTAACCAACAAATCCCGCAGCCGCATCGGAAGATAGATGGCACTGATGTCGGGCACGCGCTGCGGCAAATTGAACAGACTTCCGTCACTCACGATGGCCGACTTCGTGAAGAAACTTGTTATCGGGATGCGGCCCGAGCTGCGCATTCCCTGTTCGAGAAACGCCTTGCATTGCGCATGGCTGGTGACGCGCTCGCCGACTGACTTCTCTTCGAGCGTGCCCATCCCGGCGCCGCTGCCTCGCGAGAGTCGCTGTTCGATCTGCGAGAGCCGCTCGTCTTGCTCCAAGATTTTCCCTTTTGCTCCGGTCGCAAACTCGCCGAGATCGGTCTTGATGCTGTTCAGTACTTCTGTGACTTCCATGAATTGCTCCCCGGCAAAGCAGCCACATGCGGGCGCACTGCCGTTGTATTAGATTTGAATGTTTGGATTGTCGCCGGGGAGTGGCTGATGAGCCGGCTCTATCGGGTTGCGATCTTTCTGGGGATCGCGTGACGGCTGTATCTCCGGCCGCTTCCCTGTTGCTTCTTGCGGTGGTGATCAGTGTCATTCCGAACATATCCTATTACGAAGGCTCGTGCAAGCATTTTTCAATTCGTGTGCTCCGGTGGTATCTCTTCCGGCATGAGTTTAAGGTGGCGCGCGAGCTTGGTGATACCGAGTGAATTGGTGACGTTGAACCGCGCTTGCTTTGTTAGGTCCACCGTCAATTCATCCACCAGCGATTCGAGTTTGGCGACTCGTTTTTTCAGCGCCACCAGTTCATCGGCTGACTGCATTGCTTCCCTCTCTTTCGCGCGGTCACGCCGCGCAGCGAATGAACCAAACCAGTAAATACCGCTCACAGCATCCCGATCGGCTTTCGAAAAGCGCCAGTCCCTCACGCCCACAAACGGGACAAATCGCCAGCAATTCAACCAGGGCCGCGGCCGACTTCCGGCTACGACTTCCGGCTACGACTTCTTCGGTGTTCATCATCGCTGCTCCGCGATCCGGCTACGCAGGGCGCCGGCCTGCCATTTGTTCGCTCTTTTGACCGTGCATCCTTCGACCGGGCAGCAATAGATCTCAAGCGTTTTCCGCCCGCGCCGCGGCGTATTGATGACGGTCCTGCGCAGGACCAGGTAGCAGCCGTGCTCGCTACAGCGCAAGCGGCGGCTAGTCTGGTCAGCCATTCGGGAGAAAGTTGCTCCGGTCATTTCCCCCCTCATCGCGAGGCTTCATCGCAGAAAATTTTGACCTCGACATGATGACCTTTTACTACTCTCGTCGCGTCTTCAATCTCTTGATGCAGGCGAGCAGCGGCACCTAGGACTTCTAGACTGGGAGCCCACAGAAACATCGTGCCCCTTTCCCATCGATCGAAAATCAGCGGTGCGATGGCTCGATCAAACCTTGAACCCCGGTACTCTTTAGAACTCCACTCGCGCGCCTTCCACCACGGAGTTTTTGTGGGGTCCTGGGTTTCCCGGCGATGCTTCGCTCGTTCCCGCTCCCTTAGCCGGTCCTTGGCTTCCAATAGTTCCTGTTCGTGTTGCGCCGCGCTCTGTTCGGATTTCTCTTCCTGCCGTGCCGCCTCTTCGTCCGCTTCCTCGTTGTGACGTCGAGCTTCTTCATGTTTCTGCTTCTCGAGGCGGTAGGCGTCACCCTCGAGTAAAAGCGGAGCCTGTTTGATAATTACGCCGGCGATACTACGCACGTTGCGTGAGCAAGAGCTGCCAGCGTCCACTATGGCGCGCGAGATCTCTTCCATGGTCGCAGCAGGATTTCGCTCGCGACACTCGGCGATCAACTTCTCGACAACAGCCTGCGATGGGCGGAAAAAGCGGCGCATTGCGGTGAGCACCTGCGCCGTGTCCTCGGACGGTAACATGGTGCCGGTTGCTGTGATTGGCGCCGGGGTTTGACTTTGACTTTCCTCAATCGAAGAAAGGGGACCATCAGCAGCACCACCAGCGCGCGGAGGTTTTGCGCCTTTGCTGCTGCTGATGAGTTCCTGAGTTTTAGTTCCTAAGTCTAAGTTAGGGTGCAGATTTTGCACTGGTTCAGACCCAGAATTTGCACTGGTCGTGTCAGAATTTGCACTGCTTACTAGTTCAGAATTTGCACTGCTTACTAGTTCAGAATTTGCACTGGTGGGCTGCTCGGGCTTATCGTCCTGGTATCCGTCCAACTCGTACACGTTGTGTCGCCCGGAGTTCCTTGTGCTGGTGATCAGTTTGCACTTTCGCAGGTTCTCCAGTGCCGTAATAACCGTGTTCCGGGACAACCCTGTGAAGTTTTCCAGCAGGGAGATTGAAGGAAAACACCTGCCGGTCCCGTTGCGAGCGAATTTATTAAGCGCCGCAAACATAGTGATGCCGCTGGGCCCGATCTCGGAGGCATGGGTCCAAACGACGTTCGGCAGTCGGGAGTAGTCCTTCACTCGATTAGGCGCCCTGCTCTGCCGTGTGAGCGGACTTGCGCGCCCGTTTGGATTCGACTGCGGGAATCGTGTTGCTGGCGATGAATGCGTCCAACGCGTCCTCGGGGATGCGAATGGCGCGGCCAATCCGAACATGCGGGAGTCTCCGTTCGTTTACCCATTCGCGAATCGTCCCGTCCTTGTAACTGGAGCGCAAAGCAGCCTCCTGCACCGATATGAGTCTTGTGGGTTTTGTCTTGCTTTTCACTTGAAATCTCCTTATCATGCTGCTAATATCTTATTTAATAAGGAAACGATATGAAGTCAACCAATTCTAAAAACAAGCCAAAATCACGTCACATGGGCAGTATGGCGGCGTTCGTCGACGACTTCAACAGTTTCATGGAGCCCCGTCAGCTTGAACTCGCCAAGACCATAGTCGGGGTCACGCCGCGGAAAAGGCTGGCGTGGGCGCTTCGGTTTGCGCAGCAAGATCCCGGGGAGCTGACGGCTGGAGAGTTACTAGACGATCGCATAAGGCTGGAGGCCTTCAATCACCCCGATGACGCTGGGGACAGTCCGGTCCAGTTGGTCTACCTGCTTGACGCTGCCAGCGTGGCCGAGGTTCGCCGGGAAATCGCCGGGATGCTGCTGCCACTGAAACCAAACCAGATTCGCGAGGGGAAGAAGATTGAGCTCATCTGGAATGTGAGCTGTACCGAAGCAGATGGACCGCCCGTGGTCTGGTTCGAGTCCCGGACGGGCGGAGCGGTGACGGGCTTTGTTCACCTACTGAACGAATATCGAACTGAATTGCGGCGCTGCGAAGATCCGAAGTGCCGGCATTGGTTCATTGGACGCCCCAACAAACACTTTTGCTCAACCACGTGTCTCAGTCGCGTCACCACGGAAAAATCGCGCAAGGGAGGAAAGTGAATGCTCTATCAGAGAGGAAAAGTCTGGTGGTTTAAGTTCCGATTTTGCGGCCGACTGATTCAAGAATCCAGCAAGGAAACGAATCGCAATCGTGCGGCTGAGGCGGAACGTCGCTATCGCAACCGACTGGCGGACTCCTACAATGTGGTACCGAAGCGCAAAGCGCCGATCCCATTCTCCGCAGCAGCAGAGGCGTTAATCGCGGGGAAGGCGCGCAGGTGGGCGCCCAAAAGCCTAACTATCGAACGGTCGAACCTGAAGCATCTACTCCCCACCTTCGGCGCGAAGTTGTTAACCGACATCAACGCCGACAGCATCAACGTCTACATCGGCGCGCGGCTGCAAGAGGCGGCCGCTAAGACGGTGATGCTTGAGATTGGCACTATGCGGGCTATCCTTCGTAAACATCGCTTGTGGGGCGCACTCCTGCCGGATATCGATTTGCCGAAGGTAGACAACAACATCGGCCGGGCTCTGAGCCCGGAAGAGGAATCGCAGCTACTCACAGCTTGCGCAGCGAGCCGCTCGCGCTCTCTATTTCCGGCCGTCGCTCTCGATTTCAACAGCGGCCTGCGGCTCTCGGAACTGCGACTGCTGCGATGGGCTCAGGTCAACCTCACCAATCGGACGTTGCAAGTTGGCGACAGCAAGACCGAGTACGGAGAAGGCCGCGAGGTTGCCCTGAACGATCGCGCCCTGGCGATCCTCACGCAATGGGCTGCGAGTTTCCCGGCACGCCGGCCTGAACACTTCATGTTCCCTGCGGAAAAATATGGAGGTGGTGGAGCATACGCAACTGACCCGACGCAGCCGATCGGCAGTTGGAAAGAAGCATGGGAGGCAGCGAAGAAACGGGCCAGCGTGAAGTGCCGGTTTCACGACCTGCGACACACCGCTGTGTCTCGTATGCTCGACGCCGGCGTTCCACTATCGGTTGTCGCCGCGGTCATGGGGTGGAGCCCGTCAACCATGGTCATAATGTCGAAACGCTACGGCCACATCGGGAAAGCCGCTGGCGCTGAGGCGGTGAAAAGTCTAAACGGACCTGGCACCGGATTTTCGTGGTTACAAAATCAGATACAGTCGGGGGGAAATCCTGGTGGCACGATTCAGTAAGCCACAGAAAAGAATGGCTCCTCAGGTAGGACTCGAACCTACAACCCTCCGGTTAACAGCCGGATGCTCTGCCATTGAGCTACTGAGGAGTGTCTGTGCGCTGTCAACAGCGCGTCAAGTTGTAACTGTATTGTAGCGGCGGAGGCGCAT
>ODAK010005354.1_pt1 | contig 13051 bp, 13 predicted proteins | sample 1539591 | NCBI WGS metagenome assembly ODAK01 (sample SAMEA3539303, study PRJEB22396) | soil metagenome | biome: tundra; feature: field; material: soil | place: USA | collected 2010-05 | depth 0.15 m | reverse complement strand
TGGCCGTGGGCCGCTGGTAATATTCGTCGCGGTTGGCTGCGATCACCAGAGGATAACCGGAGTGCGCGCCATGCGCGATCAGGATCAGGCACATGGGGACGGCGTCAGACGGAGTAGGGCAGGGCCTGGATGCTCAACGTTGGTCCATCGGCGGACTTGAAATGCACCGTGGCCATCGCGAGGCTTGCCGTTTGCATCACTGCCAGAAGATCGTAGCCTCCATCCGGTGCCGCCTGGGCGTTGACCACCATGCCGCTTGCCTGTCCGTCTAGGGCATTGCTGAAAAGCCCGTCCCCCGGCTGCGGCATGACTTCTCCCGCCACGTGGGCGAGTACCATGCGGCGCTTGAGCTGGCCCAGGTACTGGGTGCGGGCGACGATTTCCTGCCCCGGGTAGCAGCCTTTCTGAAAATTCACCGCGCCGATCAGTTCCATGTTGGCCATCTGCGGCACGAACTGCTCTTGGGTGGCGGGCGTGATCAGAGGTATGCCGTTTCGAATCTCCAGCCATTGCCAGCATGCGCTGCCGACCGGCGTGAGCGCCTTTGCCAGCCGTTGCCACAGCCGTTTTGCCGATTCGAGTTCGGCGACGAGCTGAAACCTTGCACCGGACAGGGCGATCAGGGTGCCGTTGGCAGGATCATGGACGATCTGGTGCGCCTCCCTGGGGAGCGCCGGAAATAATTCCCGCAGTGCACCGACGGCTGCGCTCCCGGCCAGCCCCAGGATGAGGCGCGACTCGCTCGCGTCGACCAGTTTGACCTTGGCGCGCAGCACGAACATGGCCAGCCGCTTTTGCACCGCTGGTAGCAGGGAGCGCGCAAGTTCGAGGCAATAAGCCCGGTCTTCCTGCCAAATCAGGAAATTCGCCAGCATGCGTCCTTTGGCAGAGCAGTAGGCGGTGTACTCGCTGTGCTCCGGCGTGAGCTGTTTGACGTCGTTGCTGAACTGGCCGTGGAGGAAGGCCTGCGCATCCGCGCCGCTACACGCTATCAGTCCCAGGTGGGTAAGCGGGGCGACGATGCCGCCATCGCGGGCAGCGCGCAACTCGGCTGCGGCGTCGCCGAAGCTGCTGACCGCGGCCGCCTCGATGCTGGCTCCGTGTTCGAGCAAAAAGTCCTGCCAGGCAGAAGTCATCGATGTCCTACAGCTTGGATTATGTCTTAAGTATGCGTGATAATATGAAATTCAAGCAGGGTTAGTTTGAACTAGGGTGGCCGAGGAAAGGGATGGGACCCTTACTTTCCCACCCCGCCCCCTTGTAAATGCCCGGAGCCAGAGGACGCTCTGATTGCGTCAGCGACTTAAGCAGAGCTTCCGCGGGTATTATAGCGTCTTGAAATTCCGGTTACCCGGGCACGGATAAGCTCGCAAACGAATGTGGTCATGGATCAAGCGCGTTTTTCTCCTCGCACTGTGCTCAACGCTGCTGGCGATCGCAGGGTTGGGCTGGTATGCCTTAAGCCCGGTGACGCTGCGTTCTGATCCCGCAGATTTCTCCATTAAAGCAGGAAGCAGCTTGAGAAGCGCGACGCGACAGATCGTTGAATCCGGCGTCGACTTGAACGGCTGGCAGTTCAATCTGCTCGGCCGGCTGCTCGGCAAAGCCGGAACCATCAAGACCGGCAGCTACGAGGTCGGCCGCGGCATCACGCCGCTCGCCTTGCTGGACAAGCTGACTGCGGGCGAGATCACGCAGACCGAGGTCGTATTTATCGAAGGCTGGACTTTCAGACAGATGCGCGCAGCGCTCAACGCCGACCCGGAAATAAGGCATGACAGCGCCGCACTCGGCGACGCCGAGATTATGGCCCGGCTGGGCGCGGCCGGACGCAGCCCGGAAGGCATGTTCTTTCCCGACACCTATCTGTTCGGCAAAGGCACGAGCGATCTGGACATACTCAAGCGGGCTTACAAGGCGATGGACAGGCAGCTTCAGGCGGCATGGCAGCAGCGCGCGCCAGACCTGCCTTATCGCAGCCCGTATGACGCCTTGATCATGGCCTCGGTCATCGAGAAAGAGACCGGGCAGGCGACCGATCGCGCCCTGATCGGCGGTGTATTCGTGAATCGCTTGCGCATCGGCATGATGCTGCAGACCGATCCCTCGGTCATTTACGGGCTGGGTGAAAAGTTCGATGGCAACCTGCGCAAGAAAGACCTGCTCGCCGATACCCCCCATAACACCTATACACGGAGCGGGCTGCCGCCTACGCCTATCGCCATGCCCGGCCAGGCTTCGCTTGCGGCAGCGCTGAACCCGGCGAAGACTACAGCCCTGTATTTCGTCGCCCGCGGCGACGGCTCAAGCGAGTTCTCGCGCACCTTGGCCGAGCATGAGCGCGCCGTGGTCAAGTACCAGCGGCGCGGGGGGCGTTGACGTGCGCGGCAAATTCCTTACCCTGGAAGGCGTGGACGGCGCCGGCAAGAGTACCCACATGGACTGGATCGCCGGGCGCCTGCAAACCGCACGGAAGAAAGTGGTGGTGACGCGGGAGCCGGGCGGCACGCCGCTCGGGGAAGAGTTGCGCAAGCTGCTGCTGACGCAGCGTATGCACCTCGAAACCGAGACCTTGCTCATGTTCGCAGCCCGCCGTGAACACCTGGATCAGGTGATCCTGCCGGCGCTGGCCGCAGGCAGCTGGGTGCTTTCCGACCGCTTTACCGATGCCACCTTCGCCTATCAGGGCGGCGGGAGGGGGCTGGACCTGGACAGGATAGAAAACCTGGAGAATTGGGTTCACCACGGTTTGCAACCGGACCTGACCCTGGTTTTCGATCTTTCCGTCGACGAAGCCAAGCGCAGGCGCATGGCCGCCGCCACTGCCCCTGACCGGTTTGAGCAGGAAAACCTGGAATTCTTCGCCAGGGTACGCGCGGTTTATCTGGCGCGCACCGCCCGCTACCCGCAAAGAATGAGGCTAATCGACGCCAGCCAGACTGTGGAATATATTCGTAAATCACTTGAAGAAATAATTGTAACATTTTGTCAATAAACTATTATCCTTGGCAAGAAGACGTGTGGAATCGCCTCGCTGACATGCGCGGGCGCCTGCCCCACGCGTTGCTTTTCCACGGCCGGCCGGGCATAGGCAAACTGCATCTTGCCGAGGTCCTGGCTCAGTCCTTGTTGTGCGAAAATCAGTCGAAGGACGGCCTAGCCTGCGGTGCCTGTCCGGCATGCGGCTGGTTCGCTGCGGGAAACCATCCAGATTTTCGGCTGGTTCAGTCTGAAGCCTTGGCGCCCCCAGAAGAGGATGCGGAAGGGGAGGCAGTTGAAGAGAGCAAGAAAAAGCCAAGCAAGCAGATCAAGATTGAACAAATTCGCGCGTTGAGCGATTTCCTCAACGTGGGCTCGCATCGCAATGGCTACCGCGTGGTTCTGATCCACCCGGCTGAAAGCATGAATCCAGGCTCCGCCAACGCCCTTTTGAAAAGCCTGGAGGAGCCCTCGGCTGGCGTGATTTTCCTGCTGGTGTCGCATCAACCGCGCAGGCTGCTGGCAACTGTGCGCAGTCGCTGCCATGCGCTGGCCTTGTCTTTGCCGCCGCGTGCATCGTCGTTGCGGTGGCTGGAACAGAAGGGCAGCCAAGCCGCGGCCGCCGCGCTGGCGTTCGCCGGCGATGCGCCCCTCGCAGCGGCTGCGCTGCAGGATGACGAGGCGGAAACACGAGGCAGGTTGTTCGACCTGCTCGGCCAACAGGCAACGAGCGCCCTCAACCTGGCCGATTTCTGCCAGCGCCTGCAACCCGGGCCGGTGGTCGACTGGATGCTCAAGTGGACCTACGATCTCGTCGCCATCGCGAGCAGCGGGAGGGTGCGATATAACATCGACCGGGAAAAGAAGCTGAGCCATCTCGTCCGAACCATGCCAAGGCTGGAACTTCTGCGCTTCTACAGCGCCCTGGCGTCGATGAAAGCCATTTCCGAGCACCCCTTGAACGCGAGGCTGTTCTTCGACGATTTGTTCATTACCTACAAAGAGATAGGCTAACCCGCTCATGCTGGTCGATTCGCATTGCCATATCGACTTCGAGGAATATGCCGGCCGGATCCCGCAACTCCTTGACAGCATGGCGCAAAATCAGGTAACGCACGCCTTGTGCGTTTGCGTAAATCTCGCCGATTTTCCGCGCGTGCTGGCTCTGGCTGACAGTCATTCCCAGCTTTTCGCCTCGGTAGGCGTGCATCCGGACCAAGCCGAGGATGCCAGCCCGAAGGTGCGTGACCTGGTAGAGCGTGCACGGCACCCGAAAATCGTCGCCATAGGCGAAACCGGCCTGGATTACTACCGCCAGACGAGCGATCCTGAGTGGCAAATAACGCGCTTCCGCACTCATATCCGCGCCGCGCGCGAGTGCGCCAAGCCACTGATTATTCATACCCGAGACGCCGGCGACGACACTTTGCGCATTATGCGCGAAGAGCGCGCCAACGAAGCCGGCGGGGTAATGCATTGCTTCACCGAGACCCTCGAGGTCGCGCAGGCGGCTCTGCAGTTGGATTTCTATATTTCCTTTTCTGGCATCGTCACTTTTAAGAACGCGGCTGCGATCAAGGACGTCGCGAAGGCGGTCCCGCTGGAGCGCATGCTGATCGAGACCGATTCGCCTTATCTGGCGCCCGTACCGCATCGCGGTAAAACCAACGAACCGGCTTGGGTCAGGCATGTAGCCGAGGAAATTGCGCGTCTGCGCGGTATCTCTTTGGAGGCGGTAGCCGAGGCGACTACGGCCAACTTCTTTCGGCTTTTCAAACCGACCAAAGGTAATAAAAAGGTTTAACTATGTATTATATCCTATTGAGAATAATTGTAATAGGCTGTATAGCATTTCACCTATCATGGGCGGCTGCGGATTCCTATGACGACCTACTCAATGCGATCAAGAGGAACGACATACCCGTGGCGGAAGCGCTTTTTGCGCGAGGTATGGACGTAAATACAACGGATCCGGGCGCTAATACGCTGCTCATGCTTGCGGTTCGTGAAAACCACATGGACTTGGTCAGGCGCCTGTTGGAGCGGCAAGCCAAGCTGGCAGCCAGGAACCGCTACGGCGAAACGGCACTCATGTTGGCGGCAGCGAAAGACGGCTTGGAAATGGTCAAACTGTTGGTAGAGCACGGAGCCAGCGTCAATCAGCCCGGCTGGAACGCGCTTATCTATGCCGCCTGGCAAGGCAAAACGGAGGTGGTCAAGTACCTGTTGGAAAAAGGGGCAGAGATCGACGCCGTTGCGCCGAATGGGATTACGGCATTGATGATGGCGGCGCGTGGCGGCCATCTCGCTACTGTCAAACTGCTGTTATGGGAAGTCGCCGATCCGAACATGAAGAGCGAATCCGGAGTGACCGCCCTGACTTGGGCCCTAAGGGCGGGGAATACCGAAATTGCGGACTTGCTGAGGCAGGCAGGTGCGAAGGAATAGCGCTTCTTATGAGCTTCTGTTATTTAACATAATACACATATGCGCATTATTAGCGGGGGTACTCTCGCTAGTTCCACCGGTCCTGAGGCGGGATCGGCAACGAAAATATCGGGATTCCTTCCTCGCGCAGATCCTCCGCTTCGGCATGGCTGACTACGCCGCGGATGCTGCGCTGTGGCGTTTCCCGGTAATGGATCTTGCGCGCTTCCTCGGCAAAGCTCTTGCCGACGTCCTCGCTGTGGGCAAGGACGTAATCGATGACGCGCGAAACATCCATTTGCTCGGCCTTTCCGGCCTGAACTACGCTAGCCGGTGCGGGCGCGTTAGGCTCGAACTGTTTCCTGATCTTGGCCGCCGGCAGCTTCTCCACCTGCACCCCGCCGCATACTGGACACGCGAGCAAACCGCGGCTTTTCTGCGAAGTGAAATCCTCGCCTGAGGTAAACCAACCCTCGAAGCGATGCTGATCTTCACAGATAAGGTCGAAAACGATCATGATTGAATCCCTGCCGCGATTGTATCTTATATCGCCACGAACGCCGGAAACTCAACCATGTCGTACTAACCGGCCGAGACTGTTCGATCAGTGGGTGCTTCAGGTCGTCGGCGCTGTGCGGCTTGTTTATTACCGGTACGGCATTGCCAGTGCCGGTTCGGGGTGGGCCGCATAAGGTGTGGTGAGGGACCGGAACCACAAACAGCCCACTACCCCGCACCAATGCTTGATCTCCGCTTTTCGGTTTTCGAAGATACCCCAAAATCTACCCCCATCGCATGCGCGCTACACCCCGCAAAACGTTCGACGCGAAAGCAGTACCTTACTCTTGGCACTGTTTTGAAGCATGGACCCTTTGCGATTACAGCTAAGCAAGTTCAATACCACACGGCAGAGCCAACAATTCTCGCATTTCGCCAAAGAATGACATCTTACGTTGCAAAACTTCTTTGGAACGAAACGATATCGGCAATGCTTGGTTGCGGCAATAGGCAGCCGATTACCGCTCGCTCCACCGTGTACGTTGGCGCCGTTGCGAGGAACCGCGCGACCCGCGTCGCCTCGGCACGGCGCTCCGGCGTGTCAGCCTGATTGAGGAACAATATCTTTCGCGCATCGGCAGGACATCCGCGCGCAAGACCGTCGGGGTGGATCACGTTGCGTGCGAGCGATTCGGCGCTGACGGGCGCGCCGAGAGCGAGCCCGCTCAAGCTGGACCAGATATTCGCGCGAAACAAATTGTCCTCGCTCAGCGGCTGCCCCAGACCGCTTATCCCGGCGACGATGATGAGCGCCTGCGTCGCCGACGGAATGACCGGCTCGTGTACTGCAGGCGCCTTCAGCGGCTTGCGCGCCGATCCGTCGGCCTCGACCAGTATCCTGTCGAAACGCCCGGCCTGTGCCAAATCATCGACGAGTTCCGGGGCGAATCCGATCAGCCTGCAACCGTCTTCGCTCATCCTGGAATAGGCGACAACCGTGCCCGCACGTTCCCGTCCCGCCTCGGGAAGCAGCCGGCGTCCATTTCGCAGTACTTGCTCTGTGGCGGTGGCAGCGAAAGACAGCCATCCCTCCGCCTCGTCGCGCGCGATCTTGGTCGTGGTGGTGACGAGCACCCGCTCGCCCGAGGCGGCGAATTCCCGCGCGAGCGAGAACATCAGTGTGGTCTTGCCGCCCGCCCCGCAGAGCGATATCAGGTGCGCTTGTTCGAGGCCGAGCGAGCTGATCAGCATCGCTATCGTGTCGCGGAGGGTTGATTGCAAAAGCGCATCACGCCCTCGAGTACTGCGCCGGCGATCGCCCGGGCCTTGTCGGAAATGGTGTGGTAATGCGCCTGCGTTCCGCGCGGATCGATGTCGCCCAGCTTCAGTCCGGTGGTGACGACGGTCCCCGACCGGATCAGGCCACGCAACATACCGTCAAGCCGCGCGGTGACCGGGCGGCCGGCGACGTGCCCGATGATGTCGTTTCTGCACACCAAGTCGCCGATGGCGTGCTGCGATTGAAACGTTCCCGCGGTTGGGGCGCGCAGCACGCGCTCGCCGGTGTGGCCGGCGATGTTCCCCGGTACGCCAGTGTTCGGCTCGGCGCTGCCGGAGACGATGATCCGGCCCAAATCATGTCCGCGATTAGTTTCTATCACCAAGTGGCAGTCCGTGCCTGCGGTGAAGCCTGGGCCGAGCGCAATCACCAGACTAGCTTCGTCCTTGCTTGTGCCCAGATTGTGTTTTGCCAGGATCGCGTCGACTACGACATCGGGCGCCAAATCGTCGATTCGCCCCCGGTCCGAAATGCGGACGACGGCGATTGCCTGTGCTTTCCATGCGGCCTCAATTTCGTTCCGATTGCGGGCCGCCACTGCGCGCACGCCTTCCACGACCGCGGCCCCCGATTCCAGTGCGGTGCAAAACGACACCTGACGACGCACGCATAGTGGGTCATCCAGCTCCAGCATGCAGATACGCCGCATATTAGCCATGTACAGGCGCCACGCGATTGCGCTCGCCATCTCGCCTGCGCTCTTCACCACGATGAAAGGCGACACCTCGACTCCCATTCCAGTGGTCAAAGTCGGCGGACTACGTCCCGCGTATCAGGCGCACGGTCTCGCCTTCGCCGTAGGCCAAGCCAGGCGCTCACGCATCCGCCCCGGGGATTGCGAACCGCACGTCTAGTTCCATTTAACCCCAAACCTGCCGCTCCGGCCAACAATCCAGCAGCAATGAGGTTCTGCGAAATGCGTCGGCATGAGCAGAATATCGCGGTCTGCGCATTCGCCGAGCAGCTTCAAACGCGTCTGAAACGCGTTGCGCTGGTCGTCGTCGAACATCGAGCACAATTCCGGAAAGGGTACTTGCACTGGATGATGAATGACGTCGCCCGAGAAGATGCCTTCGCGCCCCCGGGAACGGATTCGAATCTGGACATGACCCGGGGTATGCCCCGCGGCTGGCTCGACGACAAGCATATCGTCCACCGTGTGCCCGTCATCAATTAGGACCATTTGACCCGCCTCCGCGACCGGGAGGATGCTGTCGTTAAAGACGAAGTCATTGTGCGACGGTCCGACATAGTCCGGGCTGCGCATGTCCCAGCGCTGGAATTCGGTCCGGCCGAAAAGGTAGCGTGCGTTCGTTAGGGGGGGCACCCAGAGTCCGTTCTCAAGTCGCGTGTTCCAGCCGACATGGTCGGCGTGAAGATGCGTACACATGACGAAGTCAACCTCTTCCGGGGCAACCCCTGCCGCCCGAAGCCGCTCGAGCCACGGCTCGTTGCGCATGTGGAAACGGGCAATGTGCCGCTGCTTGTGGTTACCGATGCAACTGTCGATCAACACGGTGTGATGCCCAGTGCGCACGACCCAACTGTGAATGCTCGTGCGCAGCTTGTTCTCTTCCGGATTGAAATAGGTCGGCACCAGCCACGCGCGCTCGGCTTGCCACATCTCGGGCACGAAGGCAGGAAACATGACCTTGGGCTCGAAACCGAGCCCAAGGTAATCCTCCACTCGCATTAGGAGAGCGTCACCAAACTGCATTCATCCTCCGATACCACGAGCTTCTTAACTACCGAATGCGCCATTCAAACCGCTGACACATTATGCGTGATCTTTCGTGCAAGTACTCGCCCGGACGCGCCACGATACCGATGATTGATCTGTGCAAAGTCGGAGTAAGTGAGGCCACGAGCCCTCGGGTCTCTTTGAAGCCATGATGGCTATGCCTGCTGTAGACCGGACCCAGCATACCGCGCTAGTGCGGTATGCTGCCGGCGCTGTGATACCAATACAGCAACCGGTGCTCGATTGCAAGGAAGCCCCGGTTGAGCGCATATCCGACCATCGCAAGAAGCGCGATCGCCGCGTACATGTCGGAGGCGCGCATCGCGTACTGCATGGTCATAAGGTAGTAGCCGATGCCGGCCGATCCGGCGATCATTTCCGCGACTACAGTGACGATGAGCGCGAGCGCGAGGCTGATTCGCATGCCGGCGAGGATGTAGGGCAGGCTGGCCGGTAATACCACCAGGAAAACTGTACGCAGCCTACCCACGTGCAGCGTGCGCGCCACATCGATCGCGACCGGATCTACCGCCCGCACTCCGGCTACCGTGTTCACCAGCACCGGAAAGAACGCGGAGAAGGCGACAATGAAGATTTTCATCGCGTCGTCCACGCCGAGCAACAGGATGAGCGGGGGCACGATGGCCGGAACGGGAATTGGACGCAGGAGTTCGATCGTAGTCTCAAGCGCCGCTTGCGCGAGAGGCACACTCGCCATCAGTAGGCCGACGCAGAGGGCACATGCGACGCCGATGAGGTAGCCGGAAAGCATGCGGTATAGGCTGGACCCGAATACCTGGATCAATTCGTTCGAGGTAAAGCCCTCAGCAAGTGATTTCGCCACTTCGGTGAGCGGTGGCCAGTTCGGGCTGTCGACCCAGTACATGGCCGACACCTGCCAGAGTGCAAGAAGGAAAAGGACCAGCGCAACGCCGCTTGCCCGCGAACGCAAAAATCGGCGCATCACTGCGTTAAACCGTGGACCAGTTCGCCGTCGACCGCGGTCGCAATCACGGCGGCATCGCGCAGCGCCTTCGGATCGCATTCGAGCGGATCGACCGAAAGTGCGACCCAGTCGGCGAGCATTCCAGGGCGCAGGATGCCGCGCTCGTGTTCGGAGAAGCTTAGGTAGGCGGCGTCCCGCGTATACATCGCGAGCGCTTCCTCGGCCGAAACGGCTTGCTCCCGGCCGATGGCCTCGTCGCCGCCTTCGATGTGACGCGTCCTCGCCTGCCACATGCCGAGCAGCGGCGGATAGGGCGTGACGGGGGAATCGGAGCCGCCGCCAACGACCACTCCGCCGTCCAGCCAGGCGCGGATGGGCGTCGCCTTGCCCATCAGTACAGCGCCGAAGCGCTTCACCAGGAGCGGTCCGAATGTGTACTGCATGGAAGGCTGTGTCGCGACCACGACGCCGAGCGCGTGTGCCCGGGCGATGTTCTTCGGACTCGGCCACAGGTAGGCGTGTATGAGGCAAAAGCGCAGATCCCGAATCGGATGCGTGCAGTCGATTTCGCTGAACACTTCTAGCGCGATGTCGATCGCCCGGCCGCCGACCACATGGACGCCGAGCGACCATCGGTGCTCGGCGCAAAAGGCGGCAATGCGCCGGAAAACGTCAGTGCTCGTCACCTGTATGCCGCAGTTGCAGCGCTCGTCAGGATACGGTTCCCGCATCAGCGCGGTGCCGAGCGAGGCCCCGCCGTCTAAATAGAGCTTGATACCGCCGATCTTCAGTCGTTCGTTGCCGAAGCCGGTCCGCACGCCCCAGGCGGCCAGGCCCGCGAGCACTTCCTCGGCCGGGCGCGAACTGTCGGCAAGCGGCATTACGACCGCGCGCATCGACAACTCGCCGCAGGCCCACAGGTCTTGGTAGATGGCCATAACCTCGGGCGTGACGCCCGGGTCCATGATGCCGGTGATGCCGGCGGCGTGGTAGCGATTCTGGATCTCGCGCATCGCGCCGAGCTGATCTTCGCGCGAGATGGACGGCGCTAGGCGGGCAACGGGCTCGAAGGCAGGCGGTTCGAGCAGCAGTCCGGTAGGTTCGCCGCTGGCCGGGTCGCGCTCGATTTTTCCGCCGGGCGGGTCGGGTGTGTCGTGGCCGATGCCGGCGATCGTGAGCGCGGCGCTGTTGGCCACTGCGGCGTGCCCGACACGCGGCAGGAACACCGGGCGGTCAGCGCAGGCGGCGTCGAGTTCCTGCCGCGTCGGATAGCGTTGCTCCTTCAGCTTTGCGACGTGCCATCCCGATCCGCTTACGATCCAATGCGCGTTTGGATGTTTCGCGGCGTGCTCGCGTATCGCCGCCTGGATTTCGGCGATGCTGGTGCAGCGAGACAGGTCTGCGAGACGCAACTGGATCCCGGTCCAGTGCATGTGGTTGTGGGTATCGATGAGTCCCGGGATGACCGCGCCTTCGGAAAACACGACTTCCCGCGCTCCCGCACCGGCGGCCTTGCGCGCGTCCTGCGCCGAACCGACTGCGGCGACGCGCCCGTTCACGACCGCCATCGCCTGCGCGCGCGGGCAATCCCGATCCATGGTGATGATCGACCCGCGCACCACCACGGGGCGGTGGTTTTGCACAGTCACCGCGACCCCCATTGCAGAGCGCCCGGCTTCTACTTCACACCTTCGGTTGCGGTCTTGTAGAGCAGGCCCTTGACGTCGACGCTACCCTCGATCAGGCCGTTCTTGCGCATCAGGGCCACGACCTGCTCGATCGCAGCGGGATCGACTGTCTTGTCGTATGTCGGTAGCGTCAGATCGCGCACCTGCTCGGGCGAAAGACGGGTATAGCCGGAAATGATCTTGAACCATTCCTCCGAGCCTTTGTTCTGACTGATCCAGTCGACCGCCTTGTTATAGCCGCGCACCCAGTGCTCGATCAAGGCCGGGTTGGCCTGAATGAAGCTCTTCGTTGCCGAGTACTGTGCCACCGGCACGCGCTTTTGCACCGCGTTGTAAGGCCAGGCGATGACCTCGACCGCGCCAGACTTGACCCCGGCCACCAGGAACGGATCGACCACGAAGGCGGCGTCGACACGGTCACCGCGTACCGCGTCGATCATTTGCGGGAAGGGCACCTCGAGGTAGGTCACGCTGTCCGGATTGCCGCCCGTCGCCTGCACCCATGCGCGCGCATACAGCCAGATGATGTTGTTGCGCGTATTGACCGCGATCCGCTTGCCTTCCAGGTCCTTTCCGGTCTTGAGGGCGCTGCCTTTCTTGGTTACCAGGCCGGCGCTGTCGGGCGAAGTGCCCCCGGTTGCGCTGCCTCCGGAAATGACCTCGAAGCCCAGGCCCTGCTTTGCCCCGAGCACGATCGAGACGATGTTGCTGAAGGTGATCTGAACCTGTCCTGCGGCGAGCGCGGGCAATCCGGCCGCACCGCCCGCTGTCGGCGTGGTGTCGACGTCGAGGCCCTGCTCGGCAAAGAACCCTTTCGCAATTCCGACCTGTAGCGCTGCCGTGTCGACGATCGGGATGGTGCTGACGCGTACTTTCGTCAGCTGCGCCTCGGCCACCGAGTGAGCGAACAAACCAAGTGCAGCGACGCCTGCGATCAGTAACCCGCCCGCAACACGCCTGACTTTCTTGAACATTGTCCGGACCCTCCTGGATAAGAGATCACAGCTTGCAGCATTCAATCGGATCTTGCGGCGGACCAGTGAATCACCCGGCGCTCGACTGCGAGAAAAACAGCGTTCAAAGTATAGCCGAGGACCGCGAGGATCACCAGCCAAGCATACATGTTCTGCGCGCGAAAGGAGCGCTGCATGTCCAGGATCAGATAACCGAGGCCGCCTGTGCCCGCGAGCATCTCGGCGATGACCACGAGGATCAGACCTAGAGCTAGGCTGACGCGCATACCGGCGAGGATCAGCGGCAGCGCAGCGGGCAGAATCACTTTCAGCAAAATCGTAAAACGGCCGCAGCCGAAAGTGCGGGCGGTGTTGATCAGCACCGGGTCGATACCGCGTACGCCCTGGACCGTATTGATCAGCACCGGAAAGAACACCGCGAGTCCGACCACTGTGAGTTTCATCGCATCGCCGAGCCCG
>ODAK010005353.1_pt1 | contig 13051 bp, 24 predicted proteins | sample 1539591 | NCBI WGS metagenome assembly ODAK01 (sample SAMEA3539303, study PRJEB22396) | soil metagenome | biome: tundra; feature: field; material: soil | place: USA | collected 2010-05 | depth 0.15 m | reverse complement strand
ATGGGAATATTAAAAATAAGACCCGCAACAAGGGGTGGAAGCAAGGCAATAATCGGAATAGCAGGTGTTTCCGGTTCAGGTAAAACATACACAGCTTTATTAATGGCTCGTGGAATGGTGGGAAAAGCATCTGAAATAGGATTTTTGGATACAGAGAATAAAAGAGGCTCTATGTATGCTGATATTTTGGACGGGCAATTTATGATTGGAGATTTATACCCTCCATTCTCTCCAAAAAGATATTCAGAGGCTATAAAGGAATTTCAAGATGCTGGAGTGAAAGTATTGGTTATTGACTCTGTTTCACATGAATGGGAGGGAGAAGGAGGTTGTGATGATATTGCTAACGCTCCTAAAGCAGATGGAACACCAAGAAAAATAGCAAATTGGATAAGAGCCAAGCGAGATCATAAATCATTTATGAATACTCTTTTGCAATGTAATATGAATATTATAGTTTGTATCAGGGCAAGAGAAAAAACAGATTTTAAAGACCCTAACAAACCTGTTTCATTAGGTATTCAACCTATCTGTGAAAAGAGTTTCATGTTTGAAATGACGGCTTCTTTTTTAATAGAAAATGAAGGTAAAAGCCAAAGGTTTTTAAAGATTCCTTCATTCCTATTATCAGCGTTTGGAGATGGAAAAAAGTATCTTAATAAAGATATTGGAAAGAAAATAATGGAGTGGATTAACACCGGTGAAAAAGAAGACCCTGAAGTAACAAAGCTGCAATCTGAATGCTTAATGTCTTGTGAATTTGGAATAGAAGTATTACAGAAATTATGGAAAACATTTACTCCTCAACAAAGGATAAAGATGAAACCATTTTATTCAACATACGAAGAATCAGCAAAGGCTTATGATGAAATGGCTGAACAATCTGAATTAACACCATCAGAGGTATTAGCATCTACACAAGTAGAAACAGGACAAAAGAAAATTGATATGCCATAATAATATGCAACGATACGAAGCAAGAAAAATAGCCGAAACAATAACGTTTGAGGAATTGAAACAGATGTTTATGGTCGCTCAAAAATCAATAACCGATTGGAGTAAACAAGCGCATGTAAATAAATCCATGACTAAGGGATCGGCATTTAATTTATTATCAAATGGATTTGGTGAAGGTGGTCATTATACAAAAGATACTAATATACATATTCTTGCTAAAACAAATATGATTTGGGAGTTTGGGGAATTTTTACCTAATTACATAAAGCCTAAAAAGAAAGCCAAGACAATACCAACCATGCACCAAGAACCTAAATTTATCAAACCATGAGTGCCTACAAAGATTATTCACCGGATCAATTAGAGGAAGTATTATCTAACTTCCTTGTTGATAGTTGGAGTTATTCCAAACTTACATCTTTCTCAAGGAATGAAAAAGCCTTCGAGATGCAGTATATCTATGGTCAGTATGCAAGAAGTTCGGCTACTACAATTTCAGGACAGGCATACCATGAATCATTGAAACAGTATTTTATAAACAAACGTGAAGGCAAAACGCTTGACCTTCCTTCGCTTGAAAAATGCGCTTACGATTATATTAATGATGTGCCGGCAAACTATTGGAAACTTCAAAAGACTACACCAACCATTGAGGAAGCCCAAATAAAAGCCGTTAAAACAACCAATTCACTTAATCATAATTTTATAGATGAAATATCTACTTACGAATCAGAGATAAAAGAAATATTGGAAGTTGAAGTCTATTGCAAGGAGTTTCTGACCATTAACGGTGTTGATATTCCTTTGCCATGCCATGCTATGATTGACCTTGTAATTGTAACAAAGGATGATAAACTTGTTATTATTGACCATAAATCTAAAAGTGTTTTTTCCAATGAGGAAGAATTAAAACTATCCGCAGGGGTACAGGCAATAACATACATTAAATGTTATGAAGCCCGTACCGGAATGACTGTTGATGAAGTATGGTTCGTGGAGAATAAATACTCCAAAAACAAAGACGGTTCCCTGCAGTTAAATGCCTTTAAAATAAAGATAGATGATAGTGTACGGAAGTTATATGAACTAATACTTTATGAGCCTTTAAAACGAATGGTATCGGCAGTGAATGACCCTGACTATTGTTATATTATCAATGAATCGGATAATTTTGTTGATAAGGCTGAAATTTACGATTTCTGGGCTAAGACAATGATTTCAGAGGTTGAAGATTTTAATGTTGATCCTTCAAAGAAAGAGCTTGTAAAAAAACGATTAAAGAAAATAAGGGATGCCTCTATAACATCTATCAATCCAAACATCATTAAAGAGTTTAGAACCAATGCAGCAGAGTTTATTCAATATGATTTAAGTAATAGTAACATGACACAGGAAGAAAAAATAGAACACATTTTACGCAGCTTCGGAATAATAGTACGGGTTGCGCACAAATTCGATGGATATTCAAGCAATACCTATCTTGTGGAGGTATCCGCAGGTATTAAAATATCCTCTATTCACAGCCACCGATTAGATATTGCAAACGCCTTAGATGTTACATCGGTTAGGCTATCAAAAGAATTGGTTGTATTTGAAGGGAAATCGTATCTCGCCATTGAATTTGTAAAGACAAGGGAAAAGGATTTAATGTTTGACCCAACAGAATTACATGGAATGAAAATTCCATTAGGAAAAGATAATTACGGCAACACTATTATTTGGGATTTGGATAATCAATCAACTCCTCACGTTTTGATTTGTGGGGCAACGGGTTCCGGTAAGTCAGTATCTATTCGTTCAACCATTGAATATGCTAAGTTAGCAGGTGTAAGGGACATTATTATTTTTGACCCCAAATATGAATTTGTAGAGTATAAAAATTCTCATGTCAGAGTGTTTAATGAAATACAAGATATTGAGGAGGAATTAAAAAAACTTGTTGATACAATGAATGATATGGTTGAGAGAGGAGTTCAACATAAAACACTGGTTGTTTTTGATGAGTTTGCTGATGCAGTTGCGCAAGCAAGGTCAGGAAATGAATTAAAGATTTACGAAGATGTTTGTGTAGGAAATTATGCAAATGGAGGGGCTAAAATGAAACGTGAATGTGTAGGAGAATTAAAGTCATTGGAAGAAAATTTGAAGGTCTTATTACAAAAGGGGCGATCTACCGGTTTCCGAATTATATCCGCAACACAAAGGGCTTCTGTGAAGGTAATTACTGGTGATGCAAAGGTTAATTTTCCTGTTCAAATTTGTTTCCGGGTTCCAAAAGAAGGAGATTCAAGAGTTGTTATTGATGAGGCTGGAGCAGAATCGTTAGCAGGTAGAGGTGATGGTTTGATAAAATCCCCTGAATATAGAGATACAGTTAGATTTCAAGCGTTTTATAAACCAATAATGGATTTAACCACCGCAAATCAACCATCATAATTAACCGCCACCAAAAATTAAGAATATGAAAATAGAAAATTGTAGTGTGTTCGATAGAAACGAATATGAAAATATCATGGAAGCTATAAGGACCAGAAAAACGAACTCTCATCCGATTTATTCATATATTGATGACAAGGAAGCTAATACAATCATGGCAGTTATTCAAAATCTTTTAGAGGATTCCGTCCCTCTGGAGGAAGTGCAACCAGAAGTAATTATGCATTCACCTCACAAAGAAGAAGCGATTTATCTCCTTAAAAAATTACAAACAACCTACCTTCACGATGTTGATTCAGAAGGAGAGCCTAAAATGAGTATTATTGAATTGGTTGATTTATGGCATCAAGTCAATGAATATTTACATGATAAATAATAATCGGCATAATATTTGATTAATAGGAATCATGGAAAATAAGACCATAGATTGTGTAATGGAAAAGAAAAAAATTGTAAAGGTCCCTAAAAAGAAATTCATCGAAACACTCGCTGACAGGAAGCTGAAAGAGTTATATAAACTCGCCAAGGCTCTCCAGGATGCGCAGATTATTCATAATACTCCAGATCATTTACTTGAGCAAAATGAGAAGCGTTACGGAAAGATTGACCGAGAAAAGATTGTGGATAATTTGATAATTGCGGAAAAAGCATTATTTTGTTTTGTGGACGAAAATAGTTGGATAGAGAAATGATTAGAGAACGAAACGAAGAACATATTTATAAGGTGTATATTGCCAGCCCTTACACCATAGGGGATGTCGCGCAAAATGTAAAGCTGCAATTAGATACTGTGGAGCAATTATTGAACATTGACAATATCTTCCTTCCATTTGCACCTCTTTATTCCCATTTTCAACACATGGCGCATCCTCGACCTTATGAGGATTGGGTAAGCATTGATTTGGAATGGGTGAAAGTCTGCGATTGTGTTTTAAGGCTTGGAGGAATAAGCAGAGGCGCAGATGATGAGGTTGAATTTGCAAAGTCATTAGGGAAGCCTGTATTCTATTCTATTCCTGATCTGATTGATTATTATGTAATACCATGACCGACACCGACTACTTCCAACGCTCCGAAGTTTCAAACTCCAAATTAAAAAAGCTGGTGAGGATGCTTCTGGCACGCAATTTGATACAAGTGAAAAAGATTTTGTTTTATACGAATAAATTATGGAAGCAAAAAAGTATCAGTTAATCCCTATTGAAAAAGGGTACATTGTAATAAGCGATGAAGAAATTAAAAAAGGAGATTATTACCAATTTGGAGGGAAATCTATTTTACAACATGATGGACATCCAAATACAGGTAATTATCCTAAAGTCATTACCGGTCATGGTGACCATAGATATGTTGTAATAAGCAATGAATGTGATAAAGATTGTTCATCTGGCGATTCTATCTGCCAAACGGATTTATGTAAGAATAAAGAAATTAAAATAACCAACAGTAACGCCGAAATTTATCAGATGTGGCAAGAAGCGAAATGGAGGGAGGAAGCAATTAATAAGTATGGTAATGATTTACATTTATGGGCTAAACAAAGAGATGGCTACGTTGCCGCCAAGAAAGATTCATTCTCGTTAGAGGATATGATTGAGTTTGGAGAATATTTTGCTAATACTTATTTAGGTGGTGGTAATTTTGATAAATGGCAATCCCAACGCCTCATCCCAGCCCCTTGCGATTGCGAAATTAAAATCAATGGTGAAAATGTAACTGTAACCAAAATATTATTGTAATGGCAAATAAGACAGGAAATAAAGGAAGGACAAGTATCTATTTCAGATACAATGCTTATGAATTAAAGATAATGAAGCAGATGTTTTTAGAAGGTAAATCACAAAAGGATATAGCTGACAAGTTCGGATGCTGTTTAGTTGTTATTCCAAAGTTAAGAAGAATTTTGGGATGTCCGAAAGCATCGACAAATCACAGGCGAGTATTTTATCAGATAATAGATTTTGTTACGGATGAAATTTTATTGGAACGAATTGAAGGTTTAGAAAATCTCGAAAAGGTTTGTTGCAGGTCCAAGGGAACTATTGCACACCATATCTGCGGCGATGCCAAGTCCACGAATTACAAGAATAGAAAGGTTTATATTAAGAGAATAAAATAATGGAAATAAAATTCGACAAGGCTGAAAGGCCACAAAGCTGGGGTGAAAGAAAATATTGTTATAATATATCGGTAGTATTATTATTATTAGTTTGTGGAGTTATATTTTTAGGAATAGGAATTGATATTGGGAAATATCATAATTCCAAAGAAAAGGCTGCGATACAGCACGACATTGATTCGCTGCAAAATATTTCAAAGGACTGGAATAACCAAATAGATTTTCAAGTAAATGTCTATCATAACCTCCAGGATTCTATTATCAAAAAGAAACTCGAGTGGAATTGCAGCAATAAATATAAATACAATGGGAAATCTCTATGAAACTGACGAAGAGAGAGAACTAAAATTTATCAATCACTATGAAAATATTCTCTACATGATGAAGGAAATAACGCCGGAAGCATATTCGAAACTTACAAAGGTTGCCAAGAAAAGATGCGATGAGTTTGTTGTATGGCTTTTTGAAAACTACGAACATTACCATGATTTAACGGAGAAGGATTTAATACTTAATAAATAAACTACTCCCTTACAGAATTGACATGAAAAAAGAGTGGATTATTGCTACTCAAAAGGAGATCGATAAATTAGAACATGAATTGAATAAATTATGAGCACCACAAAATACGAGTTGATAAGAATGGCGGCGGAAAGGTATCCGAAAGGGACGAAATTTCTATCAATGGATATACCAAAATTCCAAAAAGTAATTGTCAGCACAGGAAATTTTAATTGCCACCTTGAAACAGGAGATATTTGGATGCTTTCAAATAGTAATCGCGATTTAGATTATTATGTTCACCATAATGATCAATGGGCTTCCTATCCTAAACCTATTGCCGGCGACAATCCTGGTTCATGTTGATAACTCTGTCGAAAACTTTTATTTTATATTCCAAAAAATTCGTATATTTGCAGCCGTAGAAAAATAAAGAGAATGACCACCAATAAAACAGAAACAATAGTATTACCCCTGAACACAGGACTACACGGCTTGGTCGCCTTCTTTATGCTTGTGGGAAGGGGTATAATATTTATTGAAATGGAAGAAGAAATTTGGAAAGATGTAATCGGATATGAAGGATTGTATCGAATTAGTAAATTTGGCGATGTCGAAAATATAAAATCCGGAAGAAAATTATCAAAAGGGAATCACGGAAGGTATTGGATACATACCCTTTCAAAAAATGGCATCACAAAGACTTATTTATTACACCGATTATTAGCAATTCATTTTATTGATAACCCGCTTAATTTACCTTGTGTTTTACATAAAGACGACAATGGGTTCAATAATAATTTAGATAATTTAATGTGGGGAACCCATCAAGAGAACTCGGATGATATGATAAATAAAGGTAGGGCAAGAAAAGCATCTATAATTTTATCTGATGAAGAAAAAATTCAGATAGATGATATGATTGATAATAGGATGGTTCCAAGATATATTTCTGAAAAATTAGGAATTTCACAAGGTAAAATTAAAGAATATATTTTATGGAAGAGGGGCATATAAAGATTTCAAGAGGGCTTTTAGATAATCCTGTTTTTGCTCACCAGACTGCTTTGAAAATTTGGTTATGGTGTTTATTAAAAGCTACGTTCAAAGAGAGGCACGTTTCTGTAAATGTCGGAAGGGGAAATATAATTGTTAGTTTGCTTCCCGGTCAGTTTATTTTTGGTCGCCATAAGGCAGAGGATGAGCTTGGAATTGACGGTTCAACAATCTATAAATGGATTAATAAATTTCAAGACGAATATGATATGATAAAAATAGAAAGTAACAACCAATATTCGGTTATTTCTATTATTAACTGGAATGAATATCAAGGAAAAGTAACAACCAAAGGACAACCAAAGGACAACCAAAGGACAACCAATGAGCCACATTCCAACCACATAAAAGCCACATTAGAGCCACATAATAACACATACAAGAATGATAAGAATGATAAGAATGATAAGAATGATAAGAATGATAAAGAAAGTAAAGAAGGGATCGAGCCAACTTTTGAAAATTCAGAATTAGAATCGGTATGGTTAAATTATTGCGCCATGCGAAAAAAAATGAATTGTGAGATTGGAGAAATTACAAAACCTGAAATATTAAAGCAGCTTGAAATGTTGAGCAATAAAACCGACACTAACCGAATTACAATTTTATCACAAAGCATAAGAAATAATTGGAAAGACTTATATCAAATTAAAAATAATTCAAATGGAAAAAGTGAACTCCCAACAAGACTTACAAGCGGCGGATCGGACTTCTCTGGTAAGTGAAACACTTGCAGAGCTAAAGATACAATGTGAGGAAGCCGAAAAAAAAGCACGCTTGCGAAGGTTTAAACTTCCTTACAGTGCCGAAGATTTTAAAATTCTTATGACTGAATTTGGAAATATAATTTTATTGGAAAGGGCTTCATTGTCGCCCTCACAAAGCCCTGAAATATTTATTATTGATGATCAGGACAAATATTTACTTAATCAACTGTTTTTTTATGCGAGGCACGATGATAGGTTTGAAGGAGATTTGTCAAAAGGGATTATGGTAATAGGGCCAGTGGGTACGGGTAAGTCGGTAATCATGGAAGCATATCAAAGGTTGTTAAATAATTTCAGTAAGAAATTCACTAACCTTCCTATTTTCAAGTGGTATAAATCTTATGAACTTTTTGATAAAATAAAATTAGATGGGATGATTGATTTGAAATGTCCAGTATTCATTGATGAACTTGGCAGGGAAAAGAAATCAGGCAAAGATTACGGAAATGATATTCAACCAGTGATTGAATGGTTGATGCAAAGGTATGATTTAGGAACATTGACACATGGGACATCAAATTATTTACTTGAGGATTTATGCAAGCCTGATATGTATGGTGAAATGCTTGGGGATCGCTTGAAGTCAATGTTTAATTTCTTAGTGCTAAATGGAAAATCAAGGAGAAAATAATTATGGAATTTAAGACAAACAGGGCTTAATAGGGATTATTTTGATATAGGTAATTTTGATTATAAGAAAGAATTTGAGAGTTATGTGGCTGATAAAAACGATTGGAGAAATGGAGGCTACGGAACACATACTACATAATCCCTACCAGAGAAATTAAATAAATAAAATATGAAAGAGAAATCAGATTCAGAGAAAGGACAACGCTTCAATGAAGGTAAATTGAAGTGGTCATTGGTACATTTCAAGTCCTTAGAACCAATGGTAAGGGTGCTAATGTTCGGTGCTAAAAAATATTCCCCGAACCAGTGGAAGAAGGGATTGAATAAGACTGAAATATTGGAGAGTATGCAGCGACATTTGGCGGCTCTTATGGATGGTGAGGAAGTGGATATTGAGAGCGGGAAAGCCATATCGGGCATCTCCAATGCAATGCGATGTTCTATAACTTTATGGTGGATAAAGAGAAGTCAGAGAAGCAATAACATTGTTCTGAAAAGTGAAATAAGAAACTAAATAAAGAAATGGAGCAATTATTACTACCTGCTTTATGTAAAACAACTGTCTATGATGTCAATAGATTCTTTGGTAGAAAATTCGGATTATTCCCTATGCCATTAACAACACATAACAAACTCCATTATGTATTTCTAATTGGGAAGGATAGAAATTTCATCATCTTTAATTATTTTCCAGACAATATTAATACAGACATTTCATTACTACCGCTGACAGAAATAAAGTTATGGAATATAGAGAGTTCTAAAGGGATTGACTGGATGAAAGGCGCAGCATGGTCAAGTGATTGCAGCTGGTTCTTTTTCTTCACTCCAGAAGAAGAATTATATTTTTGCAACTGGAATACCAAATATGCTTTATGTGTAAATTTCAATTACTTCATTCCATTTGTAGATATGTTCGTTCATGGTGAATTGACAAAGGTTTTTTCTATGATGATTCAGAATGTAAAAGGTCGGGATGTGCAATTAGGATTGTTCTGAAAATTGAAAGAAGAAAATAAATAAAATGATAAGATGAAACAAACATTTAAAAACATAAAAAAGCCGCTCGATTTCTCAAAGGCGGTGAGGAAGAAAGCCGATATTATGACATCGGCGGAATATAAGGTGATGAAAGGGAAATCTCCAATAAAAAGGAAGTCGCCTGAATCGGATATGCAGCAATGTTGCATGAGATATTTTAATTCTAAATATCCTGAATTTAAACCTTACTTTATTGCTATTCCTAATGCTCAAAAAAGGGAAATTAAGACCGATAAAAAAGGGCGTAAATATGTTCCAAGTGCTAATAAACAAATTGCAGAAGGAATGAAAGCTGGAGTTTGGGATATTTTTATTGCTATTCCAAAAGGTAAAAATCATGGGCTTTGGTTAGAGATGAAGATTAAACCAAATAAACTATCGCCATTACAACAGCAATTTTATACAGATATTAGGAAAATGGATTATGCCTGTGAGGTTATTTTCTCATTTGAACAATTTAAAACCTGTATTGATTGGTACATGAATTTAAAATAGTATTTGTATGTCCGAAAAATATTCTCTTAAAAAATGACTTTGGCATGATAATTGCAAGACTACCTGGAACGAATAAATTATAAGACATGACCATGGACAAAATCATTAATTTACTAACACAGACAACGGAGGCGATAGAGGAGTTCGACAAGCTCCAGGAGGACACGGATTTGTTTATGATGTTGTGCGAAATCGAAACTATGATTGAGGATTTAAAGAAGAAGCTATGAGTGAAGGAACAAAGATACCATTAGAACAAGCTAAACAAATAGCGAAAGAATTAATAATTGACTTTGCCGGAGGTATCTGTAAAAAAGCAACCGTTGCGGGGAGTATCAGAAGGGGAAAAGAAATGATAGGCGACATCGAAATCGTGGCTATTGCTAATCCTTACGAAACAGGGATATTTGAAAGCGGGCTTGCTAAAGTCGTGAATCAATGGCAAAAAGTGAAAGGTGAAATGGAGTATGGTAAAACGAAATATACTCAACGGATTTTACCAAGCGGCATCAAGTTAGATTTGTTCTTATGTGAGGAAAATAATTATGGCTTGATACTACTAATCCGTACAGGGTCCGTTGAATTTTCAAAATATTTTATGGGTACTTTGCTCCCAAAGAAAGGATATAAAGTTGAAGGGGGATATTTATTAGCTGATGGAAAAAGAATCATTACACGCGAGGAATCAGATGTTTTTTACAGAGCAGGAATTCCGTATATAGAACCACAAGACAGGAATTTAGATAATTTAATAAAAGTATGCGGTTCCCACTAATAATTTTCGTCCTCCACGGTGCCGCATTTATGGTAATGATTTGGTACATAATCTTCAAGACCCACGATGTAGTTTATATCATCAATAGAATTCCAGAGCAAACTCCGGTAATTATTACGAAAGAAGTTTTTAAAGATTCAGAAATTCTCGACAAATTAAACGAGTTGATAGCAAACAGCATCAGAGAAGATTTGATAATAATTGATGATGAAACAGGGCTGTTTGTTTATGACAAAAGAAAGGATAGTATGACGGCACTTGACCGAGATAAGTTTAAAGAAATATTCGTAAAATGAAAGAAAGAATTGAACAATTAGAAAAATTAGGACTTAAACTACACCCTTCTAAAAGCGGTAAGGCTGATTATTATTCCAGGAAAAAAGGATTTCATGCTGGCGTTAGTATTTACACGGATGACATTGAAATAATGACCGATGTGCAATTTGAGAAGTTTATTAGCCGAATTGAACCGGAACCACCGACTACAAATGATGTGCTCAAAGAGATATTAGGGAAGATGGAACGATTTGTATTCTATGTTGACCGCCATCAACGAAAATACATTGATTATGATAAGGTGAAAGAAATTTTTAATGAATACTTAAAAAAATAATGGCAAAAGGCAGAGGAACAAATACTTAATGAAATGAAAAAAGATAAATATCCTTTAAAAAAAGGGGCATTAAATTAATAACACCCCTAATTGTCAATTTCATCCTTTCCCAGTTCACTTGCATTTTAACTACTTTAGCTCCAGGCACAAGCAACCAATAAGAATACACCTGCGAAGTTAATCGGAGGTTTTTTATGTATTCCAAGAATGCCACCCCCTTTTTTACCGTTTGACAATACGGCAACGCATGAAACGCCCGGATTCCGAAATCTATATCTTATCATTTTTCAATCATTTTTATCGCCGCTTTGAAGGCTTTTATTCGCGGTTCCACGTCCTTATTTACCCACCAGACACCCCATGATTTTCCTTTTGGTCTTTGTTTATAAAATTCAGGATATAAATGTTTAATAGAATCATAACCAGTTTCAGGATCATACACTCCATAATGTCTTTTCAAAAGTAAAACACATCCAAATTCAAATCCATTTGTTTCCAGATGATTCAGGCATTTTTTGTAGGTTGCCAGCCTTTGTTTTTTTGTTGGCTTTTTAGTTTTCATAATTATTCAATTTGGTTTCTCGTTTTTTAAAATCATCATCCTGCCATTAACAATCTCCGTTCGGTACGGCTTCCAGTCTATCTCGGCAATGACGGCAATTTTCAACTGTCTGGCATCGAATGTTGAAAGTTCAAACTTCTCCATTAATTCGCCTGAATGGACATAGCCATTTTTAATGGAGAATGCCTTTGCTTTTTTTTATTAGTTTTTTACTATTTTCTATCTCCTTCATCCGATTGTAACACCTGCTCCAGGCTTGACACACTCTATACCTTTCGCCATCGGTATCATAGGTAGTTATTGCCTGTAATTTACCTAATCTAACCACTAATTCCCGGCGTTCTTTAGTGAGGATGGCATATTCTGCCTTCAACTCATCTTTAATGTTAATTGCTTGATTTTTCATTTTACTTTATTTAATTGTTTTATCCTTTTATTTTCGTTATCTATTCTTTGCTGAATTTTAATCTCCTGCTCTGATAAAACAACTGGCAACTTACATTCTTTCAAGTGCCTGTTTTGGATCTTTAGATTCTGTTTTGCTAAATTTTTCATCTTGTCCCGTAATGTATATAGTTACTTATTATATTTCTTTAAAATTTTCTACTCTTTTTGTAAACTCTTTTTCGCCTTGCACGAATGGCATGCACCCCTTATAACGTGCCATTACATAGCCATCAACGATTGCCATTACTTTAATGTAATGTTTGTTTGGATTAATAAACCTTTCCGGCTCAATAAATCGCTGCCCTACTGTTAAATTTTTCATTTTAATATTATTATCGGCATCTTAAAAACGTTTTGCCCTTCGCTTGTTCCCTTGCCGCAATTCGATTGCCTGACTTAATCGCAAGGGAAAGGGATTAATTTAATAAGTTAAGCCCTTATTATTTCTGCATCTTTTCTAATATCACCATCAATTCTAATAACATATTTTGTTTTGTCATTGATAGTACCCTCCCTGTGTCCATTATCGCATTGAATAAAGGTGTCCATCAGGTATTTTGCACCGCCAGATGTTTGGTGAAAATAGAGTTTAATGTTGAAAGGGATTAATTTAATAAGTTAAGCCCTTATTATTTCTGCATCTTTTCTAATA
>ODAK010005352.1_pt1 | contig 13051 bp, 10 predicted proteins | sample 1539591 | NCBI WGS metagenome assembly ODAK01 (sample SAMEA3539303, study PRJEB22396) | soil metagenome | biome: tundra; feature: field; material: soil | place: USA | collected 2010-05 | depth 0.15 m | reverse complement strand
TGGGCGTGCCCGATCTGGAGTGGGGCGAGCGCGTCGCCGCGGCGGTGGTGCTAAAGGATGGTGGCGCACTCGATCTGGACTCCCTTCGCATTTGGGCGAAGGAATTTCTGGCGGCCCACAAACTTCCGTCACGGCTTCTTGTGCTGGACGCGCTTCCGCGCAATGCGATGGGAAAGGTAACCAAGCCCGCAATCAAGGCGATGTTCCAGACCACGAGCAGCCGTAGTCCCGTCGCCTAGGAGGGTATGGTGGAAATCGAGTCCGAGTGGTCTGGTCGGAAACTTGAGCGCATGGGAGTGCCGCTTCTGCAAAAAAGAGAAGCCACTCCGGAATTCAGCCGGGGCGGCTTCTGTGCTGCTTAAATCGTCCCCTAAGAAGAGGATTCATTTTTGAGAATATTCCGCCATACTCTCGATGTCTGGTCAATATTGGACAAACTGGGATTTAGACCGCACCAATACCTCTGGCGGTGCGGCCTTGACATGCCGTGGTATGCTGCCGAACGCTCGGCAAATCCGCGCGCATCGTGGCGTGAGCGCTTGCGCTTGGGATAACAGCTTCGGGTTGTTTTCGCAGCTCTCGAATCTCAGTTGCGGTGTCTTTGGCGCTCATGCTTTGCTGCAAGGAGAACACCATGGCCAACGACGCAGTGACCTTTACACGACCCTCAGTTCACACCAAGCTTAACCGCCACCAAATCACCGGATTCTGGGGCGCGTGGGCTGGTTGGACGCTGGACGGCATGGATTCGGTGATCTATGCACTCGTGCTCAGCCCCGCACTGACCGAACTGCTTCCGAAGTCGGGCATAAAAGCCACGCCGGCTACGGTTGGGTACGCTGGATCCGTCCTGTTCGCGCTCTTCCTGGTGGGATGGGGACTGTCGTTAATTTGGGGTCCAATCGCCGACAAGTTTGGCCGCACGCGCGTGCTGGCCGCCACCATCTTTGTTTATGCGATCTTCACTGGCGCGGCCGCGATGTCACAGACGGTGTGGCAATTGGGACTGTTCCGCCTGCTGGCGGGCATCGGAATTGGCGGCGAATGGGCACTGGCTGGCACCTACGTCGCCGAAGCCTGGCCGGAAGACCGCCGCAAGATGGGCGCCGGATATCTGCAGACTGGTTACTACGCGGGCTTCTTTCTGGCCTCGGCGCTCAACTACACCGTGGGAGCGCGTTTTGGTTGGCGTGCGATGTTCTGGTGCGGCCTGACGCCGGTTGTCGTGGCCGTCATGGTTCTGCTGCGTGTGAAAGAGCCGGAGCGCTGGCAGCAAAAAGCCAAGACGAAGGCCGCCGGTGGGCTTTCTTCTTTGCGCAAAATCTTTAGTCCTCCCTACAAGCAGCGCACGCTGGTCAATACAGTCCTGCTGGCCGCGGCCATCTGCGGCCTGTGGGCTGGCGCGGTTTATGCGCCGACGGCGATCATTGCTCTGGCGAAGAAGGCCGGAATGTTGCAGCCGCAGGCGGTGCGCGTGTCTTCGTTCGGCATGGGCTTGCTGTCGCTGGGGACCATCCTCGGATGCCTGGCGGTTCCGCCACTGGCCGAACGCTTCGGTCGCAAGCGCACCCTGACCTTTTACTTCATAGGGATGGCGGTCTGCATCCTGCTGAGCTTTGGCTGGGCGTTCTACCTGCCGCAGGGACTCCATCCGTTTATCGCGGTGCTGTTCTTTCTGGGCTTCTTTGGCGGCAACTTTGCTGTCTTCACTCTGTGGCTGCCGGAGCAATATGGGACCACCGAGCGCGCCACCGCCTTTGCGTTCACCACTTCGTTCGGACGCTTCATTGCTGCGGGCGCCAACTTCGGAGTCGGCGCGCTGGTCAGAAACATCGGAACTCTCGGGAAGCCGGTGGCGTTCACAGCAATTGCTTTTGGCATCGGACTGCTGGTGATTCCCTTCGCCCTAGAAACCCGGGGCAAAGTGCTGCCCGATTAAGAACCATGTAGAGCCGCTTCAGACTTGGTGTAGTCCGGTCGAGTACGGGTAGAGCGGCGCTTCAGCGCCGCGTCCGCTGCGGATAAACGAACCGCTTGAGCCACTACGGTAATTGAAAATGACCGTAGCGGCTCAAGCCTTATGGTGTGGGGCGATCTTGGACGCCAGCCTGAAGGCTGGCTCTACCCGATCTACATTGGAACTTGCTCACCAGCCGCCGTGACCGGCATCACAAGCGGTTCGCATTAACCAGTGCTACGGTGAAAGCAACATTTTGTAGGTGGTTCTCGCTCCTGTAGGTACCGGGTCATCTGTGGGTTAGGCACGAGCGATTCCGGAATAGCCGGATCGTTCCTCCACAGCTTTGTCGGGAGTAAGGATGACCGGTACCCGCCTAAGCGCCAGGATGAATGCAACGGCCGCGCTCTGTGGCCTTCGACAGCGACTCTGTTGCCTGGAAAGACGAGTCCTCCTTCCCTTCCCTGTGGTTACCCATCTTAAGTTCGTCTTCCTCATAACCGATGTTCAACTTACATCCCGCGGCTTGGCTCAGGCTGCGGTCCAGACAATGGAGATTTGTAATGTCGACCCGCCAATTGAAGCTCGCGCCAAAAAATGGAATTGCAAAATGCCCTACAGGCATCACGGGCCTGGACCAGATCACCGAAGGCGGTCTGCCTAAGGGGAGGCCCACGCTTCTGTGTGGCACGGCGGGCTGCGGCAAGACCGTATTGGCAATGGAGTTCCTGGTACGCGGGGCCACCGAGTTCAACGAACCCGGCGTGTTCATGGCTTTCGAGGAGACGGAGAAGGAGTTGGGCCAAAATGTCGCCTCCATGGGCTTTGATGTTCCCGCCCTGTGCGCTCGCAAGAAACTGCTGGTGGATCATGTTCGCGTCGAGCGCAGCGAAGCCGACGAAACCGGAGACTACGATCTGGAGGGGCTCTTCATACGTCTGGGAAACGCGATCGATTCGATACACGCTAAGCGCGTAGTTCTGGACACCATCGAGTCTTTGTTCTCCGGGTTTGCCAACACTACCATTTTGCGCTCCGAGCTGCGCCGCCTCTTCAGCTGGTTGAAGGAAAAAGGAGTCACCGCGGTGATCACCGCCGAGACGGGCGACGGGAGACTGACTCGTCACGGGATTGAGGAGTACGTTGCCGACTGTGTGATCCTGCTCGACCATAGAATCGAGGACCAGACTTCGATCCGCCGCTTACGGGTGATGAAGTACCGGGGTACCATGCACGGAACCAGCGAGTATCCCTTCCTGATCGGGGAAACCGGTTTGTCCGTGCTTCCCCTCAGTTCTTTGAAGCTGGAGCATAAGGCGCCGACCCAAAGAATTTCGACCGGCGTGCCACGCCTGGATGCGATGCTGGGCGGAAAAGGCTTTTTCCGGGGCACCAGCATCCTGGTCTCGGGCGGCGCCGGCACCGGAAAGAGCAGCCTGGCAGCACATTTTGTACAGGCGGCCTGTCAACGCGGGGAACGTGCTCTCTACATGGCTTCCGAACAATCCACCGACGAAGTCATTCGCAACATGCGCTCCATCGGGATTGACCTCGAACCCTGGGTGAAACGCGGCCTGTTGCGCTTCTACGCGTCGAGGCCGGGCACCTTCGGCCTGGAAAGGCTCCTGGTGACGATTCACGACCTGACTGCCGCCTTTAACCCGAAAGTAGTGGTAATTGACCCCATTACGAACTTCGCTTCGGTGGGTAGCTATTCGGAAGTGAAGTCGATGGTGACGCGTCTGATTGATGTGTTCAAGTCGCGCCAGATTACCGCCATGTTTACCAGTCTCACTTCCGGGGACAATGCGGCCGAAATGAGCGAAGTCGGGGTTTCTTCTCAAATGGATTCCTGGCTCTGGCTGCGCACCCTGGAATGTAACGGGGAGCGCAACCGCGGTCTGTATGTGCTGAAGTCGCGCGGCATGGCGCACTCCAACCAGATTAGGGAATTCATGCTGACCGACCATGGAGTGCAATTGCTCGACGTCTATGTGGGGCCATCCGGGTTGCTTACCGGCTCCGCCCGAGTTGCGCAAGCATCCAGAGAGCAAGCGGAAGGGGAAGAGCGCAAATACCAGTTGCAGCGTAAGAGCATCGAGTTGAAACTCAAACGCCACCAAGTGGAGTCGCAGATCGCCCAAATGCGCTCTGACTTCGAGCTCGAGGAACAGGGCTTGCTGCGCGGCGCGCACGAGATGGAATTGCAGGAAAAGCAGATCGCCGTAAACCGTGTAGAGATGGGCCGCGCTCGCAAGGCGGACGCGGTTCCCGCCCACGGCAACGGCCGATCATGAAAGGCAGGCCATGGTAAGAAGCCGCAAGCAGCGAGCTGCGAAGAAGACGGGCCCCGTGTGGGAATTGCGTCTCTACGTCGCCGGTGCGACGGCAAGGTCGGTGCTGGCGACCGAAAACTTGCAGAGTCTTTGTCAGCAGAGAGGGAGGAGACTGGAATGAAGCGGACAACAAGAAGAAACGGCAAACAGAAACCCAGAGGGGGCGGTGACTTTTGGAATCTGCGTCTCTACATCGTAGATGAGACATCCCGATCCATGGCTGCTCTGCACAACCTGCAGAAGGTCTGTGACGAGCACCTGACGGGCAAGTACCACGTCGAGGTGATCGATTTGCTGAAAAACCCGCAATTGGCAGCGGGCGACCAGATCCTGGCCGTGCCCACTCTGGTGCGCAGACTACCGCTACCCCTCAAGAAGATCATTGGAGACTTGTCTGACACGCAGCGAGTGCTGGTTGGGCTCGATCTGCGCCCGGTGGAGCTTTTGACATGACAGCGAAGCCTCGCAGAAATACAGCCACCATCGCTGACCACGCGACCGACGATGAAAAATATGTGCTTCGTCTCTACGTGACCGGCGCTACCTCCTGGTCACGCCGCGCCATCCTGAACATTAACGCCATTTGCCGGGAGCACTTGCAAGGAAGATACGATCTGCAAGTCATCGACATTCATCAGAAACCAGCTTTGGCCAGGGACGAGGGGATCGTAACCGCACCGACCCTGATCAAACGCTCACCTCTTCCCTTGCGGCGGATCATCGGCGACTTGTCGGACCGCGAGAGCGTACTTTTCGAACTGGATTTGAAGCGCAAAACATAGGTGCGATATGCGAGCCGTGAAAAACCAAGCCGGGCGGGACTTGCGCGTTGAACTGGAGCGGGTGCGAGTTCGCCTGGCTGAGTCGGAAGCGACCATGAAAGCGATCCGCATCGGCGAGGTGGATGCGATCGTGGTCGATGGGCCACAAGGCAGCCGCATCTTCACCCTGCAAAGTCCTGAAGAGCCCTACCGCGTTCTGGCCGAGCGGATGAACGAGGGCGCGGCCACGCTGACCGCCGAAGGAACCATCCTCTTCTGCAATCAGCGGTTGGCCGAAATGGTGGGAGTGCCAGCCGAACGGCTTGTCGGTTCCTCCCTGATCTTGCTGCTGCGCGAGGAGGAACGACCGGGCTTCCCGCAGTTGGTGCGGCTGGCGTTAAGCAATAACGTGCGGACAGAAGGCTGCCTGCTGCGCAATGACGGAACTATGCTCCCGGTGTTGTTATCCCTGAGTTCAATCCCTCTCGAAGAATCCGGGCAAGGCATTTGCCTGGTAGCCACCGACCTTAGCGACCAGAAGCGCGCCGAAGAGATGGCGCGGGAGACGGCGAGGATCGCTTCGCTCTACACCCGCAGCCTGATTGAAGCCAGCCTGGATCCGTTAGTCACCATCAGTCGGGAAGGCAAAATCACCGACGTCAACCAAGCTACGGAGAGCGTCACTGGGGTGGCTCGCGAACGGCTGATTGGCAGCGACTTCTGCGAGTATTTCACCGAGCCAGAAACAGCTCGCCGGGGCTACGAAGAGGTGCTTGACCGGGGATTGGTACGGGACTATCCGCTGGCCATCCGCCACACTTCGGGTCAAGTAAGGGACGTGCTGTACAACGCCGGCGTTTTCCGCAACGAGAAGGGAGAGATCGACGGTGTGTTCGCGGCCGCTCGGGACATCACCGATCGTAAGCGGGCAGAGGAAGAAGTCCGAAAGCTCAACCAGGAGCTGGAAGGGCGGGTGGCGGCACGCACCGCCGAACTCCTCGCCCTGAACCAGGAACTGGAGCCTTTCACCTATGCCGTGGCCCACGATCTGCGCGCTCCCTTGCGTCACATTCACGGCTTCTCCGACCTACTGCTGCTCCATGATGATGCGTCAACTCTGAGCGCTGAGGGCCGGCATTGGCTGGATTGTATCCTCACCGGAACTGCACGCATGGAAAGGTTGCTGGAAGATCTGCTGGACCTCAGTCGATTTGGCAGGCAGACCGTCAATCGGCGAACGATTCCGCTGAAGAGGTTGGTGGAGGAAGTGATTGACGATCTTGCGCCCGAGACTGCGAATCGGGTGATCGAGTGGAAGCTGGGCGATCTGCCCATGGCGGACTGCGATCCTGCGCTCATGAGGGTAGTGTTCGTGAACCTACTGTCGAACGCGGTCAAGTTCACACGTCCACGTACCACAGCCACCATTGAGGTGGACCAGAAAATGTTGAACGGTGAGCCGGTGCTCTTTGTGCGCGATAACGGAGCGGGGTTCGATATGAAGTACGCTGGCAAACTTTTTGGCGTGTTTCAGCGCTTGCACCTGGAAAAAGACTTCGAGGGGACGGGCATCGGTCTGGCGACCGTGCAGCGGATTCTGCTGAAGCATGGAGGAAGAATCTGGGCTGAGGCCGAAGTGGACAAAGGAGCAACCTTTTATTTTACGTTCGGGGGCGCAACGGCGGTCAACGAACAGCCTGTCGCGGCGGAGGTGGCAGTATGAAAAAAGGAGTTATCGAGATCCTACTGGTGGAAGACAACGAATACGACATTGAACTTACCTTGCGCGCGCTGCACGAGGACCGCTTGGCCAACACCATCCACGTTGCCCGCGATGGCGAAGAAGCCCTGACGTTTCTTGCCGACTGCGAGGCCAGCATCAACCGCAGTGAGGGGGTGATGCCGAAGCTTATCCTGTTGGATCTGAAGCTGCCCAAAGTTGATGGTCACGAAGTGCTGCGCCAGGTCAAGAACAATCCCGCCCTCAAAATGATTCCCGTGGTGGTTCTGACATCCTCCAAGCAGGATGAGGACATGCTCAAAAGCTATCTCATAGGAGTGAACAGCTACATCCAAAAGCCGATGAATTTTGAGCAGTTCCGGAAGATTGTGAAGGACCTGGGCTTATATTGGCTGGTCGTGAACCAGCTTCCTTCGCCGTTAGCTACTGGCGCACGTTGATTCGGAACCATAGCATGCCGCGTGCTCGTTGGTTCCCGATTAACAGAATCGGCCGTTTTTGCGGGGAGTCCGAAGAGGTACGTGCTGGATTCTAATTTGGCTGCCCCCCAGGGATTCGAACCCCGATATGCTGATCCAGAGTCAACCTAAAACCGACTCAAAATTCCCTGGGTTCTGCCTAAGAAATCAACTACTTACCTAGTTAGTGGTTGCGGCGGTGTGCCGTAAAGTGTGCCGTGAGTTCAACGCGTCACGCACAATGTCTAGCTCCGGGTGCTGGTAGTTCATGGCAATCTTCACATCTGTGTGCCCCATGGCGTCCATAACCGCCTTCAGATTTCCGGTTCTGCTCAGAACGTAGGTTCCAAAATCGTGCCGGGCGCAGTACAGCACGAGATCCTCGGGCAGTCCTGCAGCTCGGCGGGCCTTGACCCATTGCCGGTTCATGAACGCGGCCCCGATATGCTTTCCTTTGCGAACGGACGGGAAAACCCAACCTTCCTTCCGGCCAGCACAGCGAATCATGAGAAGGTCCAGCACCCGGTTGCTCATGGGAATGAATCTTCTGCCCTTCGCCGTTTTGCTGTTCGGATTAAAGATCACCCGGCTGTTCCAATCGATGTTCTCGATACGCATCCGATAAAGCTCTCGCACGTTTCTCATGCCGGTGTCACGCATCAAAATCACGATGTCTTTGAGCGGCTGTTCGGCGACGGGAAGCAATTTGCGCTCGGCTTCTTCGCCCAGCCGTAGCGACCGGCCTTCCTCTTTGAACAACTTGAACTCTGGAACATTCCAGAGCAGCTTCCACTCCTTTCCCTTACTTAACATCCTCCGCAAAGTGCGGAGTGCGTTGTTTGCGTTGGCAGCTGATCCGGGGAAGCGCAGTGCTTCCGCATCATCCGCCGTGATGCGATCTAACTTCATCCCGGCAATCGGTGTGGTTTTCAACAGCCTCCAGCCGTTGCGGTAGTAACGTTGCGTGTCGAATTCCAGCCGTGCACTTTCGACCCACTCCAAAAACCTTGCTGAGAACTCCCGCAAGGTCGGGGCCTTTCTGTCCAGCGGGTCGCTTCCTTGCAACGCAGATGCGAGCTTCAGACCGGCAATCTTTCCGGCCCTTGCCACTTTGGTCTCCTGCGTCGAGCCACGGTATCGTCGTCCGCGCACCGCGAAGTCAAACCAGTAGAACTGGGAATTGCGTTTCTTAAACAGCTTCACGAGCTTCCTCCATTGCAGCCCGCACGGAAGCAACTCGTGTGTTCTTCTGGATGTAGTCCAAAAGGACGTTGACATCATAGCTGACGCGGCCTTGCAGTTCTATCCAATTCGGGCCGACTCCCTCAGCGCGCCATCGTTTCAAAGTCGCTGCGGAACGCCCGAGAATCTCAGCCGCTTTTCGCGTGTCCACGAGCTGCGGCATCGCTGGTTTCTTGATTGGTGTTGGCTGGGACATGGTTCCTCTACTCCTCATAAACTCCTGACTTTACTCACCCATAGCTTGGTCCTGACTTGCTCCTGCCGTGTGCCCTAGCGATTGCGTGGCAACACCGTGGTGCTGGGTGGCGTCATTCTCAACGGGCGACGGCCCGATTTTGTGTCCAACTTCAGATTCATATTCCTGTCCTTTCTCAATGGCCGTACGGTGCGAAACATCGCGACTCAGATGTTCTGGGAGTTCCGATCTGTCGTTGGTGTAAATCTGGGCGTCGTAGCGGCCACGTGAGACGGCGACGTAGGCCATGCGGCTGTTCACCAGGTGAGCGCTCTCTTCGGTGTCGGCGTGGACCAAAACTCGGTCGGCAGTCTGGCCCTGGCTGCTGTGGCTGGTGACGGCATAGCCGTAGTCGAGATGAGGGTGGTCTTTGAGTTGGAACTCCACCAGCCTTCCCGAATCCGTGTGTATGGCAATGTCACCGCGTTCATCGAGACGCACAATCGTTCCGAGCTCTCGGTTGGCGACATGTAACTTTTTCGATGGGGCGGTGAACTGGACGCGGTCGCCTTCGGCGAAGTCGCGTTCCGCTTCCCGGTAGACCGAGACACCCTGCAGGCGGCGCGGGTCGTAAGTCACATGCTGGCCGTCCTCGCGTTCAACGGTGAGCAGGTTCTGTTTGGCGTCCGCATTGGCGACCGTGGCATACTCGCCGGCACTCACTCCTACCACCTTGCTGCCTCGGGAATAGCGCAGGACATCACCGGGCACATACTGTTTCGCCCAAGCCCGGTCTGCACCGGTCAGTTCCTGGCGGGCCTCCAGCACTCGGAAAGTGTGTTCGTCGGGCTGAACGTGGCCGCGTTCCTGCAGCTCGTGATGAATCAACGTGTTCAGTTCATGGCGTGATCGATTGTCGGGTGAGACGACTAGCGTTCCCTGGGGATGACGGGCATAGTCCTGAGCCATTGCCTGGAACCGTTCTTCGCGGTTTTCAATCTGCTGCACCCGGCCTTGGCGATCAAGGTTGTCGATGGCGGCGTGAATGTCGCCACGGGCGAGTTGTTCTACAGCTTCTTTGAACGCCGGGTCCTTCTGGCGCACGATCTCGTCCAGGTGCGCCGTTCTCATTCCGGCTTGCTGCAACTGGTAATAAGGCCGTCCAGCCTCGACAGCTTCATGCTGTCGCACGTCACCGACAAGCAAGACGCGATCGCGTGCTCCCAGTCGGGTTAAGAACTCGTTGATCTGCCGGGTGCTGGCGAGACTCGATTCATCAATCACGTAGAGGTGTTTCCCCCCGGTATCGGCTTGCCCCTCTCGGGCAAGATGATGCTGCAAGGTGCTCGATGAAATCCCAGCCTCTCCGAGTTTGTGTGCAGCGCGTGAGGTTGGCGCCAAGCCTTCGACGGTGTAGCCTTCGCGTTCGGCGGCGTCACGGATGGCGCCCAAGGAAGTGGTCTTCCCTGCCCCGGCTACGCCTTCAAGCGCAGCGATCTGATCGCGGCCACTGAGGACCTCCTGCACCGCCCGGTGCTGGCTGCTGCTGAGATACCCGTATTCGTGCTCGATCTCTCTTCGAGTGCCGCCGCTGGCAAGCGCCGGATATTGATCCTGAGTGCCGCGCATGAGGCGAATGTTCTCGCGCTCCAAGCCGATCATCTCGTCGGTGGTAAAGCTCCGTCCCACACCACTGCGGAATTCCTTCTGAATCAAACCGCCGTTCTCAATCTCTTGATTGAGTTGCTGCTGAATTCTCGAATGCGGGGCTTCGCCCATCGCACGCTTCAGCGCATCACGCATTAGCTCGCGCTCATCCGTTACAGCCTCGCGCTCGAAGTTTTTTTCGACCGCATAACGGACGGCTTCGCGGACCGTCCCGTCGGCTTGCTCGTCGTTCCTGGGTTCTTTCTGGTGAGCGCGGGACTGAGCTTCCCGTACCACCTGCTCGGGCTGGTTTCCGTATCTTTCCGCCATCTCCTGGTGGCGGCGTTGCATTTCTTCGTGGGTGACATCAAGCTTGGCGTCTCGCGTTCGGTGGGCAGCGATTTCTGCGGCTTCGGCGCTGCTGAAGCCTTCTTGATTCAAGTGCTCTTTGATCTGCTGCCGGCGCGGGCTGCTGGCGTCGAGATATTCCTGACTGTAGCCTTGGACCTCGGGCGCTCCGTTTGGGCTTTGCTCAATCTGATATCCCAGTTGTCTCAACCGCAGCGCCAGCTCGGTTCGATAGACTGCGGTCGCGTACTGCTGAGAGCGGTAGAGTTCGTGAGGTTGTAGCGCGCGGGTCTGGCTATTTTCCAGTTCCGTGACATTGAAGACGACAACGTGCGTGTGAAGTTGAGGCGCGGCATAGCCGTCCACTGGACGGCTGCTGTCATGCTCGAACCTCGCGGCAACCCATTTCCCGGTTGTCTCCGCTGGATGGTTGCCGCCGATGCGGGCTTGGACGTATTTCTCCAACTCGTCGAGAGCGACATGAACGGCCTCCCGATGTGCATCCCGAACCCGTTCGTCTCCGCCAACCAAAGCCGTCAGCGAAACACTCTTGGGAGCGCTGAACGTGGCGTCCCATCCCGCCCGGTGTTCCATCGTGCGAACGGTATCGCCCTGACCGTTCACATACTCATACGCTGCCCGCTGCCGAACGAGTGGTCCTCCGGTAAGCGGATGCTGCCCATCGGCGAGTCTTGCGAAGTGCTCCTCTTGCACCTCGCCCTTCAGGCCCCACTGGGCGGCGAGCCTGCCATGCCACTCGCCACGGACTTTCTCGCCCTCGGTGTAGTAATTGTCCTGGGAGTTCGAGAATTCCCGTTGGTGGTAGGAATGCGCCTGAGCGGAACTGAGCGGCTTGGAAATGGTCAGCATTGGGCAGCCTCTGGATCGCGCTCTGCTCTGCGCTCGAAGTTCTTTCGCATCAGATCATCGAATCGGCGGGGCACTCTGAACTTGCCGTCGTGGTCAGCCTGAATTGGCCAGAACGCAATGACGCAGCCGCGCTTCTGCTCCTCCGTCGTGTAAACGCCATACTTCGTCAGATACCCTTCGTGAGCGATTTCCTGCGCGATTTGCAGTAGCCCCTCACACATCCACTGTTGCTCCTCCGAAGACAGGTTGCTGTAGACGAATGACGGGAGCCTGACGGTTCCAGAGAAGTCCCTCACATGTTTGAGCATCGTTGGGGATGGTTTTTGGGCCAGAGGCCACGCGTAGCCGACCAAACATCCATCGGAACGAATGATCGGATCGCAGTCCCTTGCCGTGAGTAGCTCCTGAGAGTTAATCGTTATCGTTCCATCGTTTTCCTCATCGTCTTGCATATCGCGACTCCTCTCGTTCACTTGAAAAACATTGGCTCCTCAGCTTGTCCTGGGGCATTCGTCTTGGTCTCTGGTTTTGGCAGACTTCTCCCTGGCTTCCCGGCAGCCGCGCCTGACTGGGCCGGAGAGGGTTTGTTCTCCGTCGTCGGCTTCGGAGAATTACACGGGCCGTCGAACGGGATCTTGCGCTCAATGAAATCGGGGTATTTCTTGGGAAGGTGAATGTAAGGAAAACTGATTCGCACAACCAGGTTGCCGCATTTGAAGAACCCATGTCCTTTCGGCAGGCCCGTGATTTCTTCCTTCATAACCAGCGGTCGGGTCTCGCGCTCTAGTAGATAGCTGCGGGAATCGCGCTGGTGCGGCATCTGACCGTGGGTGCGGCTCTCCCGGAGTCTCTCGATCTCCATCTCGCCAATCGTGTCGCTGATCCACTGGGCGGCACGTGGCTCGCTGGTTTTCAGGAAGATCTTGGTTGCCGGCTGGGAGAACATGGCCTCTGCCGCGTGGCCATAGATAGCCTCCAACTGGCTACGGCCCTGAAAACACAGGACAACTGGGTTTCCGGCCTTGCGGTTTTCGGTAATGGCCGTCAGTAGTTGCGGGAGCCGGTGTAACGATGAAAGCTCATCCAGGACGAACCAAACAGGGCGCGGGCCGCGTCGGCCCTGGTTCATCAACCGCAGTATCATCATGTCGAGCCACATGCTGATCAGTGGACGCAACTGCTCCCTGGCTTCGGGAATACTGGTAACGAAGACCCAGCCTTGCCGATGGCCGGACCATTCGGCCGCCGTCCAACTTTTTTTGACCGATTGCACTTTGACTGACGGCGGCAGCAATTTGAGACTGTCGGCGACCATGCTGAGGGCACCGAACATGCCGCCGCGCTGCGGTCCGGCGTTCTCGTAAACCATGGCCGCCAGCGGCGTGCCCTTCAGGCGTCGTTCCAGTTCGTGTTCGTCGCTTAGCCAGCCGAGCAGTTCCTCGGGTGTCGGCTTGAGGTTCAGCAGGTGGGCGAAGATCTTGCGTGGGCCTTGGACGAAGAATGGGTTCTCCCGGTC
>ODAK010005351.1_pt1 | contig 13051 bp, 12 predicted proteins | sample 1539591 | NCBI WGS metagenome assembly ODAK01 (sample SAMEA3539303, study PRJEB22396) | soil metagenome | biome: tundra; feature: field; material: soil | place: USA | collected 2010-05 | depth 0.15 m | reverse complement strand
GCCCCATACACAGCTCAGGTGCGTCGACACGGCGGCCGCCAGGCCGCCGACGCCGGCCTGAACCAATAAATGGATCGGTCGAGTGTTCAACTGTTCCAGGGCTTCCCGCAGGAGGACCGTGTAACCCTGCATCACGAGCACCGGCACGCGCTCGTATCCGGGCCACGATGCCTCGGCGACGGCGTCGTCATAATTGCCCTCCACCCGGATAATCCGTGCGCCACGGGCCGCCATGGCGCTGACCCGGGCCGCACTAACATGGGTGCGCACAAAGACGGCGGCCTGGGCGCCGACGAGCTGTGCGCCGGCCGCGACCGAGAGGCCGTGGTTGTCATCGGTCGCGCAGGCCAAGGTCATCGCGGCCGCAGCGCACCTGACCTCGAGGCTTTGGATTTCCTGCGTCCCGCTTCGCCGAATGCGCTGGCGTCTGCCGGCTCGAGCTCGAAGCCATATTCAGGGAGGCGATTTAGGAGCAGCATATGGACAGACAATCTCTTAGGATGTAAACGAGGAAAGAACTAGAGGGAACCCACGATGTCAGAGGATCAAGAGACCGAAATTGAACGCCTGCGGGCAGAAAACGAAGCCTTAAAGCGGCCCGAACGCGGCAAACTGTCCCTAAAGGTCAGCGAAAAAGGTGCGCTGTCCGTGTACGGAATGGGACGGTTTCCGGTGACGCTATACAAGGAGCAATGGTTGAGGCTGCTGGTCATCGCCGATGAGATCAAAGCGTTCATCGAATCCAACAATGATCGCCTGAAGACCAAAGAACCCTCGAATTAATCGGATCGGGAGGGGCAAAGCGTTACCGTAACATGACCGTACACGCGTGCAGGACGACACCGACCGTGCCACCCACCAATGAGCCATTGATGCGAATGAACTGAAGGTCCCTCCCAATCTCGAGCTCAATCTTGCCCCCCACCTCGTTCGCATCCCAGCTTTTCAGCACCTCCGCGATCAGAGTTGATATCTGCCCGCGATGCTGCAACGTAGCGGTACGGGCAAATCTGAGCCACGCGCCGTTTAGCCGCTCCAGAACGGCCGCGTCGGCCAATACCCCTTGCGCCAGTGCGATGATGAGTGCGACGGCGTATTGCCTCACTAAGGAGTCCGCCTTCGCCAGATCTGACTCCACGTGCGATGCGAGAGTGTCCCGAAGTCTGCGGAAATCTTCGTCGCTCGAAAAATTCTCCACCAAACTACGCATCCAGGCGCGCGCCGTGTCACGGTGTTCAGGCGATTCATTGAGTGCGCGAATAAACTCTCGCAACGCATCGTCAAATTGGTCGCGCAGTGGATGCGTTGGATGGGTGACGACATCGTGCACCAGCCCGCGGATTCCTTCCATAAACTTCCGCACGATGTAGGTGTCGAGGGAGGCCGGCGTGTATTTCGAGGCTTCCGCAAACTTTGTCTTGATGAGACCTTCATTCTGCACCAACCAGCGGTCAAATGCGCTGAGAGCACGATTAAGCGCAGCGCGATGCAAGCCAGCGTCAACCAAGAGGTTCATCGCCTTGCTCGCGATCCTCGCCACATCGAGCTCGAGCAGCTTCGGCGCGACGTTGTTCTGAAAGAACCGACGAATGTCTGCGTCTTCGGGGGCTCTCAGAAACCCGGGAACGAAGCTCGTGAGCGAAGCTGCGACGGTGGTCGCGTTGGCAGGCGTCGCGAACCACGCCGCCAGTTGCGCAGCCGTATCGTATCGCTCAAGCTTTCTGACAATGTTCTCGGGCGTGAGTAGATACTGCGCGACGAATTCGCCCAGGCTCTCCCCGATGCTGTCCTTATTCTTGGGGATGATCGCTGTGTGCGGAATGGGCAGCCCGAGGGGGCGCCGAAACAGCGCAACGACGGCATACCAGTCGGCAATGGCACCGATGGCCGAGGCCTCCGCGAATGCCTGCAGCCACCGCAACCACGGCCAGATCGATTCGTACAGAACGCTGACGACCAACAGGCCAAGGCTTGCGCAAAGGAGCGCTGAGGCGAGGCGTTGCATGCGACCGAGCTGCGTCTGCTTGAGCATCGCCCGAACAGTGAGCTTCGCGACTTCGGGTGCCGACTTGTCATCCGATTTGGTGGTCATGGGCCGCATTCGGAAAGGTTGATGGAGTGTCCATTATGCCCTTCATAACCACGACTGCGCCGGAGCATACCGACAGTGATTCAAGCGGCACCCTGCTGCTTGAGACCAGCGCGACTTGCCAGGCTGAAGCATGACTACGGACATCGTCACACTCTTTCGCCGGCTGACGCTGGGCGTGTGTATCGTCGGGGTTACTCACGGCTCGGAGCAGGATGCCTTCACGGGCTCAGCCGTCATGCAGGCATCCTACAACCCCTTCTGAGCTGGCGCGCCGCTTCGGTACCTCAGCGCAAGAGGCTACGGATAAGATGAAGAGCGTGGCCTGGCGCATTGGACGCCGAGGCGCTCCAATCCTCAGAGAGGGGCTCGCATTCTTCGAATGCGCTGTGCAGGCGGATATACCCGCCGGTGATCACCGGATCGTACTGGGCGAAGGGATCGACGGCGCACTCCTTAGGCCCACGGGCATGCCTTTGCCGTACACAGACACGCACAAGCTCGACAATAGCGCGGCAGTTTACCCCCGGACGTATTAGCGACCGCCGACTCTGTGTCGGCAACCCTTGCGCGTCCGCTCTCCCACGGCACCCTCAACTGCACTTATGGCGTCTTGCCTAATGCGCAGCTAACTGAGGGACGGCGTCCCAAACGACGGGATCGGCGGTGTTGAGGCCCTTAGTTAGCAGGCCCCGCCGCGCCAGTGTTACCCGTATTGCCCGTATTGCCCGTGTTACCCGTTGCGCCAGTGTTACCCGTCGCACCCGTGTCACCCGTCGCGCCAGTGTTACCCGTGTTACCCATTGCGCCGGTGTCACCCGTTGCGCCAGTGTTACCAGTGTTACCAGTGTTACCAGTGTTACCAGTGTTACCAGTGTTACCCATTGCTCCGGTGTAACCCGTTGCGCCGGTGTTGCCGGGGTTGCCGGTGTTGCCGGTGTTACCAGTCGCCCCTGGCGGTCCGGCAGGACCCGGGCTGGAGCAAGCGCTCAAGGCGAGCATCATCAGTGACGCGACAATCAAGTTTGAACCTTGCATAATGATTCCTTCTATGAGATTTGTTCACAACGGCTCTCTTGACTACGACCAATCCTCCAGATTTGATCAGCTTCCGGCCGCTGATATCGACGGTACGTGAACTCCGCCGTGAACTCTGTACGTTGGCGCGCATAGCCAACGATGACACTAAAACTGTGATCTGGTTCCTCCGTCCGGCAGCGCCAGCATATGCCTTGACGAGGGACGAAAATGCGCAAGCACATGATGAATCTCCGAATGTCCGGTTTCTGTAACGCCGGCTTCGCAGTAGTCTTGTTTGCGCGCACGATCAATTCGGCAGCGGCTCAACTAAAGCACTGCGGCTCCTAGCCGATATCGATTCTCAGGATGTTGCGCTCGACCGCCAGTCCCTCTAGCACCGTCGCCATTGCAACCAGGGCCGCTCCGCGACGATGCGGGTTCGCGCAACAGGTGAAGGACAGGGGCTGTTCGTTCAGCACAATCTGGTTCACGCCGCAGCCGGAACTTCCGATTCGATATCGCACCTCGATCGGACGTCCCACTAGAGTCGTCTCGACGCGCAGGCCGTCAAGCGCACTCGGTATTACAGGGTCTACGCGCAGCACCTCCGCCTCGCAGCTCACCCCCAGAAAGCGTCGAACGATCAGACCCAGTGCTATACCTGCGCCGCTCGAGTACACGCGCCAGCCGCCGTCGAGCGCAATCGTCCCACGCGCGACGCGCTCGTACTCCGCGCTCGCCTGATAGCGATCCGCGAACGCGGCGTCGGAGCTGGAGTAGTAACAGTTCGCCTGGCGCAAAGTCGCACTCGGCACGATCGAGCAAATGCCGATCGGATTAGCCTGGCAAAGCGCGCGGAAGAAGCGATCCGCCTCTCCAACGTGCGCCAGCGCCTGCGCGTAGCGTAGATGTGCGTGCATGTACATCAGGCCGATCTCGCGGCCGAAGAACGTCGCGCTCTCCGCCCGCTGGAAGAGGCGTTGCGGGCCGCCGTGGTATGTCAGCGGACGGTCGAACAAGCGGAGGCCGTCGGGAGCACTCAAATGTGTGTCGATCAACCGCAAATGCTCACGCGCCTGCACCGGCGTCAGCATGTCCTCGAGAATCGCATGGATAATTGCCAGCGCGCTGTACCGTACACCAGTCGTGGTGTCGCTCGGATGCAGTAGGTAACGTACGCGACCGCCCTCTTCGAAAAGCGCGTAGCCGGCAAGCACGCCATCCACGAGAAGCAGACGCTGAAAATCTCGCTGCACGGCCTCGGCCCAACTCTCGAAGCGGACAGCTTCATGGGTGCGCCCGATCGCGCGCAGCGCGCGCGCCAATGCCATTAACGTCTGGAAATGCAGCGTCACAGTCCAGGCGCTGCACATGTCATCGCGCATTACGGGGTCGGCTGGCTGCAGGGCATCGTTCCAGTCACCGTGGCCATAAGCGGCCAAGGCAGTGCCGGGGATGACGCGCTTTTCTATCACCGAGAGAGCACGCTGCGCGTGCTCCCATATACTTGCACGCTCGCTCGCCTCCGAGCCGCGCGGATCGAAGAACGGTACCGACTCGTCCAGCACAGCCGCGTCACCTGATGCGTCGAGGTACTGGGCGAGGACGAGGAGGGGCCAGAAAACGACATCGCCGTGCGAGTCGCCGGCGCGGATATGACGCTCGTGCTCGAAGAACATAAACCACTGCGGCCAATCTCCGTCTTCATTCTGCTCACTCATCACACGCAGCAACAGATCGCGTATCGGCTCGATGCGGCCAAGCGCGAAGAGCATCTCAACCGGTCCCTGACACACATCGCGCGTACCCCACCCGCCGCCGGAGTATTGCTCCAGACCTCGCGGCGAGAGGTAGTGCACAAGAGCATTGTGTGTGTACCAGGGCACCATATCGGCGATACGCGTAACGTGCTCGGAGAGTGGGCTCGCAGCCGCCGAACTTATGGTCAGTCTCGGTATGAGGTCATCGCCGCATTCGACGCGCAGCGGCGTCCGCGTTCCCTCACCGATCAGTTGTCCTCGAATACGCAGGCCGATCAAAGCGGCGGGCGCGGTAATCACACACAAATATGGCTGCTGGTGGGAAAGCCCATCGATGAATAGCAATTCGTCGCCGCCGACACATTGAAATTGCGTGCTGGACATCGGAGCGATGTGAAAACTCCCGTTCGGAAACCGGTCCGCGAGCTCGGTTCCGGACGCGGGTGCGACGATGATTTCATCACCATCACGCGACCAACGTGCCGCGCCCGGCGTGCTGCCGTCATCGCCATTGAGTGCCACGTGATGAGAGATGAGGAATCGCACAGGTTCGCCAGAGCTGACTTCGATCGAAAGTGTCAGCTCGTGCGGCTCGCTTCGTGCTTCGGCCCGTACCTGGATCACACCCTCATCGTGCCGATAGATCCAGTGGCAGGCGTCTGGCGACATTTCGAATGCGGAGGGCACATTGAGTAGTCGCCACCCGCCTCCGACTTCCACGAATACACGCTGTCCGTGCGAACGGAACAGTCCGAGATAACTGTGCACCGTGGAGAGCAGGCGATTGATGCTGACGTGCCCCTGCGTGAGCATCGAGTGAAACACGCCGCTCATCCAGACGGTCGAGGTCAGCGCAGTTTCATCTGGCGTCGTATGGCGACCGGTGCGCAACAAGTGCCCGTGGGGGCGTTGCACGCGCAGTTCCTTCGCGCGCAGCACCACATGACGATCGACACCATGAAAGAACGACAAGCGCTCACCACGCTCGTCGAGCTCCTCGTGCCGCCAATGCGATCCGAACAACCCTCGCAGTGCCTCGGCATCAAGATCCAATGCGTTGAGTAGCGGCGCTGAGCTGAACAGAGTCGCCGTGCCGGACGTTTCGCCGGACCTCGACTTGATCGTGACGGGCGCTGCTTCTGGCAGCGCAAGCACCTCGCTCACCCGATCTAGGTCCGACGTCGACGTGGCATCGGGATGATCCGCGAGATATGACCCGAAAAAACCAGCTGTAACGCTATTATTCGGATCCAGTCGTATCGGCGCGTCACGAATGACCACCATGGAGTGCTCATGCTGTAAGCGCCGGCCGGGCAGGTCGGCGGCGAGTCCGACCGGCGTATCGCCCGCGCGGCTTGCGAGCCCGTGAAACTGCATGGCATCAGTGGCGAATGAAGCACCTGCACGCAGCGAGCCGATCAGAGACCATGGATGGCGACCCTCCACCGCAAGATTCTGCCGCGAGGCAATCATGAATCCATGCGCCGCCTGGCGCAACGGCATGTGATCAATGTATTGGCTTACGTAGTACTCATTGAGGCGCACCGCACCGTACGGCGCGAGGGCCAGATCCTGTGCGTAGGTCAGGTCGACGAGCTGGGATGTCGCGTTCGTGTTCTCAAGACGCACGTGCCAGAACCATGCGGGCGAGTTCCTGGCCAGCACCAGCGCTATCGAGTAGTTGATGCCGAGCCATGCACCGACCCCCACGGGCATGCCCGTCTCCGGATCACTATGAAAGCGAGTGCCACTGAGTGGCCCCAGCATGGGAATCCATTCGACCATATCTGAATGGCGTCGCAGATACAGATTCGTGGGCCCGCCCTCCATCTCGCTGCCGACAAAAAGCGTCAGCGAGATCGCATCGCAATCGAGGCGGCGCACTGAGCCGTTCGCGTTGATTTCGACACGCATCCCCGAGGGGCTGGTCAGGGGTATCGCGGCCGGATCGATCAGTGCTTCAGGCATGTTGCAGCTAGCCTCGCGCCACGATGCAGCGCTCCCAAACAATAACGCGTTGGACGGTGTCGACTGCCTCGATCGTACCGGCCCCGACGCAGCAAAACAATGCGTCAATGCACCGAAGCGTCGCCTGATAAAGCAACCACGATCACACCTTTAGGCCGATGGATCGCATTAGCTCTATACCGTTGCTCTTGGTCACGACGCCGTCGCGCAACTTGAAGTCAAACCTCAAAGTCCCATTCTCCAGCTCGTCCTGAAAATGAACGTTCTTGAGCACGCCCTCCTCGAGCGCACTAATGTCGGTGAGCGCGAGATCGTGAGTGCTAATTAGTCCGATCGCACCCTGTTCGACCAATGCTCGAAGGATGCCCGCCGCCCCAATGCGTCGATCCTTCGAGTTTGTTCCCTGCAATAGCTCATCCAAGAGAAATAGTAGCGCTAAGGTTCGGTTCTCCAGCGCAAAGAGTTGCCGTAGCCGGGCAATCTCAGCATAAAAGCGCGAACTCCCCTCATATAGCGAATCATTGATGTGGATACTCGCTCCGATTTGAAGGGGCGTGAGTTGCACACGCTTTGCGCGCACGGGCGCGCCGGCCATCGCGAGCACCGTATTGATGCCGACCGTGCGCAACAAGGTACTTTTTCCCGACATGTTTGAGCCGCTAACGAGCAGCACCCGAATTTCCCCGCAAATATTGACGTTATTGTTAACACGAGTCGCCGCGCAGATCAAAGGGTGGCCGAGCTCACTGGCCTGAAAGGTGGCCGGCCCGTCAAGGAATTCCGGAAATGGATCAGCTGGGTGCTCGTAGCTATATCCAGCTATCGACAGCAACGCCTCGATCTCACCAAGCACACTAAGCCAGGAGCGCACCACCTCTCCATGAGCACTACGCCAACGCTCGGCTGCGAGCGCAACTTGGAGCAAGTACAATAGCGGCAGAATAAATGGCCGCACAACTATATTCCGGCGCGATTCGACCATATTTACTATGGTTGCAAGGCTTGCGAATGTGCGCGAGGCGGTAACGGTGTGCGACGAAAGCTTGGCTATGAGAGCTTTCAGGGGTGGAGCATCGACACGCTCACGTTCTATTCGATTCAAGAGCGCCGAAAGAAACTTCAGATCCTCGAACGCGTGCTCCACGCCAGAGATGACTGTTTTGATCTGCTTTCTTAGCAGATACGTAAGGCAACCCTCCATGAGTAGAACGACCACAAACGGAATAGCCACTCCCCAATGTACCCAGAAACTAGCGGTCACTACCGCGAGCATGGCAAGTAACGGTGCGGCCCACCTCAGCCACTGCTGGTTCAGCGCATTGGGTGCCTCGGCCCACGTTGTTAGCGCTTCAGACTGTGGGTTGATCCTTGCTTGTTCGCCGAGGATTACCAATTCCTCCCGAAGGTCAAGTCGGTCGCGAAGATCAACGATACTCGCGTGCCGTTCACGGATCTCTCCGATACTCGCGGGTGCCATGAGCCATTGCGCCAGCGTCCTTTCTCCCATTGGGGTGCGCGCAATAGAAAGCAGCTCATAGAGGCTTCCTTTGCCGAACAGATCTAGATCGGCAGCATAAATATGGTGTGGGACATCGAACCGCTCGCCCGTCTGTCCGTGACCCATCCATCGATCTTCAATGCGATCGAGTCCGCGCCGGTAAAACACGATAGCCCGCTGAGTGCGCAATCGGAGGCGTTGAACATTCTGGTGATAGAGAACGACGCCGACAAAGACGATTACCAGAACAAGTGACCATATCGCCGAGATTGCGTGGCGCCCAAAGCATAACCATGCGGCGATAATAATTGCAGCGCCGAGGAGGAGTCGCGCGCTGCCGATGCGGGCGTGCAATTTAGCGAGGTGACTTAGCTGCGCTTCGCGAGCGCTTAGACACTGGGTATATGTCTCTGAGGGTGTCACGGTAATGGCGCAGTCATTCGGCTACTTGTATTGAGACCTAATATTGCAGTGTCACCAGCATCCAACGATCAGCCAACTCCCCGCCCAGAATCTCCCCATGCGGATCTTACATTGGTGCGCGTGTCGACGAGCACATGATCGGCCAGCGCCGCCCTGCTGGACAGCCGTATAGCGGCTGCCGGAAGTTCGGTTGGTAGCGGGGTCACGCTTACGAATCATAACGAGGAATTGATCGTCCCAGCGCGGGTGCACCGATCACGGCCGGTCCGCTAGTGAGCCGCCCTGGCTCTCACCGTGATGGTACTGTTACCGATGGAGCATTGGCGGCTGACAGCCGCCCTCGCTATCGCGGAGTCTGCGACGGATGCCACAGGCAGCCATGCGGGAATCCGCTAAGACTAAGGTTCACCGATGACGACAAAGCCTCCTGCCCGCGCATCGAAGCCACCACGCCATGGCGTGGCGCGGGTGATTTCCAAGCTGGGCGTGGGCTCGCGGACGCAGGCCGCGCATTGGGTGCGCGAGGGGCGCGTGCGGGTCAACGGCCAAGTGGTGCGCGACGCCGAATTTCCGGTCTGGCAGGGCCTGGACCGTATCGACGTCGACGGTCAGGAGCCCGCGTCAGCGGCGCGACTAGTGCTGATGTTGAACAAGCCGCGTGGCCTGCTCACGACGACCAAGGACGAGCAGGGTCGCGATACCGTTTATAGCTGTTTCGCGGGCGCCGGACTGCCGTGGCTGGCGCCCGTCGGACGGCTCGACAAGGCCAGTGAGGGTCTACTGTTGTTCAGCAACGACCCCGCGTGGGCCGCTCGGATCACCGACCCGGCGTCCCGGCTCAACAAGACGTACCACGTGCAGATCGACCGAGTGCCGGACGCATTCTTGCTGGCGTCACTCGAACACGGTGTCGTGCTGGACGGCGAGCGCCTGACGGTCAGATCCGCCCGCTGCCTGCGCAGCGGGCGCAAGAATGCGTGGCTGGAAATCGTGCTGGACGAGGGCCGCAACCGGCAGATACGCCGATTGCTGGCGACTCTCGATGTGTCAGTGTCGCGCCTCGTGCGCGTGGCGATAGGTCCGCTGCCCCTGGGTGAACTGCCGAAGGGTCAGTGGCGCACTCTCACCGAGCAGGAAATTGATTCGTTGTGACCGCGAACGTGGAACCGCTCCCGGCCAACTGCGATCAATCGGCGCGCCGAAATTCTCGCCTGCAAGCGGCCGCTCGCAAAAATCCGGTCAGGATAGAGCCCCACCCCTGATGCTTTTCTCATGCCCCCGCTACTATCGCAAGTCGTTTCTCTGACTCGACGTCGATTCCGAGGCATTCGGACCAAGCTGCATGAATGCGGATCGCTCTTTTCGGCTAGTGCAACGCGGTGTCGTGATTTCAATGCTGGCTGCGGTTCTACTAACCGCGGTCGCATTTGCGGCTGTGGGCCGGTACTGGGTGCCGCTAAACAGCTTAGCGACGGGTCAGAGGTTGCTAATCGCCGCCAAGACAGATCTCTTCGTCGTGCTTTGGCTGGCGATTGCGATATCCAATGTGGCCAGACTTCGCTTTATTTCTCCGATCGACATCGCGGGCAGTGGCTCGGGGCCTGGAAGCCAAGAAATTCAAATCGCCGCGGCATTTCTGCAAAATACGCTGGAGTAGGTTTGTATAGCGGTTCCGGCTCATCTCGCCCTTGCGACGTTGTACGGCGGAAGTCTGGCGCTCGTGCCAGTTCCTGGTGGTTTGTTCTGCTTCGGTAGGCTGATCTTCTGGATCGGCTTCCGACGCGGACCGGTCGGTCGAGCGTTCGGGTTCGCGCTGACCTTCTATCCCAGTGTCGGTGCGCTTCTCTTGAGTGTGTTTCTCCTGTTGCGGCAATAGCCGCCGCATATGCGGTGCCGATAGTGCGTGCCGATGATTGAATTGCAATCAGCAAAGCAGTCAGTCGCGACGGGCCGCTCCGGGTCAACGGACTAAACCGCTCGCGCGCCAGGGGTGGTTTCGATCGTGCGGGTGGAGATGGCTGAAGTGTGAGGCTCTGTTTCGTATGTTGCGAGGTGAGGCGATCCGCCTCGTGTTTGCAATTGGAGCCATGAACGATTCCACCCAAGGTATCTCACCGCTGCGTCAACGCATGATCGAGGACATGCGGATGCGCGAGCTCTCGGCTAAGACGCAGAGCAGCTACATCCGCGCCGTGCGGCACTTTGCGGGATATTTGGGCCGCTCGCCCGACACGGCCAGCGCGGAGGATCTGCGCCGCTATCAGCTCCACTGCGTGGATCGGGGCGTCTCCCCGATCACGCTCAACGCCACGATTACCGGACTGAAGTTCTTCTTCGAGGTCACCCTCGGTCGCGCCGAGTTAATGGCTAAGATGCGCCCCGTGCGCCTGGCGCATACGCTGCCGGTGATTTTGAGCCGCGAGGAAGTGAGCCGCCTGATCGAGTCGGCCCGGAACCTCAAGCATCGAACCGCGTTGTCGGTGGCCTATGGTGCGGGGCTGCGCGCCAGCGAAGTGATTGCCCTGAAGGTGGGCGACATCGATAGTAAGCGCATGGTGCTGCGTATCGAACAGGGCAAGGGCCGCAAAGATCGCTACGCGCTGCTGCCACCGCTCCTGCTCGAACGGCTGCGCACCTGGTGGCGAGCAGCCCGAGCCGAGGGCAAGATCCTCCCGGGCGGCTGGCTGTTTCCGGGCCTGGATCCGATGGATCCGCTTTCCACGCGGCAACTCAACCGCGTCGTGCATGAGGCCGCCGCCGCCGCGCACATCGACAAGCGCGTCTCCATGCACTCGCTCAGACATGCTTTCGCCACCCATTTGCTCGAGCAGAAGGTCGACATCCGCCGCATCCAAGTCCTGCTCGGACACAAGAAGCTCGAGACCACCGCGCTCTATACCCAGGTGGCCACTGGCAGTCCGCCTCCTTAGCTGCGGGCCAATGGTAGACCTTCCCATTTTTAACCGTTATAGGGAAGGTTTTGGCAGCTCGGACGCGGCGCCCAAATTCCACCGGTTTCTACCCTTTGACTGTCAGAAACCCGGATCTTTACTGCCGCCATTGATCGGTACCGGCGCTTGTTGGATTCCCGAGATCGAACACTTATCCCACGCGATCGGCTTGGCGTATCGGCGATGCAGAATGCGGTGTACGATTGGGTCACAATAACCAAGGAGAGGGTCATGCGAACAACTCACCTCTTTGTCCTAATGGCTGGTTTTGGTTCGGCCTGGCTACTATCGAGCTGCGCGACAACTTCCCCGACGCCGACAGCGGCCGCAGCCGAAACGGCGCGCATCACGGTACTCTACGATGCCTTCGGCAAGGATGCGACGATGACGAAAGACTGGGGTTACGCCGCCCTGGTGGAGATCAACGGCAAGCGCATTCTGTTCGATACCGGCGACGACCCGGGGATTTTCGCGAAGAACGTGAAGGCCAAGGGCGTCGATCTTAAGAAGCTTGACTTCGTGGTGTTGTCGCACCGGCACAGCGATCACGTGGGTGGATTCTCCTATTTGCTCAGCGTGAACCCGAAGGTCAAGATTTACGCGCCCAAGGAAAGCTTTGGCATTTTTGGCTCCGACTTGCCCAGTAAGTTCTATCGCAAAGACGAGTCGCTGCGCGCAGAGATGCGCTACTACGACGGCACGCCGCCCGAAATTATGAAATTCGGTACGGTCTTTCCCGGCGCCAACATTCAGTTGATCGACAAGACTACAGAAGTGGCGCCGGGCATTACGCTGATTGCCTTGGTATCCGATGCGCCCGGAACCAAGGAGTTGAAGGAACTGTCGCTGGCCATCAACACGCCGGACGGCATCGTGCTGGTGGTTGCCTGTTCGCATCCGGGCATTGAAACCATCGTTGCCGAAGCAGCCAAGATCAATCCGCACATCCACTTCGTCGCCGGCGGGTTCCATCTGGTGGTGGCTCAAGATCCAGCCATCGAAAGGGTTGCCACCGCCCTGCATGACACCTACAAGGTTGACTACATCGCTCCGGGTCACTGCACCGGCGAGCCGACTTTCGCCGCGCTGCAAAAGATGTTTGGTGACCGCTTTGTCTATGCCGGTTTGGGGACGACGCTGGATCTGGCTGCGAACCCGCGCGCCGGATCGAATCGACGCGCCAACGGTGTCCTGGATGAAAGCGATTTGCGCACCTACCGCACGTTACTCGCCCAGAGCGATGACCTGAACGACAACAGACTGGAGGCAGTGCGGCTCGCGCAGGCTAAGTAGCAATCCGGTCATAGTGCGCACGGATAGGCCGCGCGCGCGGGGTGTGGCT
>ODAK010005350.1_pt1 | contig 13056 bp, 11 predicted proteins | sample 1539591 | NCBI WGS metagenome assembly ODAK01 (sample SAMEA3539303, study PRJEB22396) | soil metagenome | biome: tundra; feature: field; material: soil | place: USA | collected 2010-05 | depth 0.15 m | reverse complement strand
GGTCATTGGTCGTGACTTCCTTCGCGGGGCTTGGGGAATACCCCAAGCCTACGAGACCTTTGCGGGCAGGCAACATCAACGAGCCATCAAAAACACCTCATTGAGCGCTCGCAGGGATCGTCTGATCCCGTGATGATCACGTGTGCGCCGGGCGGGGCTCGAGCCCGATGGTGCGGTAACAGTTGTCGATGAGCGACATGGTCGCGACCGCGTCATCGGCATCGGTGCGGTAGGGCGCGCCGTCGCGGACGGCGTTGATGAAGGCCTGGAGTTGGTAGGTGTAGGAGGTTGCGTTGCCGCAGTGTTCGGTCCGTTCTCCGGAACCGGACTTGATGATGATCCGGTCGTCGTATTTCTGGTAGAGGAAGTCGGGGATGAACGCTTCCCCGGTGGTTCCGACCACCCGCAGCGACATGTCCCAGTTCTCGCTGATCATGCTGCACCGGGCGAGACCGGTTGCGCCGGAGGGGAACTCAAGGTGCGCGTCGGCCCATTCGTCGACGCAGGGAGCGCCGGCTCGTTCAGCCCCCGTTGCGCCGACGAGGCGGGGCTCGCCGCCGGCGAAGTCACCGAGGACCCGTTGGGCGTGCAACGCGTAGCAGCCGAGGTCCATCAGGGCTCCGCCGGCGAGGGCGAGTGACCATCTCGGGTCGTCCGCGGGGGGTGCGGACATGAACATGGTGCTCTCGACGCGTTGCATCGCACCCAGTTCGCGGTTGGCGAGAAGTGACATCAGACGTTTCATCAGCGGGTGATACAGATAGTGGAATCCCTCGAACAGCACCAGCGATCTGCCCTGCGCCAGATCCCGCACCTGGGCGGCCTCGGTGGTGTTGCTGGCGAACGGCTTCTCAGTCAGAACGTGTTTCCCGGCGAGGATCGCCGCCTTGTTCCAGGGCCCGTGCAGGCTGTTGGCGAGCGGGTTGTAGATCGCTTCGACCTCAGGGTCGGCGATCACGTCGGCGTATGACTCGCGGACCCGCTCGATGCCGTGGGTCTGGGCAAAGGTCTCGGCCCGGTCTCGGTTACGCGCGGCGACCGCGACGAGTCGCGTTCCGGTGGCCGCAGCGGGGCCGATGATGGACAGCTCGCTGATGCGTGCCGCTCCCAGCACTCCGATTCGTAGTGGTTCCACAGGTTCGGTGACTCCTTGGCGATCGTGACTGATGGGACGGTCGGGGTGAGACTAGGCGGTTTCGAGGTCGGAATCTGGTCAGCGGGTGGTGGCGCCGCTGGCCGCGGCCGTTGTGGTCAGCAGGCTACGGAGGTAGGCGGCGCTGGTCCGCACGTCGGTCACGGGTCCTTCACCGCGGGGTTCCTCGGTGAGGATGGTGTCCTGTTCGAGGGTGTACCAGCCGGTGTAACCGTTGCCCTGCAGGGCGTTCACGATGGTCTCGACGTCGACGTCGCCGGTGCCAAGCGGTCGGTACATCCCTTCGACCACGGCTTCGGTGTAGCTGAGTCGGCCGGCGCGGACCTTGTCGGCGATCTGGCTGTTGACATCCTTGAGGTGGGTGTGGGCGATGCGGTCGGGTGCCTGCCGGGTGAGTTGCGCCGGATCGGTGCCGCCGATCAACAGGTGACCGGTGTCCAGGCACAACGAGATGGAGGAGCCGCTGAGCACCCGCTGCACCTCGTCGCCGTTCTCGACCATGGTGCCCACGTGGGGATGCAGCACTGCGCGCACACCACGTTCGGCAGCACGTTCGCTGATCCGGTTCAGGTTGCGCAGCAACAGGTTCCAACCGTCTTTGTCGAGGGTGGGGCGGCTGTCGTAGCCGTCCAGTCCGGACGTCGCGGAGAGTACGAGGACCTCGGCATGAGTGGCCTGGTACTGCTCCAAGATGCGGTCGATCGCCGGGAGCGGGTCGTGACCGGGGCGGTGCATTAGCAGGGGTGTGAAACCACCGACGGCGGTCAGTTGGTGTGCCGCGAGTACCCCGGCCATCTGGTCGGGGTCGGCGGGGAGGAAACCTTCCGGGCCGAGTTCGGTGGCGGCGAGCCCGATGTCGCGCATCTCGTCGAGCACCCGGCTCGGTGAGAGCTGGTAACCCCAGTTGGGGACCTCGCAGACCCCCCAGGAGATCGGTGCCCCGGCGATCCGTGGCTGGCCCGGTGGCGTAGAGCTGGCGGAGGTGGTTGGTGTGGTGGTCACTGCTGGACCTCGGCTATCCGCACCGGGCGGTGCTGTTGCAGGGAAAGGGTGGCTGCCTCGGCGATCCACGTCACGGCGAGCGCGTCGTCGACGGTGCATGGTGATGGTCGTTGCCCGGCAACGACTTCGGTGAACGCGGTGAGTTCGGCGCGGAATGCCTCGGCGAGCCGGTCCATAAAGAACGTCCAGGGCTTTCCAGACGGCCAGCTGGTGTCCGGTTCGAGGTTGCGTAGCGGTGTGTTGTCGGTCCAGCCGGCGGCGACACTGTCCGCGGTGCCGTGCAACTCGAGCCGGACGTCGTGCCCGCGCGGGTTGTAGCGGGTGTTGGACACGACCGCGGTGGCGCCGTCGTCGAAGGTGAGCAGAGTTTGCGCGGTGGCGACGTCGCCTAGTTCGGCGAAGAAGTCGTCACCGCGGGCGCTGCCGGTCGCGTAGACCTCGACGACTTCCCGGCCGGTGACCCACCGCACGGTGTCGAAGTCGTGGACTGAGCAGTCGCGGAAGATCCCGCCGGAGACGGCGATGTACCCACGTGGCGCTGGTGCCGGGTCCAGGGTGGTTGACCGCACGGTGTGCACCCAGCCGAGTTCACCGCTGACCACCGCGTTGCGGGCCGCAAGGTAGGCAGGGTCGAACCGGCGGGGGTAGCCGATCTGGACCGGCACCCCGCTGGTGTTGACGTAGTCGGCGATGGCGATGGTGTCGTCGACGACCCCGGAGAGTGGTTTCTCGCAGAACACCGGGATGCCGGCGTCGACGCCGGCCTTGATCAGCGCGGTGTGCGCGTCGGTGGCTGCAGCGATCACGATCCCGTCGACGCCGCTGCTGATCAGCGCCGCCGGCGACTCCGCGGCTTCGGCGCCGAACAGTTCGGCGACGGATGCGGTGACCGCGGGCACCGCATCGGTGACGACGAGGGAGTCGACCCCGTCAAGGTGGGACAGGGTGTCGGCGTGGAACGCGCCGATCCGGCCGAGTCCGATCAAACCGAGACGCATTGCGATTTCCTTTGCGAGAGATGTTGCAGGACAAGTGGTTGTTCAGTCACCGAGACCGCCGATGACGTTCTGGTCCCAGTCGATGACGGACCCGGTGACGACGCCGCTGCGGTCGGATAGCAGGAACGCGACGAAGTCGGCGATCTCGTCGACCTGGCCGAGTTTGCCCATCGGTAGGGCCGCGGCGGCCCGTTGCTGCCAGTCCGCGTCGGCGCCGTGGGACTGGCGCTGGGTCAGGTTCTCACCGTCGGTGGCTGACCAGCCCATGTTCAGCCCGTTGATCCGGATCCGGTCCCAGCGGTGCGCGTGCGCCGCGTTGCGGGTCAGCCCGGCGAGGCCGGCTTTCGCAGCGACGTACGGTGCGAGAAACGACTGACCACCGTGGGAATCGATTGAGATGATGTTGACGATGGTTCCGGGGGCGCCGCGTTTCTTCATGTCGGCGACCGCCGCCTGCATCAGGAAGAACGGGGCCCTGAGGTTGACCGCGATGTGCCGATCGAACAGTTCCTCGGTGGTGTCCAGCAGGGTACCGCGGGTGGTCAGTCCGGCGGAGTTGACCAGTGAGTCGATCCGCCCGTGCCTCCTCACCGTCGTCTGAACCGCGGCGACAGCTTGGGCCACGTCGGTGATGTCGGCCTGCACGTAGCTGGCCTCAGCACCTGCGGCGGCCAGTTCGGCTGCGACCTGCTCGCCGTGTGCGGCGTTGCGCCCGGCGAGGACCAGGGTGGCGCCTTCGCGGGCGGCGGCCCGGGCGATGCCGGCACCGAGGCCCTGGGTGCCGCCGCTGATCAGGATGATCTTCCCCTTGAGGAGATCTTTCATCACGCCCCTCCGGTGGGAGTAACGGGTGGGATGGCAACTGGCACGGCGTGTTTCCAGTGGCGGTTGGCCACGGCGGCGGGTTCGCGACCGTACAGGACGTCGACGACACCGGTGGCGGCGGCGGTGAATGTCGCCGCCGTGGCCTGTCTGCTCAGACCCATCAGGTGGGGGGTGAGGACGACGTCCGGGTGGTCGAACAGCGGGTGGTGCTGCGGCGGCTCGGGGTCGAACACGTCCAGTCCGATTCCGGCGATCCGACCGGCGACCAATGCCTGGAACGCCGCGTCGTTGTCGATCAGGGATCCGCGGCCGCAGTTGATCAGGATCGCTCCGGGTTTCGTCAGCCCCAGCGTCTCGGTGTTGATCAGGTGGTGGGTGTCAGGGGTGAGCGGCAGGTGGAGGGTGATGACGTCGCTTCGGGACAACAACTCGGCCAGCGTGCCGCAGCGGAACCCCGCGGGAGGTTCGGAGACCGGGTCATACGCCAGGACCTTCATGCCCAGGGCGGCGCCCAGTGTGCCCGCGTGCTGACCGATCCGGCCGAGCCCGACCACGCCGAGGGTGGACCCGGCGAGGTCACCGACGGCGACCGAGCCGCGGTCGGCCCATCGACCGGAACGGACCAGGTCGGTCAACCGGCCGAAACGTTTCACCAGATGCATGGCCATCGCGATGGCACCTTCGGCGACCGCGTTGGCGCCGGTGCCGGGGGTGACCACGACGGCGATCCCGCGGGCGGTGGCGGCGTCCAGGTCGACGCGTTCCACGCCGACACCGGTCCGGGCGATGACCCGCAGCCGGGGAGCCCGGTCGAGGAAGGCGGTGTCGATGGTGGCGTCGGCGCGGGCGATCGCCCCCTGTGCTTCCCGCAGGTCGGCGTCGCTCGGGTCCGCGACGAACCGGCACCGACCGGTGAACACCTCGGCGACCAGGCCGGGATCGACGACGCCGAGCCCGACCACCAGCGGCAACGGCTCAGACATGAGCGGGAAGGGCCGAGCGTGGGTGGCCGAAGGTTGCACCGGGGATCTCGGGAACCTGGTGCCATTGGCCGTCGACCGCCGACGCGGCGGCGGCCGCGAGGACCTCGGCGTCAGCCAAGGCTTCGTCGATGGTGGAGTTGTGCTGTTCACCACCGGTCACCGCGACGAGGAACTTCTTCGCCTCGATGACCTTGAGGTCGTCGTAGCCCATGGCGTTGCCGGGGCCGGGCTGGAAATGGGCGTAGTCACCTTGGGACTGGTTGCCCAGGATGGTGGTGTAGCCCTGGTTCGGCCCGGTCCGCCCGATCGAGAGCCGCAGCTCGTTCATCCGCTCGAAGTTCCACGACGCGGACCCCTCGGTGCCGTAGATCTCGAAGCCGAGACCGCACTGCGGGCCCACGATGACCCGGGACGCCTCGAGGGTGCCTACGGCGCCAGCACCCGGTGAGTCCGCCGCGAACCGGACGAGAGCGCCGGCGTAGTCGTCGTTCTCGACGTCACCGAGTTCACCGCTCTCGATCACGGCGAAGTGCGTGCCTGACCCCATTGGCAGGATCGGGCGTTGCTGGTGGACCGTCGAGAGGAGTGCGGTGACGTCGGTGATCGGCCCGACGACGTACTGGACGAGGTCCACGACGTGGCTGAGCAGGTCGCCGAGAGCGCCGCTGCCAGCCAGGTCTTTCTTGAACCGCCACGACAGGGCGCCGTTGGGCTCGGAGGCGTAGCCGTTGAAGAACACCGCCCGCACGTTGGTGATCCGGCCGAGGTCGCCGTTCGCGATCACTTCGCGGATCCGTGCGACCGCAGGGGCGTGGCGGTAGTTGTAGCCGATCGAGGTGGCGACCCCGGCTGCCCGGGCCGCAGCGGCGACCGCGGCGGTCTCGGCAGCGTCGCGGCCGACCGGCTTCTCGATCCAGAACGGTTTCCCCGCTTCGGCGGCCGCGATGCCGATCTCGCGGTGCAGCAGGTTCGGGGCGCAGATCGACACCACGTCGACGTCCGGGTCGGCGAGGACCGCCCGGTAGTCGGTGCTGCCCTTGGCGTAGCCGAGGACGTCCCGGGCGTAGTCGACGCGATCGGGAGCGGTGTCGGCGGCGTGGACCAACCGTGGTCGGATCTTGAGCTCCGGGTAGACCAGCGGGATGGCTTGGTAGGCGCGGCTGTGCAGCTTGCCCATCCAGCCCACGCTGATCAGGCCGATGCCGAGTTCGGTATAGCCGTCGGCGGTGATGTGTCCAGCCATGGCGGTGTCTTCTTTCGGTCAGAGAATTTACGGTTCAGGGGGAGGGTGTGCGGGCTCGGCCGAGTTCAGTGCGGATGGTCGCGGCGAGCAGGGTGGAGTCGGAGCCGACGGCAAGGAACGACCAGCCTTGCGCGAGGCGGGCGGCGGCGGCGGCCCCGTCGGCGACGAGCATCCCGCAGGCCTTCCCGTGGCGCCGCGCCGCGGCGAGGACAGCGTCCAGGGCCTGAATGTAGGCGGGTGCGGTGACGTCGCCGGGCACGCCGAGGTCGTGGCTGAGGTCGCGGGGACCGATGAACAGCACGTCGACCCCATCGATGGCGGCGATGTCGTCGGCGGCGGCGACCGCGGCCGCGGACTCGATCTGCACCACACAGAGCGTTTCGTGGTCGGCCCGGTCCAACGCCTCGGGGTCGAGCCCGAACCGGCAGGCCCGGTTGTAGGTGGCGACTCCACGGTCGCCGGCCGGCGGGTAGCGCAGGTGGGTCAGCACCGCGTTCACCTCTGCGGCGCTGTTGAGCCGGGGCACCATGATGCCGGCGGCTCCGCAGTCCAGCGCTCGTCCGATCCGGATCCTTTCTGCGGCCTCGACGCGAACGACGGTGGGGACCCCGTAGCTGCCGGCGGCGGGGACCACATCGCGGATCTGCTCCTCGCCGCCGGCGCCGTGTTCGAGGTCGAGCAGCACCCAGTCGAAACCGGAGGACGCGCACACCTCGGCGCTGACCGGGGTGGCCATTCCGATGAACGTTCCCAACGAATGCCGGCCGCCGCGGACGGCATCGGCCAGGGCACCGCCGTTGAGTGGGGTCGGCGACATGGGGCTCATCCGAACCACCGCTGGGTCTGGCGCCCGGCCTCGTACTCCGCGCGAAGCGGTGGCACGGTGGCGATCTCGGACACCTCAGCCGGTGCGACGTCCCACCACACGCCGGCCCCGGGCAGGTCGGCGTGAGGGATGGCGGCGACGATAATGACGACGGTTCCCTGGTGGCCGCGGCTCTCGTTCAACGCGTTCCGTAGATCGGTGGCGGTGACCGCGCGGACGGCATGGGCGCCGAGCCCGGCGGCGACCTGCACCAGATCGACCGACAGGTAGTCGCCGTCCAGGCGGGCTGCCTTGTCCGCGGCGTCCTTGCTGGCGAGCTGCAAACCGGTTGTGCGGTAACGGAACTCGTTGCCGAACTCGCGGCCGTTGCGGCCCATCTGCAACCGGTGGATGACCTGGTAGCCGTGGTTCTCCGGGATGACCAGCGTGATCGGGAGGCCCTCCTGGGCGGCGGTGACCAGTTCGGTCGGTGCCATCAGGAAGGTCCCGTCACCGAGGAACGCGGTGATCCGGGCGTCCGGGTCCGGGTGCGCCAACCGCACTCCGATCGCCGCCGGGATCTCGTATCCCATGCAGGAGAAGCCGAATTCGAGGTGGCAGGTCCGGCCACCGGTGGCATCCCACACCTTCTGCAGATCACCGGGTGGGCCGCCGGCTGCGGCGATGATCACGTCGCCGGGCTGAGCGTGCTCCTGCAGCACCCCGATGATCTGCCCCTGGGTGAGCACCGCGTCGGTGGTAGTCACCACGTCGGAATCAGCTGGCACCGCTGACTTGTCGAACAACTGATCCGGATCGAGCGCCAGACTTCGCTCGATGCTCCACGCCGCTGTGAGCTCCTCGGTCCGTGCTCGCCACGCGACTGATGTATGGACGTCGACGCTGGCGTCGGCCAAGGCGGCCAGGGCCCGTTTCGCGTCGCCGATGATGCCGACCGCGCCGAGCCGGTCCGCGTCGTGGACGTTGACGTTGATGCTGGCGAAACGGACGTCAGTGTTGGCGAAGATCGAGTGGGAGCCGGTGCTGAAATCGGTCAGCCGGGATCCGACTGTGAGGACCAGGTCCGCTTCCCGGGCCAGCGTGTTTGTCGCCGGTGTCCCTTCCAGACCGATGCCGCCGAGCTGCCACCACGCGACCTGCTGAATCGCGCCTTTGCCGGCGAAGGTCTCCGCGACCGGGATACCCACCGCGGCAGCGAGCCGTTCCAGCTCGGGGCTGGCCTGCGAGTAGATGACCCCGCCGCCAGCGATGATCAGCGGTTTCTTGGCCTCTGCGAGAAGTGCTGCCACCGCGTCGATCTCAGACTGATCGGGGACCGGTCGGCGGATCACCCAGTCCCGCTCGTCGAAGAGTTCGGCGGGGAAGTCGTAGGCGTGGGACTGGACGTCCTGGGGGAGTGACAGAACCACCGCACCGGTTTCGACCGGGTCGATGAGGGTCCGCATCGCCGCCGGGAGGGCGGTGAGAAGCTGCTCTGGCCGGGTGATCCGGTCGAAGAACCGGGCCACCGGCCGGAAAGCGTCGTTCACGGTCAGATCGGCGTCGGTCGGGTGCTGAAGCTGCTGCAGGACCGGTCCCTGGTGCCGGGTGGCGTAGGTGTCTCCGGGCAACAGGAGCACCGGGAGCCGGTTCAGCGTCGCCAGCGCCGCGCCGGTGACCATGTTCATCGCGCCGGGTCCGATGGACGCGGTGACGGCGAGGGTGGTGTGGCGATGGTTGTGCTTGGCGAACGCGGTCGCCGCGTGGACCAGGGCCTGCTCGTTGCGACCCTGGATGAACGGCATCGCCTCCGCGAGTTGATCCAGGGCCTGTCCGAGGCCGGCGACGTTGCCGTGACCGAAGATGCCGAGAGTCGCCGGGATCAGCCGGTGGCGAACACCGTCGGCGACGGAGTACTGGCGGGACAGGTAGGTGATGACCGCCTGCGCGACGGTCAATCGGATGGTGGGGGCATCATTCATGGTCAGAGCTCGATTTCTGGTTGAACAGAACGGAAATGGACAAGGCCCTTGAGGTTTCACGCTGGGCCGAGGGTGGGCGCCGAAGCAGCTACCAGGGCCGGCCGTGCAGGATGACGGTCTTCACGTCGGTCATCTCGGCGACTGCGGATCGGGGTCCTTCCTTGCCGATGCCGCTGCCCTTCAATCCGCCGTAGGGCATCAGGTCCGCCCGCCACAGCGGGGTCCAGTTGATGTGGATTACCCCGGCGTCGATTTCCCGGATCGCCCGCACAGCACCCGCGACGTCGGAGGTGAACACGCCCGCTCCGAGCCCGTACGCGGTTCCGTTGGCCTGGGCGATCGCGCTCTGCCAGTCGTCAGCGACTGAGACCGCCACGGCCGGGCCGAACAACTCGTCCTGACTGAACGGCGATGCTGGATCGACGCCGGCGACCACTGCCGGCGACATCACCGCACCGTCTCGCTGCCCACCGGTCAACAAACGGGCACCGGCCCCGACCGCCGCCTGGATGGAACGCTCGACCCGCTCCGCCTCGCCGACGGTGATCAGCGTGCCCATCCCGGTTTCAGCGGATTTCGGGTCACCGGTCTGGATCTTCTCCACCCGCGCGACAAGTGCGTCCAGAAAGTCCGTCGCGATCGTGGGATGCGTGATCACCCGCTGCACCGAGATGCACACCTGCCCGGCGTTCACATAACCGCCGATCGCGACGGCTGCTGCAGCGGCGTCGATGTCAGCATCCGGGAGGACGACCACTGGGCATGACGCGCCGAGCTCCAGGGATAGTTTCTTCAGCCCGGCAAGCTGCGTGATCCTTTTCCCGACGCTGGTTGACCCGGTGAAGGAGATCTTGTTGACCCTCGGGTCGCTGACCAACGCGTCGCCCAGCTCGCCGCCGGCGCCGGTCAAGACCGACAGCACCCCGTCCGGCAAACCCGCGTCGACGAAACACGCGGCCAGGGCCAGCGCGGTCAACGGTGTCGCCCGCGCCGGCTTCAACACCACCGCGTTCCCCGCGGCCAACGCCGGAGCGAGCTTGTGCATCACCAACAACGCCGGGTAGTTGAACGGGGTGATCGCGACGACAACACCGATCGGCTGACGAACGGTGAACCCGATCTTGTCGAAACCAGTACCACGATTGGCGTCCAGCGGCAGTGAATCCCCATACAGCTGGGTTCCCTCGAAAGCGGCGAGCCGGATCATCTCACCCGACCGCGACGCCTCACCTCGCGCTTCGGTGATGCTCTTCCCGGCCTCCGCGGAGATCGTCTGCGCGATGGTCTCAGCGCGCTGATCGGCGAGCGTAGCCGCCTGCAACAGGATCCGCATCCGCTCGTGCCCCGGAGTGTTCCGCCACGCCTTCGCACCCGCCACCGCCGCGGCCAACGCCGCGTCGACATCGGCCATACCGGCCATCGGAACGGACCCGGCGACCGCACCATCGAATGGTGAGGTCACCTCCTCCACACGGCCCGACTGCGCCGCAGTCCACTGCCCACCGATTAACAGCTGCACGTTGACCCATCCCATTCGACGTAGAAGCCACAGAAGGACCCAGGGCCACTCGGGGCGATGCGGCTCAAATCCGGTGGCCAAGTATCTCAAGCCTGCGGCCCTAAACCGCCAACGTCAACAGTGCGACAGCCATCAAAAACACCTCATCTACAGCGCTTGGCGCTGTATTTCAGTGCGCACAGGGTGGCGCATTCACTCCTTGATATGACCTCATCAATCCATCAGAATTGCTCGCATGGGACATGCGTATCCGATCCGGGAGATCGCCCGTCAGGCGGGGCTCAGTGAAGCCACCGTCGACCGGGTTCTCAACAACCGACCAGGGGTGCGCGCCAGCACCGTGAGCAACGTGCGGCAAGCCATCACCGACCTGGACCGGCAGCGCAGCCAACTTCGACTGAACGGCCGCACATTCCTGGTCGACGTGGTCATGCAGACCCCGGACCGGTTCTCCTCGGCGATCAAGTCCGCGCTGGAGGCCGAGTTACCGTCGCTGCGGCCGGCCGTGGTTCGATCCCGGTTCGATTTCCGGGAGAAGGGCCGCCCCGCGGACATCGTGAAGGTCCTGGACGACATCCGCCACCGCGGTTCCATGGGCGTCATACTCAAGGCCCCCGACGTCCCCGAGATTACCGACGCCATCGCGAAACTCGACAAGTACGGGATTCCCGTCGTCACCCTGGTCACCGACATTCCGCTGAGCCAACGCGTCGCCTACGTCGGCATCGACAACCGAGCCGCCGGTTCCACCGCGGCATACCTGATCGACCGACTCCTCGGCGACGGCCACGGTGACGTGCTGATCGCGTTGAGTCGCAGTGTGTTCCGAGGTGAGGAAGAACGCGAGATCGGATTCCGGGCCACCATGAGGAGCCGTTCCGCCGACCGGGCCCTGATCGAACAGACCGACACCGACGGGCTCGACGCCACCGTCAAAGAGTCAACCCTGCGGACGCTGCAACAAAACCCCGGCATCAACTCCGTCTACTCCATCGGCGGCGGCAACCAAGCCATCCTCGCGGCATTCGACGCCGCCGACCGTCGCTGCCAGGTGTTCGTCGGGCACGACCTCGACCGAGACAACCTGCAACTACTCCACGACGAACGTCTGACCGCCGTTTTGCACCACGACCTCAGATACGACATGCGGCTCGCGTGTCACATCATCATGCAAGCCCAGGGCGCCATCGACGGTCCCATCGAATCCGTCCGATCCCCGATCCACATCGTGACCCCTTACAACATTCCCCCGCCACCAACAGCCTGAACCTCGATCCACCGACCAAGTATTCGCAGGTGAGTGAGTGCCATTCTCATCCGGTCGTTGCCGTGAGGGCGTGAGGAAACCGCCGGTCTGTCCGGCTTTTCCACTGGGTCCTTGGTCGCGCCCGGTCGGGGCTGGGTGGTCAGGTCGTTACTGGGGTGGGTGGCCCACAGGCCGCGTTGAAGAGCCCCTCCCAGCTGTCCTGCCAGGGCCAGTGGCTGGGTAGGTGGATGACCATTCGCCTCGCGGACCTGGCGAGGCGGCCCGGGACGGCGATCAACTGCCGGCGGATGGTTGCGGTAGTGGCTTTGGCGTGGAAGACCGACGCGAGGCCGCCTGCGGCGCGGGTGAGGTTGAACGCGATCGAGGCCAACACCAGCCAGGCGCCGTTTGCTGCAGAAGACCCTGATGGTAGTTGTGCTAGGGCGCTGGCCTTCAGGTCGGCGATGACCTGCTCGACGATCGCGTGAGCGCGGTGGGACTTCTCGGCTTGGAGCATGGTCAGCGGGGAGTCGGTGAACACCCCGTGGTGGCGGTAGCCCGGGAACAGCTCACCCTGCCCGTCCGCGACGGTTTTGGGGTTGAGCCGGCGGACCCGGCGAACGATCAACCGGGCGCTGATGTGCTCGGATTGGCGCCGAGACGTGAACGCCGTGAAGGCCACCTCGGCTACCTCGGCGTCAGAGACAAGCCGTTGTTCGTCTTCGTCCCAGATCGCGTTCGGGTAGTGGATCGGGATCCAAGCCGACTCCGCGATCCCCGAGATCGCTTTAACTACAGTGTGATTCATTCGGGCTGTTATCGAGAACCGGGCCCCACCGCGTCGGGCCGCGGCGATGACGTCGTGTCCGTAGGACGCCCCCCGCCACAAGCCTTGGTTGTGACCAGTGCGTCGGCTACGAACCGGGCAGCGCCGCGGGCGGAGTTGGTGCCTCCCCTACGTAACCTGGTCCCGGCGACCACAGGTGCGGACAGCGGGGTGGACACGATCGCGAGCAACGCATTCAGCCCTTTGACCCCGGTGTACCCGTTGAGCCGACGTCGGCCCAACGGGTATTGTGCCGACCTCCGGATTATGCCGACGTGGACTCAGATTTGCTTGCAGTGCAAGGATCTCGGATCAAGAAGGTCGGTATAATCCGTTACCTCAACCGGAACTCTTCGATGCTGCGCCATATGACATCGGCTGAGGGTCCTCGGTCGTCGTGGTAGCTGGCCGCGATGCGAAGGACTGGCAGAAACCCTTATGGCGCTTGCGTTTATGGACGATGTTGGCGGGCCG
>ODAK010005349.1_pt1 | contig 13059 bp, 12 predicted proteins | sample 1539591 | NCBI WGS metagenome assembly ODAK01 (sample SAMEA3539303, study PRJEB22396) | soil metagenome | biome: tundra; feature: field; material: soil | place: USA | collected 2010-05 | depth 0.15 m | reverse complement strand
GGTGGGTCAATCCGTATCCATCGCGGCGAGATGCAGCAACGAGTGTTCGACGTGATCGGTCTGACGAAAGACGAAGCCGAGTCGAAGTTCGGCTTCCTGCTGGAGGCGTTCACGTTCGGCCCGCCGCCACACGGCGGTATTGCGCTGGGATGGGACCGCGTGCTCACGATGCTGACCGGCACCGAGTCGATCCGCGAGGTGATCGCGTTCCCGAAGACGGCATCCGGCGGCGACCCGCTCACTGGCGCACCGACGACGATCACCGCGCAGCAGCGCAAAGAGGCTGGCATTGACGCTGTTCGATGATGCAACCGCGGCTGCTCAGCGGTCGGTGGCACCCCTCGCTGTCCGGATGCGACCGCGCACTCTCGACGAGGTGGTGGGCCAGCAACAACTGCGCGCGCCCGGCACGCCTCTTCGACGAATGGTCGAGAATCCCGATGCCGGCGGGAGTTCGGTGTTCTTGTGGGGTCCGCCTGGCACTGGGAAGACGACGCTTGCGCACGTCGTAAGCCTTGCGACGTCCCGCCGGTTCGTGGAGCTGTCGGCCGTGAATGCGGGGGTCAAAGACGTTCGCGAGGCGATCGACGATGCCCGCCGTGAACTCGGGATGTCAGGCCGGCAGACGGTTCTGTTCATCGACGAGGTGCACCGTTTTTCCAAGACACAGCAGGACGCGTTGCTCCCCGCTGTCGAGAACCGGCTCGTCACATTGATCGCCGCGACGACCGAAAACCCGTTCTTCTCCGTCATCTCGCCGTTGCTGTCGCGCTCGTTGCTACTCACTTTGCAACCGCTCAGCGACGACGACATCCGCGAGGTGGTCGAGCGCGCCCTCGCCGACGAGCGCGGGCTGCGCGGCGAATACGTGCTCGAAGAGGACGCCACCCAACAACTGGTCAGGATGGCGGGCGGTGACGCAAGGCGGGCCTTGACCTATCTCGAAGCGGCGGCCGACGGCGCAGGAAGCGACCACGCGATCACGATCGATGTCCTGGCCGCCGCTGTCGATCGTGCGGCGGTGCGCTACGACCGTGACGGTGATCAGCACTACGACGTGGCGAGTGCATTCATCAAGTCCATCCGTGGCAGCGATGTCGACGCCGGACTGCATTACCTGGCCCGCATGATCGAGGCCGGCGAGGACCCTCGCTTCATCGCCCGGCGGCTGGTGATCCTCGCCAGCGAAGACATCGGACTCGCCGACCCGACCGCGTTGACCACTGCGGTCGCCGCGCATCAGGCGGTGGCCTTCATCGGTTTTCCCGAGGCGAGCCTGACGCTCGCCCAAGCGGTGATCGCCTTGGCCACCGCGCCGAAGTCCAACGCCGTCACGACGGCGATCGCGGCTGCGCTTACGGACGTGCGGCAGGGCCTCATTGGCTCGGTGCCTGCGCACCTGCGCGACTCTCACTACCCGGGAGCCGCGAAGCTCAAGCACGGCACCGGATACCTCTATCCGCACGATGAGACCGCCGGGGTGGTCGCTCAGCGCTATGCGCCGGACCCGGTCGCCCACCGCGAGTACTACCAACCGACCCATCGCGGTGCCGAGCGGGTAACGGCGGATCGGTTGGCCCGGATCAGGGCCGCACTGCGGGGCGAGCAGCCGCCCCCAGAGTGACGCCTCTCAGTTCGTCCCCAGGCGGGTCGATGAGGCAGTCATGACGTCTCGTTGGCGCACCTCACGGCTCGCGGCGTCCGAGTTGACGTTTGGCCCGGCGGGGCGGGCAATCGCGACGATCGTGTTCCTGTCGCCGGTATTCTGGGCGTTGGACCTGGCTGGTGTCTTCGGGATCCTTTTCGCGGTGCCCTACCTGGTCAAGGTCGTGCCGCAAGGGTTGCGGTGGCTCTGGCAACCGGTGCCGGTCGAGTTGGTACCGGACGTGCTTCCGGTTGTTGATCTCGTCGCTGAACCGGCGCAGGCAGCCGCGGGGATCGCCGATCGGCAGGCGCCGAGCCGCTGGTAGCAGTTGTAACCCGATATCCTCGCCTTTCCGAACGCGGGGCGGGCCTTCGCGCCCCGAGGGAGTGATCACGACATGTCGGTCGGCGACGTTGCGGGCCTCATCGCCGCGATCGCGTTCGTCTTGCTCGTTGGGCTTCTGGCAATTCCGCTGCTCAAGTTGGGCAAGGTTCTCGACGAGGCGCGCCGCCTGGTCGGCTCGGTGACGGACGAGACGGTGCCGCTCATCAACGAGGTCACCACGACCGTCGGCCTGACCAACCATCAGCTCGAGCGGGTCGACACGATAACCGCAGGCGTGCAGCAGGTCACGACGAACGTGTCTGCCCTGACGTCGTTGTTCGCGGCGACGCTCGGCAGCCCGGTGGTCAAGGTAGCCGCGTTCACCTACGGAGTACGCCGCGCGATGAGTGACCGCCGCCATGACGACGTCGAGAAGCGGGTGAAGAGCGAGCTGAAAGCAGAAAAGAAGAGTGGACGCCGCGGGGCCGGCAAGTCCTCGACCGGCGCAAGCAAGGGCGCCGCAAGCAAGGACTCGGCCGCATGAAGCGACTCTTCTACCTAGCGGTTGGCGCGGGTGTCGGGGTCGCAGCGTTCCGGCGGGCGAGCCGGGCCGCGCGCAAGCTCACGCCGGCCGGACTAGCCGGTTCTGCAGGTGGTGCCGTGAGCGGGCTGCGCGGATCAATCCGTGACTTCGTCGACGACGTCCGAGTCGGCATGGTGGAGCGCGAGGCCGAACTGCACGAAGCCATGGCGAGCGATGCGCCGCCTCCGTTCACACCCCGGCCAGGGCGCTCGGCGAACGGTAGGTCGGCGTCCTAGATGGAGTCAGCGGAGATCCGCCGCCGATGGCTTGAGTTCTTCGAGCAGCGCGGCCACACGGTGGTGCCTTCTGCGCCGCTGGTAGCCGACGATCCGGAGTTGCTGTTCGTCGTTGCCGGCATGCAGCCGTTTAAGCCCTACTTCCGGGGTGATCTTGCGGCGCCGTGGCCGCGCGCGACCAGCGTCCAGAAGGTAGTCCGGACTCCCGACATCGACGAGGTCGGAAAGACGACGAGGCACGCGACCTTCTTCCAGATGTGCGGCAACTTCTCGTTCGGCGACTACTTCAAGGAACTCGCGATCCCGCTCGCGTGGGAGTTACTAACCAGCCCGCTTCCCGTAGGCGGTTACGGCTTCAACCCCGAATTGTTGTGGGTGACGGTTTACCAGGACGACGACGAAGCGGCCGCAATCTGGCGTGACGTGGTCGGCGTCCCGGCGGAGCGTATTCAACGGCGCGGCATGGCCGACAACTTCTGGTCGATGGGGGTCCCAGGCCCATGCGGGCCGTGTAGCGAGATCTACTACGACCGCGGCCCGGAGTTCGGCGTCGGCGGCGGCCCGGTTGCGAACGAAGAGCGTTACCTCGAGGTGTGGAACCTCGTGTTCATGCAATTCGAGCGCGGCGCCGGGGGAACCAAGGACAGCTTCCCGATCCTCGGCGAGCTGCCGGCCAAGAACATCGACACCGGTATGGGTCTCGAGCGCATGGCGGCGATCCTGCAGGGTGTCGACAACCTGTATGAGATCGACAGCACGCGGCCGATACTCGACCGCGCCGCGCAGTTGAGCGGTCAGCGTTACGGCGCCGACGCGCAAAACGACGTCCGGCTTCGGGTGGTCGCCGATCACTCGCGGGCGGCCACGATGCTGATCGGAGACGGCGTCACGCCGTCCAACGAAGAGGCGGGCTACGTCCTGCGGCGGATTCTGCGACGCATCGTCCGCAACATGCGGCTGCTGGGCGCGCATGGCCCCACGTTGCACGAACTTGTGGCGACGACGATCGAGGTGATGGCGCCGCAGTATCCGGAGCTTGGTCGCGACGCCAACCGCATCCACGCGGTTGCCGATGGCGAGGAGACCTCCTTCTTCTCCACGCTGCAGGCGGGCACGACCCGGTTCGAGGCTGCCGCTCGCGAGTCGAAGGGCGAGGTCCTGTCCGGGGAACAGGCGTTTGCGCTCCATGACACCTACGGATTTCCCATCGACTTGACCCTCGAGATGGCAGCGGAGCAGGGCCTGAAGGTCGACGAGGACGGCTTCCGGCGGCTGATGGACGAGCAACGGCAGCGGGCGAAAGCCGACTCGCGGCGGAAGAAGACCGGCGCGGTCGATGTGTCCGCCTACCGAGCCGTTCTCGACAGCTTGGGTGAGCCGGTGCTGTTCACCGGCTACCAGGAAGTCAGTAGCGACGCGAGCGTGCGCGGGTTGCTCGTCGACGGGACGCCGGTCAGCGCGGTGCCGGTGGGCCAGCAGGTAGAGCTGGTGCTCGATCGCACGCCCTTCTACGCAGAGGGCGGTGGGCAGCTCGCTGACGCGGGTGTGATCACTCTGGCAAACGGCGCGGTGGTCGAGGTCGAGGACGTCCAGCAGCCACTGCCCGGCCTCATCGTGCACCGCGGACGGGTGCGGTTGGGCGAAGCCGTCGTGGGCTCGGCAGGATTCGCGGAGATCGATCTCGAGCGCCGCCGGGCCATCTCGCGAGCGCACACGGCGACACACATGGTGCACAAGGCGTTTCGCGAGGCGCTCGGCGAATCGGCGACTCAAGCGGGCTCCGAGAACGCACCGGGGCGTTTCCGGTTCGACTTCGCCAACCCGGCTGCGGTGCCTGCCTCGGTGCTGGCCGACGTCGAAGCCCGTGTCAACGGCGTTCTCGTCGACGACTTGGCGGTCACCGCGGAGGTCATGAGTCAGTCGGATGCGGTCGCGTCGGGGGCGATGGCTCTATTCGGTGAGAAGTACGGCGATCGCGTCAGGGTGGTCTCGGTGGGCGACTGGGCGCGCGAATTGTGTGGTGGCACGCATGTCGACCGCACGGGCCACCTGGGCGTGATCAAAGTGCTGGGCGAGTCGTCGATCGGCGCCGGGACCCGGCGGGTCGAGGCTTTGGTCGGTACTGACGCCTACCGGTTCCTTGCCCGCGAGGCGCTGCTCGTCTCGCAGCTGGCGGAGCAGCTGAAGGCGCCGCGCGACGAGCTCCCCGATCGCATCGAGAGCTTGGTCGCCCGGCTGCGCGAGGCCGAGAAGGAACTCGAAAAGCTGCGTGGTGACCAGGTCCTGGCGGCCGCGGCCGGTCTGGCGGCGGCCTCCGTCGACGCCGACGGTGTTGCAGTGGTGGTTCGTCGCATTGCCGACGGGACCGACGCCGGCGACCTCCGAAAGCTGGCAATCGACGTGCGCGACCGGCTCGTGTCGGGCGGCGGTGCCGTGGCCGTAGCGCTCGCGGTAACCGGCGGTCGGCCGATCGTTGCCGCGGCGATCGACGAGCGCGCACGCGCTCGCGGTCTCAAGGCGGGAGTGCTGGTCGGCGTCGCCGCGAAGGCGCTGGGTGGCGGCGGCGGCGGTCGTGACGATGTCGCGCAAGGCGGCGGCTCGCGTGCTGAGGCCGTCGATGAGGCGATCGCCGCGGTCCTCGACACGATCCAGCAGCGCGTCTCGAGCGCGTGAGCGGGCCGGGGGCCGTCATGACTGGCGTCGATATTCGGCAGTTTCGACAGTTCCGACCAGGGGTTCGGCTGGGAATCGATGTAGGCAGCGTGCGCATCGGAGTGGCGGCGAGTGATCCGGGCGGGACGCTGGCCGCCCCGGTCGAGACCGTGCGGCGTGGTGACGACCAGGCCACCTCTCGCGACGATTTGGGTCGCATCGCGGCGCTCGTCGTCGAGCGCGCTGCGGTCGAGGTCGTGGTCGGCCTGCCATTGTCGATGAACGGCACCCGCGGTACCGCAGCGCACGCAGCTCTCGCCTACGCGCGGGCGATCGCGTCCGCGGTCGCGCCGGTGCCGGTCCGGGTCGTCGACGAGCGGTTGTCGACCGTCACCGCTCATGGGCAGCTCGGTGCGGTGGGGGTCCGCTCGCGAGCGCGCCGCGAGGTCGTCGACCAGGCGGCAGCTGTCATCATCTTGCAGAGTGCCCTTGACGCCGAGCGATCGTCGGGCCGGGCACCCGGGGAGTTGGTGACAGCACCGTGAGTTCGCCGATGGACCCGTTTGACCTCGGCCTGCGCCATGGAGAGCCCAAGCCGGCGCTGTATCGCCGGCTCCTTCAGGTGCCGTTCGCGATCGTCGCCTCGGGGCTCGTGGTGATTGCGATTGTGGTCGGTGCCGTCAACGTCACCGGCAAGGTCTTCCACCCGCAAGCCTCGAACGACTACACCGGTGACGGCTACGGCTCGGTCCAGGTCTCCGTGCACCCCGGCCAGGCACTGTCGGCGATCGGCGAAACGCTCGTCCAGGCCGGTGTCGTGAAGAGCGTGACCGCCTTCAGCGACGCGACGAACGACAACGCGGCGGCGCGATCCATCCAGCCCGGCACGTATCAGCTACGCCTGCAGATGTCCGCCGCGAGTGCCGTCGCGTTGATGGTGTCGCCGGATTCGCTGGTCGGCGGTCGGGTGACCATTCCTGAAGGTCTGCGCATCAGCCGCATCGAGCAACTGGTCACCCAAAGCGACGCCACGATTAAGGTCGCCGACCTCCAGGCCGCCCTGGCTCGGCCGACGGACTTCGGCCTGCCCGCTTACGCGAACGGCCAGCCGGAAGGCTTCCTGTACCCGGCGACGTACAACGTCGACAACACGACGACTGCGACTGATCTGCTCATCCAAATGGTGGGACGCTTCAACCAGGTCGCCACGTCGGTCAACCTCGCTCAAGGGGCCGCCGCCCTGCATCTGACGCCCTACCAGGTCGTGATCATCGCGAGCTTGATCGAGGCGGAGGTGAAGCGGCCGCAGGACTTCCCCCAGGTCGCCGAGGTCATCATCAACCGGATGCACAAGGGGATGCCGCTTGAGCTCGACTCGACCGTGAACTACGCGCTGGGTACTGCGAAGCCGTTCCTCAGCCCGACCGATCTCAAGACGGTCTCGCCGTTCAACACCTACACGCACACTGGGCTGCCGCCGACGCCGATCGACTCCCCAGGGCAGGGCGCGCTGCTCGCCGCGCTGAATCCCGCCCAGGGCAACTACCTCTACTTCGTGACGACGGATCCGGCTACGGGTGACACCACTTTCACCGCGTCCTTGCAGGAGGCGACCGCACTGCGGGTGCTCGCGCAGAAGAACGCGGCGGCCATCGCAGCAGGGTCGGCGCCGGCGTCGGCTCCGGCCACGCCGTAGCCGGCAACCTTGGACCGGCAACGTTGAACCCGCGACCGTGAGTCCGCTGACCGCCGTCCCCGCCTCGCGCCGCGCGGCGGTGCTCGGCTCGCCAATCGCGCATTCGCTCTCGCCCGTCCTGCACGCTGCCGCTTACCAGGTCCTTGGTCTGCGATGGAGCTACTCGGCGATCGAGTGCGACGAAGCGCAGCTGCCCGCCGTCCTCATGGGTCTGGACGAGAGTTTCGTCGGGCTGTCGCTCACGATGCCGCTGAAGAGGGCGGTCCTGCCGTTGCTCGACGACGTCAGCGAGCTGGCCGAAGCGGTCGGTGCGGCGAACACGGTGGTATTCGATGGGGTCGGACCTTTCCTGCGGCGCCGCGGCGAGAACACCGATGTTCCAGGCATGGTGGCGGCCATCACCGCCCGGCGCCCGGACGGCGTTCGCAACGCCGTCGTCCTTGGTGCGGGCGGCACCGCTGCCGCCGCCCTGGCCGCGCTGCGCGAACTCGGTGTCGACCGGAGCGTGGTTGTCGTTCGAGACCAGGCTCGAACCGGGGAGCTCCAACGCTGCGCTGACCGTCTCGGAGTCACGCCCACGCTGGTCGACTGGCCAGGCTGGGCCGCATTGGGGGAGGCGGACGTGATCATCTCGACGGTGCCTGCAGGTGCCACAGATGCGCTTGCGTCGCAGTCACCCGCAGGGGCTGGGCAGCTGCTCTTTGACGTCCTCTACCTGCCGTGGCCTACTCCGTTCGCGGCAGCCTCGCTGGCCGCCGGCGCCGCGGTGATCGGCGGCCTTGAGCTCCTCGTGCAGCAGGCCGCTCGCCAGGTCGAACTCTGGACCGGTCGGCCCGCCCCGGTCGAAGCGATGCGGGCGGCCGGCGAGGCGGCGATAGCATCGCGGTCGGTGGGCTCCTGAGGTTCAAGCCCACCCCCCGCAGCGCCGATGGGTTACCGGAAGACCCGTACAATCCCGGGTCAGACGGGTCCTGAGAGAAGGTGCTCCATGTCCTCTGTGCAGCAGCCGCTCGAGTACGTGAGTCGGGCTAGTCGGCTGGATCGAATCCTGCGCGAGTTGTTGCACCAGACTCCTGGTGTCGAAGCTGCCGCAGTGGTCTCGTTCGACGGACTGCCCATGGCGTCGGCCTTGCCCACCGGGATGGACGAGGATCGCGTTGCCGCGATGAGTGCAGCCCTGCTCTCACTGGCCGAGCGAGCCGCGCAAGGCCTTGGTCGCGGGGATCTGTCGCAGGTCTACATCGAGGGCGAGAACGGCACGGTGTTCCTCGTGTCCGCGCAGGATGAAGCGGTACTGATCGCTGTCACTGCGGCGGACGCCAAAGTCGGCATGATGCTCTACGAAGTGAAGCTTGCTGCGAGTCGTGTCGGTGAGGTGTTGCGTGGCCCCGTGCCGCTGCCCGCACCGCTGCCGTCACACGTCACGCGCGGCTACCTTGACGCTCACGACAGTGGGTCCAACAGCAGTGGGTCGACGAGCAGTGGGTCGAACGGTGTTCCCGGCAGCTACGGCGGACACTCGGCGCAGGCGCAGTCCCACGACACCCCGGCGTTAGATCACAGCCTCGCCGACCTCCCCTACAGCGAGTCTGCGTATGGCAACACCCTCGACGACGACGGCGCGGATTCCTCACCGCTGTACAGCGAGCTCACGCATGCCGAGCCCTCGTACACCGAACCTTCTTACGACGAATACGCCGCTAGCGGCGATGTAGTCGAAGCAGGCGAGTCGGCGGATGCCGCACCGGTGGATGCCGCAGTATCCGATAACGAATCCGCGGATGTACCGACAGAAACCGACGATGGCAAAGGCTCCGAAGCGGAAGTCAGCGCGACGGCGACTGCCGATGCAGCCGATGACGAAGACGATGAGTCCGAGGACTCCGGCGAGGTCTATCCCGACCGCGTCTACACCGAAATCGTCTACACCGAAGCATCGCTGACGACGCCAGCGCCTGCTGAGCCGGCGGAGGACGAGGACAGCGAAGAGCACGAGGTTGCGCAGCACGAAACGGCCCCAACCACGCCGTCGTACAGCGAGCCGTCGTACTACGCCGAGCCGTCGTACTACGCCGAACCTGCTGTTGCGCCGGCAGCCCCCCCGGCAGAACAACCTGGCTGGTCGTCGTACGCGCCGAGCGGCAGTGTCTTGCCCGGCGGACAGGCCTGGTCGTAGCACCCCCAGCGGTTGTTACGGCTTTAGCGTCGCGACCGCTGCGCCGCCGTTCTAACTTCCAGCTGTTGACCTGACTACTGCACGCCGAACTCACCGGAAAGGTAGACCCGTGAAACTCGAAGGCTCACTCGATGCCTTCAGCCTTCCGGACATCTTCCAGCTCTTGAGCTTTACGAAGAAGTCGGGCGGGTTGCATCTTCGGCGTGCAACCACCCGCGGCTCGGTGTACTTCCGCGACGGTTCGGTGACAGGCGCGTCCTCCGACGACGGTCGGCAGGCACTGGCGCGCCGATTGGTCGGCGCTGCAGGCGTTGGCGAAACCGAACTGAGCGCCGCGGTCGAGCGGGCAGCCAATGAAGGTATCGGGGTGAGCCGCGCACTGCTCGACGCGGGTGCGGTCGATCCCGATTTCTTGAGGAGCCTGGTCGCCGAGCAGGTCGTCGACGCCGTGTTCGATCTACTGCGGTGGAGCGAAGGCGATTTCTCCTTCACCGTCGACGAACCTGGCCCCGACGATGTCGGAATCTCAGTCGGCGTCGAGCCGGTCGTGAACGACGCGCGAAGCCGTCTCGAGGCCTGGGATCACGCATGCCGGGTTGTTCCGTCGCCCGAAACCGTGCTCGCGCTACCAGTCGGAGTCCGTGAAGACCCAGTGCTGACGCGCGGTGAGTGGGCGCTGTTGGCGTTGGTCGATGGACGCCGAACGGTGGCCGAACTCGTGGCGCTCGCGGGTCGCGGCGACTACGCCGTGGTTTCGCAGCTCGCGGCTCTCATTGAACGCGGTCTGCTGCAAGTGCGCACCCAAGACGTCGGCGAGGGAGCCCTCGCGCTGGCCCGCCGCCAAGACATCTTGGCCCGGCTGGAGAACGACCGGGTCGCTGCCGCAGCCGACGAGGCGGACGCGATCCCGGTGCCACCGCCGACGATCTTTGCTCCGCTACCGCCTGCAGTGGTGGTACCCGCTGCTGCCGAAGACGACTCGGCCGACGCTCAAAGCGGCGAAGATGCGGTCTTCGCAGACGACAGCTTTGGCCTGGCGTCGACGGCATCGACGGCATCGACGGTTGCGTCAGTGCTCGCCGCTGCTGCGGCCGGTGAGCCGTCACCCTTCACGCGTTCCCCGGCCCCTGCTCCTTCGCGTAGCGACGTCGAGACGACCCCAATGCAGCGACCCGCTGCCCGGCTCGACAATGGCGTCGCACCGCATCTGGTCGCGGACACCAGGGTGACGCCGGCTCGGCCTGAGCCGTTCATGCCAAGGCGGCGCCCAGAGTTTCCTGACGACAGCCTGCGTCCTGGCATCACCAGGATCGGCGGTGGCGGCGGTGCCGCGGCTGCGGTTGCTGGAGCCGCTGGGCTTGCCGTAGCTGAACCCACCGACCACAAGTCCCACATCGAGCGCGATCCCAGCGTGAGTAAGAGTCTGTTGTTGCGTCTTATCGCCGGCGTGCGGGGGTTGTGACATGGCCATCAAACGCGGTCGTAGGGGTGGCAACGCCCAAGCAGTCAAGATCGTCGTGACCGGACCGTTTGCCGCCGGAAAGACGACACTCATCCGCACGATCAGCGAGATCACCGTGCTGTCGACGGAGAAGGACATCACCGACGACACGCAGTCACAAAAGGCAGAGACCACCGTCGCGATGGACTTCGGTCGCATCACTATCGACCACGACTTGGTGCTCTACCTCTTCGGGACGCCGGGTCAGGATCGCTTCGACTTCATGTGGGAGATCCTCGGCGAGGGCATGCTCGGTTACGTGTTGCTGGTTGACGCGGATCGCCCGGAGTCGTTGGCCGAGGCGGTCGGGATTCTGACGGCGTTCCAGCGGATGGCCAAGGTGCCCTTCGTCGTTGGCCTGAACCGCTCTGATGGTGCCGACCCGGGCGCTGAGGACCACGTTCGCGAGGTGCTCGGCCTGCACCCCTCGGTGCCGGTTGTGCCCTGTGATGCGACCGATCGCCAATCGGTGAAGAACGTGCTGCTCGCGCTGCTCTACGCCGTTGTGGATTCGCTCGACGTCGCGGCTGCGGAGGCCTGAGGCCGCCGGTCAGACCGGCTCCGGTAGCCCGGATCGAGGCTCCGATCGTCGGGAGCGACCCTCGTATCGTCGTCAAGGCATGGCACGGCAGTGCCGATGGATTGCTCATGACCGCCCTTGCCGCGCCCCCGTTGGCGAGCCCAACGACGGCGCCGGCGGCAGTCTCGAAGGGCCTCGTGCCTGGGGTGATCATCGGGTTGGCCGTTGCGTATCTGACCATGCCGTTTGCGCAGGCTACGGGCGGTCGCGATCCGTGGGCGGTGACGAAGGCTGGCGTGGTTGTCCTTGTCGCCCTGGTTGCGGCCAAGCCGTGGGAGCGCCTGCGCGTAGGCACCCTCGCGCTCGCCGTCGCGGTGGCAGTCGCCGCAATCGCTGTTTGTCTTGTGACACCGCCGGGTTGGTTCGATGCCACCCGGGCGTCCGCGTACGGATTAGCGGCCGGGGCCTTCGTCGCGGTCGCCTCGTATGCGCGAAGTGTGCAGCGTGCATATCTGATCGGCGGAATCGTGGCGGTTGCCGGCGCCGTCCAGTTCTGCTGGTCCTTTGTCGCCTGGTGGGGCGGCCGCGACCAGAGCGTGCCCATGGTCGGAACGTTCTACTGGCACAACCAGTTCGCCGCGTTCCTCCTCGCGCCCGCCCTTGTCGCGTTGGCGCTGCTAGTAAGAAACCGCGCACCTTGGCGCCTCGTCGGCTGGGTCGTGGCACCGCTCGCCGCGGCTGGCATCGTGTACTCATCGAGCAGAGGCGGTCTGGGGATTCTGATCGGCGGCTGGTTGCTGATCGGGATTCTCGCGTGCCGGGTCAGGCCGAATCGGGGCGCGCTGGTGAAATGGCTGGCGGCATCAGTCCTGGCGGCAGGCGTCACCCTCGCGATCTCCGGTCCGCCCTTCTTTGCATCCAGTGCTTCGCCACTGGCGGCGACGCAGGCTCGCGCGAATGCAGGTGACACGGCCGACGCGAACAGCGCCTACCGAGTGCGCATGTGGCACGAGGCCGTCATTGTCTTCAGCCACCACCCGGTCGCCGGTGTCGGATACGGAGCATTGGAAAGCTCCGCCGTGAACCTCACGCCAGCGACCTGGCCACGCTCGCCGCTGGCCCACGACGACTACCTGCAGGCCCTTGCTGAGGGCGGCCTGTTGCTCGGAGTGCCGTTCATCGGTGCCTGTGCCGCGATCGGCATCGGCCTGCTACGCAGTCTGCGCAGTCGGGCACGTCGTCGGGTGCTCGACGCGCGTACCGGTCTGATCGTCGGTGCGTTCGCGCTCATGGCGCACGCGGTCATCGACTTCGACTGGACCTATCCAGCCCTGTTCACGCTGGCCGCCGTCGTCAGCGCTGCCGCGATCGCGCCAGCGCTACGACGTCCAGGGGCGGGCACACCTAGGGCGGTCGGCATGGATATTGACCGCTCACGCTTTACTCGGTTGCCTATTCGGGTCGCGCTGGTCGGAGTTCTCGCCATTGCGGTCGCTGCGGGCGGAATCGCGGGTCACCGTGGCAGCCTGCAGCTCGGTTTCGGTACGAAGACCGTCTCGCCGGTCGCGGCGACCGCGACTGTGGCGGCGACCGGATGAAGCAACTCGGTGACATCCTGCTCGAGAACGGCCTCGTCAGCGGACCACAACTGGCGACGGCATACGAGGAACACCAGCGAAGCGGCCGGAGCCTGGGTCGTGTGTTGGTGGAACAAGGGCTGCTCTCG
>ODAK010005348.1_pt1 | contig 13061 bp, 10 predicted proteins | sample 1539591 | NCBI WGS metagenome assembly ODAK01 (sample SAMEA3539303, study PRJEB22396) | soil metagenome | biome: tundra; feature: field; material: soil | place: USA | collected 2010-05 | depth 0.15 m | reverse complement strand
GCCGCACGCCACCTTCGTTGATATCGAGTGTGACAGTTATTGTAACGAGAGAGGGGAGCAAGGCAGCATGAGCGACCTCTACGAGACCGACATCCTGAGCTGGAGCGAGCATCAGGCCGAGTTGTTGCGCCGCGTCGCCGCCGGCGACCCTGTGAATGAGGCGCCTGATTGGGTTAACATCGTCGAGGAGGTAGCGGACGTGGGACGCAATGGCCTGCGGGCCTGCCGGTCGCTAGTGTTTCAGGCGTTGCTGCACGACCTCAAAGCCGCGGCGTGGCCGCTGTCCCGTGACGCGCCGCACTGGCGCTCCGAGGCGCGGGTGGCGCGCATCAACGCCGCGGACGCCTACACCCCGTCCATGCGCCAAAGGATCGACGTGCCTGGCCTCTACGCCAAGGCGCGACATGCCATGCCCGAGTCGAATGACGGTCAGCCCCCGCTGCCGGTGCCCGAGACCTGCGCGGTGACGCTGGACGAGTTGCTGAGCAGCGTGCCTTGAGCGGCGATTGGTGGGCTTTTGTCCCCGAGGCCGGCCGAAACGCCACGGGAGCCTCCCGCCGGACCTGATGCCGACCCGCCACGTCTCGTCACACCTCGCGCGCGGCGTGACTGCTGTGATAGACGAGCATACAGGCAAGGATAATCACGGTATGGTGAACATTCCCGAACGCGAGCTAAAGGCGGCACATCGCCATTCCATGAAGAACCGTCAGCTGCTGGCGAGTGGCGGCGAATGTGGTTGCTTCCATTGTCTGAAGACGTTCGCTGCGAACGAAGTGACCGACTGGCCGGATGATGATTTAACCGCGTTGTGTACGCGCCGCGGCATTGATGCCGTACTATCGTCAAACATTGATTCGATTGACCGGGTCTTCTTGCAACGCATGCATGATTTCCGGCTCGAGCAAACTGTGCGACTCGCTCTGACCGATGAGCTGATCGGTCTACAGAAGCCGACTGTCGGGCAACAGAGTTTTCTCAATGGCGGAATGGTTTACCGGCCGGCGAATTCCGGTTGACCCGTCGCCCGGGCCGGATCATCCGCGCCAAAGAAGGAGCGGTCATGGTTGGTAAAGAAGGAGCGGTCATGGTTGGTACGGTGTCAGTCGGTACTGGGCGGCACTGACGCATGGTGGCCGACGCCCGGCCCAGGCCCGGAGCGACAACGCCGGTCATCGGCCCGGAGCCACGAGGCCACTTTGATCTCCGCCAGGACCCACGCTCATGACCACCTCCCCTCTCCTCCTCCGCCACGACCAGGACGGCGTCGCCACGCTGACCCTGAACCGCCCCCAGGCGCGCAACGCCCTCTCCCTGGCCCTCATGGAGGCGCTGGACGCCGCCCTGGCCAGCATCGCCTCAGACCCCGCCACGCACGTCGTCATCATCGCCGGTGCCGGTCCGGCGTTCTGCGCCGGCCACGACATGCGGGAAATGCGCGCCACGCCCACCCGTGAGGCGTACCAGGCCGTGTTCGCGCTGTGCTCCCGCCTGATGCAACGCATCGTCGCGTTGCCCAAGCCGGTGATCGCGCGGGTGCATGGCGCCGCCTCCGCCGCCGGCTGCCAACTGGTCGCCACCTGCGACCTCGCGATCGCCGGAGCGGCGGCCCGCTTCGCCACGCCGGGCGTCAACATCGGCCTGTTCTGCTCCACCCCGATGGTCGCCCTGAGCCGCGCCGTCGGCCGCAAGGCCGCGATGGAAATGCTGCTGACCGGCGACCCGATCGACGCGCACCGCGCCCGTGAGATCGGCCTCGTCAACCGCGTCGTGCCGGACGGCGAACTCGACGCGGCGGTCACCGGGCTGGCACGGCAGATCGTTGGCAAGAGCCCTCTGACCCTCGCCATCGGCAAGGCGGCGTTCTATCGCCAGGCGGAACTCGATCTCGCCGCCGCCTACGCTCTGACGGCGAAGGTCATGACCAGCAACATGCTGGCCCATGACGCCGAAGAAGGGATCGATGCGTTCCTGGAAAAACGTCCGCCGGTCTGGACCGGAACCTGATCCGGCACTTGATCCGGCACTTGATCCGCTGGGGACTTGATCCGCTGGCGTTCCGGGCTCAACTACGCTGCCCATGAGAGACCCTTACGAAATCCTCGGCCTGAAGCGCGACGCCGACGAAGCCGCGATCAAGGCCGCCTATCGTAAACTGGCCAAACGTCACCATCCCGACCTGCACCCGGGCGACGCCAAGGCGGCGGAGCGGTTTCAGGAGCTCAACAACGCCAATGACCTGCTGTCGGACTCCGAGCGGCGCGCCCGTTTCGATCGCGGCGAGATCGACGCCGAGGGCCATGAGGTCCCGCCGCGTGGCTCATTCTACCGCGATTTTCGTGGCGCTCCAGGGGGAGACCGGTATTCAGGCGAGAGGTATGCGGCGGGTGGCTCTGGCGGCGGCGACACGGCGGGCTTCACCGAGGACGACATCGCCGAATTCTTCGCCCGCCAGTTCGCCGCCCGCCACGGCGGCGGCAACTTTCGCGCACCCGGTGCGGACCTGAATTACGCCCTGACGCTCGGCTTTCTGGAGGCCGCGAACGGCACCTCGCGCCGCGTGCTGCTGCCCGACGGGCGCGCGCTCGACGTCAAGATCCCGCCCGGGATCGAGGATGGCCACACGATCCGCCTCAAGGGCCAGGGCCGGCCCGGGATTGGCGGCGGACCGCCGGGCGATGCGCTGATCGAGGTCGCGGTCGCCCCGCACCCGTTCTTCCACCGGGTCGGCGACGACGTGATCATCGATTTGCCGGTGACGTTGACGGAGGCCGTGCTCGGCGCCTCGGTGTCGGTCCCGACGATCAAGGGCAACGTGAAACTGACCATCCCGCCCGGCTCCGGCGACGGGACGCGGCTTCGTCTGCGCGGCCGCGGCATTCGCGAGGGCCACCAGTTCGTGGAACTGAAAGTCGCGGTCCCGCCCGGTGAGGAACCCGCTCTGGCCGCATTCCTCCGCGGCTGGACCCCGGCGCACCCCTTCAATCCGCGCGCCGGGATGGAGGAACCATGATGCACCTGACCGCCGTCATCGCCCTGTTCACCGATCAGGGCCTGTCCGATCTGGGTGAGCCGGAGCTGACCGCCTGGATCGATCGCGGCTGGGTGCGGCCGGAACGGGCCGGCGCCGACCCGGTGTTTCAGGATATCGACATCGCCCGCATCCGGCTGATCCATGACCTGCGCTCGGCGATGCGGATCGAAGACGAAACGATTCCGCTGGTGCTGTCGTTACTCGACCAGGTGTACGACCTGCGCTCCGGCCTGCGCGCCGTCCTGCGCGCCGTCGAAGCCCAGCCGGAGCCGGTGCGAGAGGCGATCCTGGCCGCGATCGACTGACCTGCGCGCGCCACTTCCCGTCATGACCAACCCGTCGTGGACATCGATCACAATCCGAACGGCAGCGCGGACAGGGACGAAACACCGGATGCGACAGGCTGTCCGGCCATCGCCTTGACGATATCGGCTCGTACCGTCCGCGAACGCCGATAGTACTGGTGCGTCGCATCGGGTGGGATCAGGCCAAAATAGTCAAACACCTCCGTGCAATCGATGATCCGAAATTTGGCGGTCGGATAGGTCAACGTATTCGCCCGGTCGGCCGGTCCCGAATAACCCAGGCGGATGTTCTTGTTGACCGCCATGCTGAGGTCCATCGCGATATCGCGCAGACTGCAATAGGCGGAAATCCGGTCGGCGATTTCGCGCAAGCCATACATGGCGGTGTTGGCGGTTTGCAGTGTGGTGTGCACTTCGTCCCCGGCCGCGAGGATGGCTTCATTGAACGTCGCCGGAACATTGGCACCGGCCGCCGCAAAAAATACCGGGATCGCGGATGCCAGGGCGCGATTGCCCATGCTGTGCGTCAACAGGAAGGCACGTTTGCCGGACGCCCGGACCCGCGCCACCAGGGCGAGCACGTTGTGCAGAAATGCCGCGATATGGACATCGGATTGCCCGGCCATGGCCTGATCGTCGAGATACGCGTCTTGCGGGAGGTCAGGCAGGCTCGCGAACGTTTCTCCCGCTGACGGCCAGGTGAACGCCAGCACCGTGGTATCGGCGTCGGCCATCCCCGAGGCGGCGAACCATTCGCGATTGAAAGCGGCCCGCTTGATCGCGTCCTCGAAGCTGTTGTCGAACCCGTGGATGAAGACCAGCAGGTTCCGTCCGGTTGTCGTGAGTTCCGCGCGGACACTGTCGGCGAAATCGCCCTCCGAGAGTTCGATGATCGCGCCAAGCTGCCCGCTGGCTTCCTTGCTCAAATCGACACCGGTGACCGGGATGACGGCGTAGAGCACCTTGCCCGGGTCGGTCGGATCGACGATCTCCGCGCCATACCGTCCCGGTTTGGTCGGGTCCGGCTTGCGATTCGTCGCGAAAAACACCGTGGTGGGGTCAGCCATGCGTCGCTCCATCGGAAACAGGACAGGCCATCGCTCGCAGAACAATTCGTAGCCAAATTCGGTCCGTCCGGCAACCACCTGGTGGCCGGACGGCGGGGTGTGTGGACTGGCGCCGCGATGCGCGGCATGGATCGCTCATAAGCTGATCGGCCCATGCAATCCGCGCCCCGCGCCGATGGCGGATTGGGTATGACCCGTCGGCCACGCGCCGCGCATCGCGGATCATTGTTCGGACTGACTTCGCACTTAACGCAAATATACCGCCGGTCTGACGCGTGGACAGCGAATTCCGCGTGCCGAACGGCTAGTCTCAGCCATCACCGTGACCGAAAACAAGATTAGTGTCTGACAACAGTTCAATCGTGAGCGTTCCAATCGCTGAAGGCATGTGCCTGGGACGACACCCCGCCATTCGCGATGAGGTCCCATCATTTTCTTCACAGCGGCTGCCGTACTGGTCCGGTGACCTGTAGCATGCCGGATCGAATCCATTTGGACGGTATCTTCCGTCAGATCGTCGAAGCCGCGCCCAATGCCATGATCATGGTCAACATGGCCGGACGGGTCGAGATGGTGAACACTCAGGCCGAGCAAATATTTGGTTACACAAGGAATGAAATTCGCGGCCAGTCGATCGAGATGCTGGTGCCGGAGCGGTACCGGGGCCGTCTTCCAGGCCCACGGGTCACGCTTTTCGCCGGCTCGCGGTCCGGGCCGATGGCGGCGGGACGCGAACTGCACGCCGTTCGCAAGGATGGCAGTGAATTTCCGGTGGAGGTCGGCCTGAACCCGATCGAGACCGACGACGGGCCGATGTTTCTCGCGGCGATCGTCGACATTTCCCACCGAAAACTGGAGGAGGAACGGATCCGGGCGGCACTGAAGGAGAAAGACATTCTGCTGGGCGAAATCCACCATCGCGTCAAGAACAACCTTCAGATCGTCTACAGCCTGCTCAATCTCCAATCGGCGCGCATCACCGACCCAGCCGCCCTGGAACTGCTGCGCGACACCCAGAACCGGGTTCATTCCATGGCGCTCATTCACCAGACACTCTATGGATCGAAGAATTTCGCGATGGTCGATTTCGCGATGTTCCTCGGCACATTGCTGCCTGCTCTGATCCAGTCGTACAGCATCGATGCGGACCGCATCGCCATTCATGTCGATGTGGAGCCCGTTCGGTTGCCGATCGACATCGCCGTGCCGTGCGGCCTGGTGGTCAACGAGTTGATCGCGAATGCTTTCAGGCATGCGTTTCGGGACCGGGATCACGGGGAGATCCGCGTGGCGCTGACCCGGCTCCTGGGCAACGAAGCGCTGCTGTCGGTATCCGATGATGGCATCGGGCTGCCGGAGGATCTCGATATCCCGAAAACCGAGAGCCTTGGCTTGCAGTTGGTGGAACTTCTCGCCGTACAAATGGACGGCACGCTGTCGATCCGGCGATCCAATCCAACGCGATTCTCGTTGCGGTTCCAAATCTGACGACAAACGGAGGGCTCCATGACAGCACCGCGTATCCTCGTGGTAGAAGACGAACACATCATCGCCCTCCATCTGCGTCAGCTCCTGACGGCACTGGGGTATGACGTGCCGAACGCCGTATCGACCGGCGATCATGCTCTGCACGCCATAAAGGAGGCCCCGCCCGACCTGGTGCTGATGGACATCAATCTCAAAGGCCCCATGGACGGGATCGCCACGGCGGCGGCGATTCCACCCGGGTATCACATTCCCGTCATCTACCTGACGGCCTACTCGGAGGATTCGATGGTGCTGCGGGCCGCCGCCACGAACCCCTATGGCTATCTGCTCAAGCCGTTTTCCGAGCGCGAATTGCATGCGATGATTCAGGTGACTTTGGCGCGATGCCAGGTGGAACGCTCCTCCCGTGCCAGCCGGGAATTCCGCGAACAGGCACGGAAGATGGAAGCACTCCGGCAGTTGGCCGGCGGCCTGGCGGATGAAATCAACGGACTGCTGACCGCGCTCTACGGTCAGCTCGAGGAACTGGGGAACCACGCCATCGGCGAACCCGCCATGGCCGAACCAATTCAGGACGCATTCGGCGAGGCGATCGAAAAAGAGCGTCTCATTCAGCGCTTGCTCGACTTTTCCGGGCGGCGGAAGCTGACGCCCGCCGCGGTGTCGCTGAGCGAGCTGGTTTCACATGCATCCGGTCTGCTTCGTCATACCGTGGGTGACACGGTGCGGGTCGACGCACGGTTGCCGGACGACCTCTGGAAGGCCCGGATCGATCCTGGTCAGCTCGCGCGCGCCCTGTCGTTACTCGCCACCAATGCGCGTGAAGCAATGCCAGATGGTGGCAGCCTGACGATCGAGGGCCAGAACGTCGATCTCGCTGATCACGCCGCGAACGGTCGCGCCGACCCGGCGGCACCCAACGAAACGATTGGGCATTACGTGCTGCTGAGCGTCGCCGACACCGGGACGGGCATGACCGACGCCGTGACAGAGCGCGCTTTTGAGCCGTTTTTCACCACGAAGCCGGCCGGCGGTGGAACCGGGTTGGGACTGAGCCTGGTTTTCGGGTTCATCCGGCAATCCGGCGGGCATATCAGTATCGACAGCAAACCGCGAGGCGGAACGACGGTCAGGTTGTATCTGCCCGCGGCATTCGACGACATGATCGCCGCTTCACCGATTGCTCCAGTGGGTGCAGCTCCGGTCGGCCCCATCCGGCTGTCCGAATCCAGTGCTGCCGAGAATGGATCAGCGATCGGCCGAAGCAAAGTCGCATCCAAGACAACCACCTCAACATGGGGACGCCACGACGGCGGCCGTGTCCGGCACGGGCCCGACGACGCGGCGCCAGCCGGCCTCGCCGCGCCCGTGGCGTGGTACAAGGCTCAAAATGCGTTGTTCGCCACTGTCCTGATCCGCCCAGGTCAGTTGCGCTATCGCCTGATCGTCGAACCGTTGCCCCGGCGCGACGGCTGGGACTGGACGGTCTGGCGGCCCGGTGACGCCGAGGAAACCGCGCGGCACGGCCGTGCGTCTTCCGTCGTGAGTGCCATGGCGGCCGCCGAAGACGCCGCCAGACACTGGGAAAAGATTGAGCCGGCGGGCGACTGATTTCGCGTATCGAACAGGTTGCGGAACGAATATCGTTTGTTTTTGGGCCGTTGCGGTCTTGAAAGTAACGCATGCCGCGCCTCATGGTCGGAAGGATCAGACAAATAATCTGTTTATCATTCAATAATAGATCGGAAACCACAGGAACGACCGAGTTTTATAAATATCTCTCATATGCGGAATTGTCCATTTTATTATCCAGAATGATACAGACGAGGCCAATGGCACTAATTTTGTGTCGAATACTCACGAAAGGCCTTGAACGCATCATCGCCCCATTGTATTTCGTTTAGTTAGCGCGGAGGGATAAGTGATTGATCGATTATGGCAACGTTCATTGGTCTGCCTCCGAGATCGCTCTATCGATCACGCCAGTATCGCCTCAACCAGGCGCCACGAATAAGGGGAAACTCAATTCCCGACATCCCGTTATGAGGCGATGTTCCTGATGCCGGACGATCTACGAGCGGTCTATGAGCGCGCCCACCTGCGGGTCGGCGACGAAGTATGGCTTCGATACTCCGCGCACGAACAGACCAAGGCGGTCTATGAGGAGTTGCGCGCCGATGACAGTGCCCTCGCCGCCGCCCGAGACCAGCTGAGCACCGGGGGCGAAGGACTGATTTCATCTGAAATCACCAGTCCCGTGGTCGTCCGTCTTCGTCTGGCCGGTCATATGGAAGCCTGGTCCGTTTCAAATGAAAGCGTATTGCCGACAGGACGCAAGACGCGGGCGTTGCTGGCGGCGGTCGCTTTGGCGGCACCGCGGCCCGCGTCGCGCGGCCGCCTCGCCGAACTACTTTGGAGCCGGCGGCCGGATGAGCAGGCACGCGCTTCGTTGCGCCAGGAAATCCAGTTGCTGCTGCGGGCACTCGCTCCGGCGAAGACCGAAATCCTCCATGTCACGCGCGATCAACTGTCGCTCGCCCAGGGTGCGATATGGGTCGATGTCGATGAGATCATGCGGGCGAGCACTTACCGTCCCGCCGCGCTGTCGCTGCTGGACGGTGACCTGCTGGAGGATCTGGAAGGCATCGACCCGGCGTTCGACATTTGGCTGACCGGGGAGCGGGAGCGTCTGCGCGACCGGGCCCGTGGCATGGCCGAGGCGGTGCTGCGCGAGCAAGCCGACCCCATGACGGTCATTCCGGCCGCCCAGAGGCTGCTGCAAATCGATCGCGCGCATGAAGAGGCATGGCGTGCCCTGATGCGCGCGCACGCGGCGCAGGGTGAGCGCGGCATGGCGATTCAGGCCTATGACCGGTGTCGAGCCGTGCTGGCCGAAATGCTCGATGCCGCGCCGTCGCCGGAAACGCAGGCACTGCTGAATGAAATCCGCGGCCCTTCCAGCAAACGGCTGCCACCGCGACCGCCGCGCCCGGTAGCCGAACCGCCCAGACAGCAGCAGGCCAGGACGGGACCGGTTGCGGCCGCTGATGAGCGTCTCCCGCGGGACGGCGTCCGTGTTGGTGTCCTGCCGATGCGATGCGTCGGCCTGCCGGACGACGTGGTTTATCTTGGTCCCAGTCTGGCCAATGAGATCACCACGGCGCTGTCGCGATTTCGTTGGATGTCAGTGATTTCGGTGAATTCGCTCGCGCGGTTCGGGAAGGATGGCGGCGATGGCGCGGTCCTGAAGCATGCCGGCGATATCGACTTTCTCCTCGACGGCGCGATCCAGCGCAACCGGAACAAGCTGCGCATCACGTTGCGGCTACTCGATCTCCGGGCCGACAATCAGGTCGTGTGGGCACGCCGGTTCGATCGCGCCGCCGACGATCTGCTGGCCGTTCAGGAGGAAACCGCGGGCGAGGTCGCGGCGCAGATCGATCCGGTCATGCTGCTGATCCAGGCCAAACGCGTGGCGGCGCATCCTGAGGCTTGCACCTCGGCCTATCAACTCATTCTGCGTTCGATACCGCTCATCACGCGGCTGGAACAAGATGGCTTCATGCGGGCTGGCGGCCTTCTCGCGCGAGCGATCGAGTCGGAGCCGGACAATGCCTCCGCGCATGCGTGGTACGCCTCATGGCACGTACTGCTCATCAGCCAGGGGTGGGCGGTTGACCCACAGGAGGCCGGGGCCCGCGCCACCAGCCTCTCGGAACGCGCGATTGTCCTCGATCCATACTCCGCCGCGCTGTTCGCCGTCGCCGGTCATGTGCGGGCTTTCATCAATCATGGCCCACTTGAGGCGGTCGCGCTGCATGACCGCGCCCTCCAACTGAACCCCAATCTCGCCGCCGCCTGGGCGCTCTCCGCGATCACGTATGTCCTTTTGGGCGATGTCAAAGAGGCGGAACGGCGCTACAGCCGTTACAAGGCGCTGTCGCCGCTCGATCCGTATTCGTTCATGTTCGATGGACTGTTTGGCGTCGTTCATTTACTGAAGCGCGACTATCAGGCCGCGTTGGCGCTCGGACGAGCGGTCACTCAGCTCAATCCTTCGTACTCGGCGGGACACAAGCTTTATCTCGCGGCTCTTGGCCACCTCGGACACGGGCAGGAGACCGGGGTCGTGCTGCGGCGCCTGCTCGTGATCGAGCCGAATATCACGATCGAACGATGCATCAGTGCGTTTCCGCTGGAACGGCGGGCCGATCAGGATGTTTTCGCGGAAGGCCTCAGGATCGGAGGGGTCGCCCATACGACGCACCAGGCGATGCGCCAGGCCGGATGACGATCAGCGCAGCAGATGTGGCCACAGGCCGCTGATGCCCAGGATTATCAGATAAATCGCGACGACGAAGTTCAACAGTCGCGGCATGACCAGGATCAGGATCCCGGCGACCAGCGCCATGAGCGGTTGCAGCAAAGTGATGTCGAGGTGGACGTTCATCGCGAATGGCTCCTTGACGTTGGCGGCGATGGCACGGCCTGGAGTTCCGACCGGCGGTTCAGACGGAAACTCCGCGCGACATCGGGCGAGCGGCGCACAAAGGAACGTGGCCGGGAAGCGCCGGTTCCGCCGCGGCCGCCAGATATGTCATCGTGCCACCCAGCACGATGACCAACAATGCGGCGGGCAACAATGCGGCGGGGTTCGCGATCGGCAGCCGGGCATCGCCGTCGGTCCATCGCCACATCGCCGGGCCATCGCGCTCCACATCCCACCAGCCATCGGTCAAACCCGGGTGGTCCAGTGGCACTGGGATTGCGTCGGCGCCACGACACAAAGTGATCTGGCGCACCGCCGCGCCCAGACGGCGCTGGTCGTCCACCCACGGCCTGGCCTCACAAGGCGCCGCTGCCCGGGAGACCAGCCGAACGGAACCGGTGTTGGGCGGTAGCACGAAAACATGGCGGCCATTCGCGGCCTCGACCGGCGCGAGACGGCATCCGTTCGGGAGGACGACGCGCAGCCCAGGATCGCCAGTGGTGAACGGCGTCGAACGCACGTATCCCAACTGGTCCGCCCGATGCGCGAGCCTGCGCCAAACCGGTTCAACCGACGCCGCATCGGCCGCGAACGGAACACAGGAAAACGCTTCCCGCCGCACCTGGCCGTCAACGGCTGACAGGTCGGGGGCTGACAGGTCGGGGGCTGACAGGTCGGGGGCCGACAGGTCGGGATGTAAGATCAACGGCGCGTTCGCGTTATCGAACAAGCCGCGATTGCCGGTGTCGAGATAGCTTTCGGCCGGCAGGCCCTCGGCCAGCATGATGTCGTGCCGATCCAGTTCCACGTGAAAATACCGGACGGTGCGAAAGCTGGTTTCTCGCACGATGGTGGTGTCGTTGCGCAGCAGACGCGCCGGGATCAGCCGGCCATCGACATAAATCGCGTGATCCGGCGAAACCAGCAAATCGTTACGCGGGACGCCGTCGGCGAACGCGCCCGCGCGGATGCGAATGGGTTGCGCGCGCACCGGATCCGGATGACGCGTGAGATCGATCCGCCGATGGCCGATCCAGACGATCGGGCGCGGCACCCCGCTCAATGTTCGCACGAGGCCGCCCGCGCGAAGTTGCTCTACCGGAACGTCACCGCGGTCGGTCATGATCAGCGTCCCGCGACAGAAGCACGCCGTGAAGCCGGTCTTTATCACTGTCTGGGCTGGCAGGTTCTGCGGGCTGAAATTCGCGCCATTCCCAGGGCCGACCTCCGCCGCGTTCGGATCCCAGTTCCAGAAATACACACCCTTCAACGACGTGTCGCCCGACTGGTTCCAGGCAGTGAAGAACGCCTGATACAGGTTGGCCTGCAGCGTCGGATCGAACACGTTGGTGGCGCTGCCGGACGGTTGCGATGCCGCGTCAGTGGCGCTCTCGTAGCCGAGTTCGGTGAACAATAGCGGCTTGCCGGTCGCGGCGGCGACGCTCTCGAAATAGCTGATCAGCGATTGGTTGCCGGTAACCGCGAGCGACGCCGGATCGGTCGGCACCTGCGTCCAGCCGGCGATGAGTTGTGCCAATGTCGGGCTGGCCGCGTCCGACAGCGGTGCATAGCAATCGATGCCAACATAATCGAGCTGGTTCCAGAAGCTCACCTGCGTGGCGAGATTGCCGGTGCCGGCGGACAGGCCGTGTTGTCCTTGCCAGGGCGAAACAGCGTCGTTCCAGTCCGCCGAATAGGTCAGCTTGCCGGAGAACACGTTCCGTACCGCCGAAATTATGTCGGTCCAATAAGCCAGATACGCCGGGCCCGTTAGCTGATCGAGTTCGGTGCCGATGCATAGCGACGCCGCGCCGTTCGCCTGCGCGACCGTTGCCTCATCGACGATCATTGTCTTGTAGCTGGCGAAGAAGGCGGCCGGGTCAGTCGGATTATAATACGACCGCCAGTCGCCGACGCTGTAGGAACCGATCACCGCCGGCTTCAGGAAATCGATCAGCGGCCGCACCATGACCGACAGCCCATCAGCGCGGGCCTCAGTGATTGTGTTGGCGAGCGCGGTCAGGCTGTCGGTGTAGTTCGTATCCGCGTAGACCGTTGAATTGCTGACATCGATGCCATATTCGAGATTGAGCGCGGCCGTGTTGGCTCCGGTCGCCGCGAGCGCGGTCAGCGAGTCCGCGTTCTCATAGGCGCCGTTGTAATAAGAAACGTAATTAAAGCCTTTGAGGGTCAGCGATAACGTCATTTGCCTGGTCCGAACTGGAGTAAGTCTCTGGTCATGAGCTACGAAATGACCATCGCGTGGCGATGACGCCGTGTGCGGGAAACGACCCTTACTTAAGTGTCGACGCATCCGCGAAGGAAATATTCAGTCATCTATGCCTGCAAGAAACAGGCTCACTACCTCCTCAGCGGATTCGGGCGCGAGAAGCTCTTTCGAATAACCCCACTTCTGTGTCATGTCTCCGAATGTGAGCTGGACCGAACCCCACCCCTGAGACACGAAAACTAAACACACCCAGGATTCTGCCTCCGTTCCCGAGGTCGCCGCAAGCGGTAAACGCGACCCGCAGCGGTTCTCATTATGGCCAAATGTCGGTTGAAGGGTGGGATTTATAATCAGGACCAATCGACAGATTGATCTGTCAGGAAGGCTGGGGAGGGGGGTCTGATGAAGGCCAGTGTCGCCAGGACATCCTCCCAGCCCGGGAAGACCA
>ODAK010005347.1_pt1 | contig 13061 bp, 2 predicted proteins | sample 1539591 | NCBI WGS metagenome assembly ODAK01 (sample SAMEA3539303, study PRJEB22396) | soil metagenome | biome: tundra; feature: field; material: soil | place: USA | collected 2010-05 | depth 0.15 m | reverse complement strand
TAACAGCAAGTGTGAGTATCTCGGCAAGTTCAACAACTATTTGTTCCGGCGTAAGCGTTACTTTTACCGCTGTACCGGTAAATGCAGGCAGCGCGCCAACGTATCAATGGCAGATAAATGGAAGCAATGTCGGCAGCAATAGCGCTACCTATACTTCTACCACACTTGCAAATACCAATACGGTTACTGTAATAATGACTAATAATGATCCTTGTATATTGGGTTCCCCTGCTACTTCCAACGCAATCGTGATGACTGTTAATGCTAATTTAATAGCCAGTGTGAGTATTGCCGCATCTCCTGCCGGTACTATTTGTGGAGGAACTAATGTTACGTTTACCGCCACACCTACCAACGGAGGAACAACTCCAACGTATCAATGGAAAAATGGCTCGGCATTGGTTGGTACAAACAGTGCTACCTATAGCTCAACAACCCTTAATAATAGTGACGCAATTACGGTGATAATGACTACCAGTTCGGCTTGTACTACACCATCGCCGGTAACATCCAATATCATAACGATGGTTGTTAATAGCCCTATTAATAACAATGTAATAAGTGCTGTACAAACTATTTGTACAGGTACTACACCTGCCGGTTTAACAGGTACTACACCCGGGGGAGGTAATGGAACTTATACTTATTTATGGGCAAGTTCTACCGATGGTACAACTTATGCTAGCACCGGAGTTACTACCTACACTATTAGTCCGGGTGCTTTAACCCAAAATACCTGGTATACCAGAACAGTAACATCCGCTCCATGCACAGCCAATATTTCTATACCCATTCAAGTAACAGTAAATACTGCAATAGCTAACAATACCATAAGTGCGGCACAAAGTATTTGTTCGGGAACAACACCTGCGCCAATAGCAGGCAGCGTCCCTACCGGTGGTAATGGTGTATATACGTATGTGTGGGAAAATTCTACAGATAATTCAACCTTTAATACTATAATTGGCGCCACCAGTTCGGATTACTCCCCCGGATCGTTAACAGTAAATACCTGGTATAGAAGAACGGTAACATCAGTTCCATGCGCCAATAATGTTTCGCCCGTTATTGAAATAACCATTAATCCGAATTTGCCTGCCAGTGTTAGTGTTGCAGCCAGCGCTACTGCTGTTTGTAATGGTACAAGTGTTGTATTTACGCCTACACCAACCAATGGAGGCTCCGCCCCATCGTATCAATGGCAAAAAAATGGAGCCGACATTTCAGGTGAAGTTTACTCCAATTATACTACAACAACTCTCGCTAATGCCGATGCTATCAGGGTAGTGATGACTTCCAACGCTTCGCCTTGTTTAACAGGTTCACCGGCAACATCCGCTGCTGTTACGATGACGGTAAACGCGATACCATTAGCAACAGCTACTAACAGTGCTCAAACCCTATGTTCGGGTGTGGCAATATCAACAATGACCTTAGGTACCAGTAATAGTGTTGCAGGCACTACATTCGCCTGGATAAGAGATAACACAACCAATGTAACAGGCATTGCTGCAAGTGGTAGTGGAAACATTTCAGGAACATTTACCAATGCTACTACTGCTAATCAAACAGTAACCTTTACTATTACACCAACAGGACCGGCGGCTACTAATTGTCCGGGTTCTTCCATCACTGCTACAGTTGTTGTAAAACCTGCATCTCCTGCAGCACTTAGCAACATAGCAAATCCGGCAGGTAATGATACGTTACGTGCCGGATACACTTATCCTTTTAGTATAGGTGCCGTAACCGGCGCCACAACATATACCTGGTCGGTACCAACAGGATGGTCTATTGCCGGCGGTCAGGGAACAACTGCAATAACAGCAACTGCCGGTAGTGCCGGACAAAATGGAAATATTACTGTAACTGCCTCCAATAGTTGCGGGGCAACTTCCGCTGCAACATATTCTGTTATTGTACTTGCGAACATAGCAGCCGTTACAACTCCATGCCAAGGTACAACACAACGATATACAACACAATTTGTTGATGGTGTTACTTATAATTGGACAGTACCGGCTGGCTGGACAATAACCTCAGGCGGTACTGGCAATTCAATGACTACCATGGTAGGCGCCACATCAGGAAACATTCAGGTAATTGAATCTAATTCATGCGGCAATAGCCCGGCACAAACATTAGCGATAACGGTGAGTCCTGCTCCCGCTATGACAAGCGCAACTTCAGCAACCATTTGCAGCGGAACTGCTGTGGGACTTGCATTAACCGCATCACCTGCTTCTTTGTTCTCATGGATAGCGGCAGATAATGCCAGCACTACCGGTGAAAGCATTACCACACAAACTGTTACAACCATAGGCGATGTGATAACGATTAATACAGGAGGCATTGCCACAGTAACATACTCCGTAACAATTACCGCGACAGCCACCGGATGTGTTAATACAGCAGGAGCAACTCCTCAAATAGTAACTGTAACAATAAGTCCTACCGGCTACTGGACGGGAATGGCTAATCCTGATAGAAGTTGGTTTACTGTCGGTAATTGGTGTGGCATACCGGATTGTAGCCATGACGCATTTATTCCGACTACTCCTCCAGGTCATCAATTCCCGCAAATTGGAGCTGCCGGCGCGGTATGCAGGCATTTAACGATTTCAACAGGTGCTTCTCTTGAGTTTTTAACTACTTATGGTTTAGATATTTGTGGTAATTGGTTAAATAATGGAACATTTACCCCTGCATCAGGCACAGCAACTTTCATAGGTACCGCGAACCAAAGCATTGGCGGAAGCGCTGCTTCCAATACCTATTATAATCTTACCATTAACAATACAGGAGCATCAGGTAGTAATAATGTAACTTTGAACCGTCCGGATACAGTTGCTAATAAGCTCACTCTTACAGCAGGTATTTTAGTTACTACATCAACTAATTTATTAACGCTTACCAATTCGACATACACCGCTACAACAAATGGGAATAGCGGCAGTTATGTGAGCGGTCCTATGAGATGGCATGGAATAAGTGGCATCGGTCCATTTATTTTCCCTACCGGTAAAGGCACTAAATGGGCAAGAATAGCGATACAAAACCTTACTACAGCTACTGATTTTCAGGCGGAATATTTTAATACATCATACACAAGGGTGAGTCCTTCAGATATGGCTACCTCACCTGTGCCTGTTTTATATAGGGTAAGCAATATAGAATGGTGGCAATTTGATAGAGTAGTAGGCACAGGTATTGGAAACGTAACATTATATTGGGAAAATGCCAACCAGAGTGGTATCACTAATTGCCCTGCTTTAAAGATTGCACACTGGTCTGCTACCGCTACTAATATAGGTAGTACTACGGGTGGGTGGCAAGATAATAATCCCGCGGTTACTACTACCGGAAGTTGCGGAGGAAGTTCTGCCGGTACTATTACAAGCAATTTAGCAGTTACTCTATTCAGTCCTTTCACATTTGGTGATTCTTTAGCAAGCGTAAACCCATTACCTGTTGAGTTGCTTTATTTTAATGCCACTTACAATGGCAAAAACGTAGATGTTACCTGGCAAACAGCTTCGGAAATAAACAATGATTATTTTACGGTTGAGCGTTCTGTTGATGGTGTAAATTTTACAGAGGTTGGTGTAATACCTTCTAAAGCGCAAGGAGGCAATAGTACGTCCATACTGTCTTATTACTTAAATGACGCTCAAGTTGGACCTGGTGTTTATTATTATCGCTTAAAACAAACTGATTTTAACGGAGATATTAAATATTCAACTATTGATGTAGTTGAAATTAAAGGAAGTGCGGATTTCACTTTCAATGTGTTTCCAAACCCAAGTGATGGCACGCAATTGAATTCTGTTATTACTGCCGAAAAAAATCAGGAAATAGTGATTGTTGTGTACGATGTTTTAGGTCAGGAAATGTATTCGAAAGTAGTTATTACTGAACAAAAAGGCAATACTGTTTACGCCATTGACCTGCTTCAAAAATTAAGTCCCGGGGTATATATGATTACCGCTACTTCTAACCAAAAAATATATAGCAAGAAGTTGATTGTGAATTAGAGAATGAATTGACTTCGGATTTGTCGCATTTCGTAATTTACCTAAACTTATTTTTTTGTGTTTTCTCCCTGATAACTATAATTAAATTAGCACATTTGCAAATTAGCATATTTGCAAATTATTTAAAATACTTGGTTGTTTTAAAAATAAAATAATATCTTTGAGCGGTAATTTTCTCTCAAGCGTCATAAATAATAAAATGTCCCGATAGTTAGCTATCATGGGCTTGATAAACGAAAAATAAGTGCAATTGAAAAAAAGGCTTACGATAAAAATTTTAAAATCTCGAACAATCCACTGGAAAAGTATATTTCAGGTACTTTTTTTTATCTTCTTTTTAGTTTCTTCACAAAATATTCAATCTTCGGTTATTGTTAATTCCGTTACCATTTGTACAGGAAGTAGCGCAACCCTTACAGCGAGTGGAACAGGTAGTTATACTTGGTCAACATTAGAAACTACAACTTCTATTTCGGTTAATCCTGTTACTACTACTACCTATACGGTAACTGATAATGGCGATGCATCTATAGCAATAGCGACAGTTACTGTTAGTCAAATCCCAGTGGCAACCGCGACACCATCTTCTAACACTATCTGTTCAGGTAGCAGCCATAATGACTCAATAGCATTAATAAGTAATTTGGGTGGAACCACTTCCTTTGTTTGGACAACCACAGCAATACACGTAAATGGTGCAAATTCAGGCAGCATTCCGGCTCCCGGCTATATTGCTCAAACTTTAACTTCAAATCCAATTACTGTAACTGGTACTGCAACCTATACCATTATTCCGAAAGACGGTGCTTGCACCGGTAGCCCAATTACAGCACATATTACCGTTCATCCGAAACCAAAAGTTATAACAAACTTCGCTTCACTCGGCGATGAAGAAACAATATGTTCGGGTAATCCTACAGGTATTCAATTAACATCTTCTTTTGCAGGTACAACTTTCAATTGGACAGTATCTCAATCGAATACAAGCGGAGCGAGTGCAGGATCAGGAATAGATAATGTTGCTATAAATCAAACTTTATATTCAGATGCTGTTCACGGCGACAGTCTTGGTGGCGGTACTACAGAATATCACATTATTCCAACAGCAAATGGTTGTATTGGTAATCCAATAGATTTTGATGTGATAGTGAATCAAACACCTATAATAACCAATAGTCCGATGAGCCAAACAATATGTTCAGGCCATAATACCACTTTGGTGAAACTTACTTCCGACATGGTTGGCACTTATTACGACTGGTCTGCAACGCCACATTTGCCATCCCTTGGCGGGTATGATACAATAGGCTCTATTAACAATCCGTATCCACCGGGAGCAGAGATGGATACCATTCCTGTTCAGTGGATTTGGAATTCAAGCAATGTGCAAAAAGTAGTTACCTATAGTATTACTGTTAATGGTTGCCCCGGTCCCATTACAGAATATAAAGTGTATGTTAACCCCTCTCCGGGTTTATCAAATTTCCCTCAACAACAAACATTCTGTTCAGGTTTAACCAGTAATTTGGTTACACTTACTTCGTTTGCTCCTTCTCCTACCTTTAGTTGGTTTTCGTATCGATACCATTCAGGTGGTCATGTATTAAATGGAACTCTTAGTGGAAGAACAAATAACGGAACCAGTACTATTCCAGCACAGACTTTAACGACTACCAGCACAGAACCCGATACTGTCAGATACGATATAACGATAACAAGTCCAGCTTACCCTGGTTGTAATGGTGGCGGTAGTTATTATCTTATTGCTAAACCATTACCAGATGTCATTTCAACACCACATACTTCTGACACCATTTGTTCGGACAGCACCTCTTTTATCGAATTGTCAAGTAGCTTAGTAGCAAATACAACATTTGCCTGGACGGTTAATCCTTCAGGGTTATTGGGGGCTTCGAATTCTCCTTTTCCGCTTGTTGGCAATAACGATAGTATAGAACAAACTTTAATTAACAATGCTTTTGTAGCTGATTCTGCTGTTTATTCAATTGTTGGAACTTCAGATGGCTGTACCGGTCCTATTTATACAGATACGGTTAGAGTGGAGCCAACACCTGACGTTACAACTCCTCCAACAGTTGTGATTTGTTCTGACAGCGCTACAATGATATTGTTAACAAGCCATGTTGCCGGAACAACCTATAATTGGACAGTGGTTCCGGATCCAAGTTTAACAGGCGATTTTTCCCCGGGAAGTAAAGATACCATAATAAGAACATTACATAATCCAACTCTTGCACCGCTTACAGCCATTTACACAATTACTCCCACAGCCAACGGATGTCCCGGATTGCCTTATGTTATTACTGTAACTGTTGATCCTACACCTAATGTTGTGGCAACAAATGCTGCTGATACGATTTGTTCTGACAGCACCACATTGGTTGTATTAACAGGTGGAGTAGCAGGAATAACATATAGTTGGGCAGTAACTCAATCAGCATTTGTATCCGGTGCTTTTGCAGGCAGCAATGATTCAATCCAACAAACATTAATAAACACAGCTAATACAGTAGGTTTTGCCAGTTACACAATTACACCAACAGCAAACGGATGTCCAGGAATCCCTATTATTGATACTATTTTTGTACATCCTACTCCGGTTGTAACCTCAACAGTTACTGCACAAACCATTTGTTCAGACAGTATCACATCGATACCCTTACAAAGTTCTGTTGCAGGAACTACATTTGATTGGACTGTAGATCCTTCCGGAGTGCTGCTCACTGCAACAGCTGGCAATGGTAATATTATCGCTCAAACTTTACACAATGCAACCAATATAGCACAAACCGCAGTATATACTATTGTTCCAACCGCGAGCGCATGTCCCGGAGCACCATTTACTGTTACTGTTACCGTAAATCCAACTCCTGATGTAAGTGCGGCACCTTCTACCATTTGCTCGGGTGATATAACTAATGTAACCTTAACAAGTCCAAGTGGTGTTGTAGGTATTTTATATACCTGGACAGTGGTAAATCAAACAGGTGTAAGTGGAGCATCGGCAGGGAGCAGTTTAACCGCCATTACACAAACATTAACTGCAACAGGTATTGTCTCCGGAACTGCAACATATTCAGTTACTCCAACAATAAATGGCTGTCGCGGAACACCAATTACAGTTATCGTTACCGTAAAACCAGCACCAATTGTAACTGCAACAAATGCTTTAGATACTATATGTTCAGGTACAACAACCAATATAGTATTATCAAGCAATCTGCCGGGTCCAACATTCTATTCATGGACTGTTTCCCAAGTTGGAGTATCAGGAGCTACTACGCCGGGTGTTAATAGTCCTATTACTCAAACATTAACAGCAACAGGGGTTATAGCAGGCACAGCGACCTATACCATTATACCAACAGCAAACTTATGTCCCGGATCCCCTGTTATTGATATAATCACTGTAATTCCAACACCGGATGTAATAGCAACGCCGGCTGCTCAAACGATTTGTTCGAGTGGGGCTACAAGTATTGCCTTATCTACTAATATAGCAGGCACTTCTTATGCTTGGACAGTAGTTCAAGCTGGTGTAAGTGGCGCTTCAGCAAGTGCCGGCTCAAACATCACTCAAACATTAACAACAACAGGACCTGCTGCCGGAACTGCAACTTATTCGATTACTCCCACACTAAATGGATGTGTTGGAATACCTTTTGTAGTTGTTATTTCTGTAAATCCACTTGCAATAGCAGCAATAGTACCTAAAACAATATGTTCAGGCAGCGCCCCCAACATTTTATTGACAAGCCCAATTCCGGGTACTACATTTGATTGGACGCAAGTTCAAACCAATGTATCAGGCGCTAGGGATTCTACAAATATTCCTAATAATGGTTTTATTAATCAACTTTTAACCGCAACAACTACATCTGCCGGTACAGCAGTTTACACTGTTACGCCTTCTGCAACCGGATGTGCCGGTTTACCGGTTTTAGTTACCGTTACAGTAAATCCTGTACCTAATGTAATGGCAACTCCTACGGACACCATTATCTGTTCTGGTGCAACTCCAAATATAGTTTTGTCAAGTGCGGTTTTAGGTGCGGTATTTGATTGGACAGCGGTTCAAATAGGCATGTCGGGAGCCTCTGCGGTTAATGATACTATTGGTCCCATCGCTCAAGTTTTATCGGCGACAGGTATCGTAGCCGGAACTGCGGTTTATACAATTACTCCAAAAATAAACGGATGCCCTGGAACAGTTGTAACCACTACTGTTACCGTAAATCCAATATCAACAGCAACACCTACCGGTCAAACTATTTGTAGCGGCACTGCTCCCAATATAATATTATCAAGTCCTGTTTTAGGTACTACTTTCAATTGGACTGTTGTTCAAAATGGAGTAACCGGAGCTTATGATACTATTAATTCTGCTGTCATAAGTCAAACCTTAACATTAACAGGGGTAACATCTGGTAATGCTGTGTATACAATTACTCCATCTGCAAGCGGTTGTGCAGGAACACCGATTAATGTTGTTGTTACAGTAAATCCGTTTGATAATCCATCATTTAATTATTCATCTTCTACTTTTTGCAAAACAGGTGTTAATCCAAGTCCAATATTTATCGCCACTATAGGCGGAGCTTTTAGTGCTACCCCGGCTGGCTTGAGTTTAAATGCAGGAACAGGTGCAATAAATTTGAGTACAAGTACTGCCGCAGTTTATACTGTGAAATATGTTACCAATGGTACTTGTCCTGATTCAACTACATTTGGTATTACTATTACAAATTCACCTGATGCAGCATTTAGTTATGGTACTTATTGTAAGAATGGTGTAAACCCAGTGCCAACTTTCACTGTTGGATCAAGTGCCGGTGTTTTTACCGAACCCACCGGAGGTTTGGTATTTGCAAATAAATTTACCGGTTTAATTGACCTAACAGCAAGTGCCATCGGAACATACACGGTAACCAATACTATTCCGCCATGTTCAGGAGGTGTGCCTTTTGTGGATTCAAGTACAGTAACAATACTACCTATAGACAATGCTACATTTAATTATTCGTCCTCTACTTTTTGCAAAACAGGTATTAATCCAAGTCCAACATTTATCGCCACTATAGGCGGAACATTTAGTGCTGCTCCGGCTGGCTTAAGTTTAAATGCAGTAACAGGTGCAATAAATTTGAGTACAAGTACTGTTGCAGTTTATACTGTGAAATATGTTACCAATGGTACTTGTCCCGATTCAACTACATTTGGTATTACTATTACAAATTCACCTAGTGCAGCATTTAGTTATGGTACTTATTGTAAGAATGGTATAAACCCAGTGCCTACTTTTACTGTTGTTGGATCAAGTGCCGGTGTTTTTACCGAACCCACCGGAGGTTTGGTGTTTGCAAATAAATTTACCGGTTTAATTGACCTAACAGCAAGTGCCATCGGAACATACACGGTAACCAATACTATTCCGCCATGTTCAGGAGGTGTGCCTTTTGTGGATTCAAGTACAATAACAATACTACCTATAGACAATGCTACATTTAATTATTCATCCTCTACTTTCTGCCAATCAGCTCCGAATCCAAGTCCAACAATGACAGGATTAGCAGGCGGAATATTTAGTGCTGCTCCGGCTGGCTTGAGTTTAAATGCAGTAACGGGTGCAATAAATTTGAGCTTAAGCGCATTGAATACTTATGTGATAACATATACCACTAACGGCACTTGTCCTAATACAAGTACTTTTATTATTACAATTTCAAATGCCAGTCCTATTGCCACTTTTAGTTATGCCGGTCCTTATTGCAAGAATGATATTAATCCAGCACCTACTCCTTCTCCCGGAGCAAGTTTCGGTATTTTCTCTGAACCAATCGGTGGCTTGGTGTTTGCAAATAAATTTACAGGGATAATAGATCTTACAGCAAGTACGCCCGGAACATATACTATAACTAATACTATTGATTGTAATGGCACACCTATTACTGCCCATAATACTGTTACCATTAACCCTTTGGACGATGCTTCATTTCATTATCAATACTCTACTTTTTGTCAAGCAGCGCTTATAAATCCAACACCTACTATCACAGGTTTGCCAGGTGGCATGTTTAGTGCTTCTCCGGCAGGTATCGTTTTTTTGTCAACATCAACAGGTAAAATAAATTTAAGTGCAAGTGCGGTGGGGACTTATACCGTAACTTATACTAATGTTGGCGGTACTTGTCCTAATTCCGGTACTTTTATTGTTAACATTACTGCTCTTCCTAGTCCGGGAGCATCATTTAGTTATGCAGGACCCTATTGCCAAAGTTCAACACCCAATGCTTCTCCAACATTATCGCCGGGATCTTTCCCTGGTGTTTTTTCTGCATCGGCAGATTTAGTTTTTTCTGATCCCTTTACCGGTCTAATTGACCTTACTGCAAGTGCTCAAGGAACATATACGGTTACAAATACTTACGATTGTTCAGGTATTATTATTAAGGATTCCAACACGGTTACGATAACACTATTTCCTAGCTTTACGGTTCCGGCAAATACCTTTATATGTAGCGGAGACTCTGTTGTAACAACATCTTTTGTTAATATACCAACTTACACCTGGACAAATTCTAACCCGGCAATTGGATTGGCCGCAAGCGGAGTAGGAAATGTTCCTGGTTTCATCGCTACTAATTTAACGGCAACGTCTATATCAGGTGTGGTAACTGTTACATCTACATTAAATGGTTGCGTTGGTTCAGTTTCTAGCTATACAATAACAGTACAACCTACGGTTAAAGCTGATGCAGGTGCTGATGCCACGATTATTTCTGGTACAAGCATTACACTTGGTGGTAATCCCACAGGTAATGTAGGTTCAACTTATATTTGGAAACCTTCAGCAGGCTTTATTGATGCCACATTTGCGAATCCTATTACAAATCCAGCATCCACAACTGTTTACTCTGTTATTGTTACTTCAGGCGGTTGTACAGCAACAGATTTTGTATTGGTAACAGTTATTCAGTTTATGCCTCCCGGAGGGTTCACACCAAATGGGGATGGTGCAAATGACACTTGGGTAGTAGATTTTCTCGATTATTACCCTAAGAATACAGTAGAAATATACAACAGATGGGGAGAAATAATATTTCAATCTACAGGATATAAAATACAATGGGATGGTATGTTTAAAGGCTTACCATTACCTGTCGGAACATATTATTATATAATCAATTTAAACGACCCTACGTTTCCTGACGCTTATACCGGTCCGGTTACAATTATGCGATAAGAATAATAGTCATGTTATTTGAGTACAACAATTTTTAAAAATAATTTAGAATTGACAAAAACAAATATTAATATGTTATCACGAAAGAGTATTCTTTTTTTAGTATTATTAATTCTTGTGGTTGTTCAGGTTAAAGCACAACAATTACCTCAATACAGCAATTACATGATTAATAATTTTGCGATGAACCCTGCTGTTGCGGGAAGTAATTCTTATTTCGAAGGAATATCAACCAATCGTTACCAATGGGTTGGACTTACTGATGCACCACGTACTTATATATTAACCGCACAAGGGCCAACCAAATTTTCAAATATGGGTTTAGGGGGTCAATTATATACTGACATAGTAGGACCAACAAGAAGAACAGGTATTTCTCTTTCTTATGCTTATCATATAAAAGTGGCGGAAAAGGTAAAAGTATCCTTGGGCTTATCAGCAGGCATGGTGCAATTTGCGGTGGATGGTTCAAAAATCACATTGCGAGATCCTGATTTAGTCATCACACAAAGTCTTCAATCTGTTATCTCGCCTGATTTTGGAGCAGGGATTTATGCGTATTCAACAGATAAAAAATGGTACGTTGGAGCCAGTGTACCTCAAATATTACAGAGTAAAATCAATTTTGTTAATGTTATTACATCATCACAGAGCACACTGGCAAGACATTATTATATTACTGCCGGATATAAATATAAATTAAATGAAGATTTTGTATTGGAACCATCTGCTTGCGTCCAATATGCGAAACCGGCTCCCGTAACATTTGATTTAGGTTTAAGGGCAATTTATCATGATAAAATATGGCTCGGCACTATGTACCGCTATTTGGATGCTGTGGCAGCAATGGTTGGTTTTAAATTGCAGGAAAATATCACTTTCGTTTATTCGTATGACTTTACGACCAGCAATATTAGAAAATATAGTTCAGGAACCCATGAATTAATGATTGGTATTAAATTCCATAAAGTGCAGCCAAAAACAGAACTTAAAGCAGAACCGAAAGATGGAAATCCGGCTATAACCCAATAATTCATTATCAATTAATTTTAGAATCCCCTCTTTAAGTGGAGCGTTGTTTAAAAAAATGTGCTCCATAATAAAACATGAATATTCTGAAACTATTTACACCAAAGATTCAATTCAATAAAAGTATTTTTTTAAATAATCCGTTTTCTCGTACCGCTTTCGTTTTATTTTCTCTTATTTTTCTGATTGCGAGTAAAGGACTTTCCCAACCATTTGTTGATGTTACAAGTTTTAATTATCAAACATTTTCATCTAAATATAAAGATAACACGCAATCGAAAAATAAAACAGATGATTATTTTTTCAATTTGTTTTTACCCAAACAGTTTAAAAACGGTAATGTTTTATTAATGGGACTTAATTCGGAAATGTTGAATTCTTCCATTATGTCTTCTAACACATCCTATACATCAAAACTATATATGCTAATATTACCAATCGGTTTTCGATTCGTTTCAATAAATAAAAAATGGAATACAGTTGTGATGTCTCTTCAAAAAATTGCTTCTGATTTTAAAGATGTTATTGATAAGCACGATTATCAATATGGTGGGATATTTTTACAAACATATATCCCAAATGAAAAGGTAAAAATAAAATATGGTATTTATTACAACCGAGAATTTTTCGGTAATTTGATTGTTCCACTTTTTGGTGTTGACTGGAAAGTGTCAGATAGGCTTTATATATATGGAGTTTTACCAACTAATTATAAAGTAGAATACAATATAATT
>ODAK010005345.1_pt1 | contig 13067 bp, 7 predicted proteins | sample 1539591 | NCBI WGS metagenome assembly ODAK01 (sample SAMEA3539303, study PRJEB22396) | soil metagenome | biome: tundra; feature: field; material: soil | place: USA | collected 2010-05 | depth 0.15 m | reverse complement strand
GGGTGCAGTATTGACAGCCTCCCGCGAGGCTTCCGCAAGCGCGCACGGCATGGCCGGCCTGCCTCTCGATCTGGATCTCAAGGCGCAGATCAAGCCCGCTTTGGAGCGGCTGGTCCGCGGCACGGGCGAGCAGTGCCTGTCCGATCACGCGTTCTCGAATCTATACCTGTTTCGGCAGGTTCATGCCTACCGCTACCTGCCCGGCCGTCACCCTTGTGTGTCGGGACGAACCTATGACGGCGTCCGGCATCTGCTGCCGCTGTTTCATCTGCACGAACTGCCCGTGGCCGAGGCGCGAGCGATGCTGCGCGACTACGATTGCTTCTATCCGGTGGCGCGCCGGGATGCGGACAGGCTCGATCCGCAGGTGTTCGTCTGCAGCGAGTCACGCGACGACGCCGATTATCTCTACACCGGTGCCAGCTTCCGCGACTACCGGGGCGCTGCGCTCGGCAAGAAACGCAATCTGATGAATCAGCTGCTGGCGGCGCACGAGCTGCGCTGCGAGCCGTATTCCGGGGCGCTGTGCGACGACGCGATGGCGGTGCTCGACGCCTGGATGCACGACAAGGTCAAGGGGAAGGGGGAAGCCGACCAGGCGGCGTGCATCGAGGCGCTGCAGCACGCGGCGGAATTCGGGCTCGAGGGTTTCGTGCATTACGCGGATGGCCGGCCGGCCGGCTTTGTGCTCGCGCAGGAGATCCAGCCAGCCGTGTTTGTGATGCGCTTCGCGAAGGGCATGAACGCGTTCAAGGGGATTTACCAATACATGTTTCACCGCTTCTGCACGCGCTTCGAAAGACCAGTGGACTGGTTGAATTTCGAGCAGGACATGGGGTTGGCGAATTTCCGCCGCACCAAGCTGTCTTACCGGCCGGTATCGCTGCTCAGCAAATTCCGGGTGCGCCTGCGCGAGCCGTAATGGCGCGATCGCGAGCGCCCGGTCGGCTGAGACTTCCGGCAGCCACTTTACGCAAGACGCGTCCAGTCCACGGTGGTAACGTTCAACTGCGGCGCGGCCGGCGGATCTGAAGCAAGGTCGCCCCGGAGCCCGCACCAATCCAATCATCGAATCTGACGACATGGCACAATTCGAAACCCGCATCTCGACCGGCAGCACAAGCTTCCAAGCCAACTGCGCCGACATGAGTGCGCTCCTCGAGCGTGTGCGCACGCTCGAGGAGCGCACCCATCGCGCCTCGGCCGCATCCAAGTCACGCTTCGAGAAACGCGCGCAATTGCTGCCACGCGAGCGCCTGTCGCTTCTGCTCGATCACGGCACACCGTTCCTGGAACTGTGTACCCTGGCCGGATACTGCCTGGACAATCCTGACCCGGAGAAGAGCGTGCCGGGTGGCGGCGTCATTGCCGGCATCGGCTATGTATCAGGGGTGCGCTGCATGGTCAACGTATCCGATTCGGGCATCGACGCCGGCGCTCTGCAGCCGCGCGGGCTGGACAAGCAGTTGCGGGTGCAGGAACTCACCCTCGAGAACAAGCTGCCATTCATACAACTGGTCGAAAGCGCCGGCGCCAACCTGATGGCCTACCGGGTGGAGGAATTCGTGCGCGGCGGGAACCTGTTCCGCAACCTCGCGCGCATGTCCGCCGCCGGATTACCCGTGATCACCGTGACCCACGGCTCATCGACCGCAGGCGGCGCTTATCAGACGGGACTTTCGGACTACATAATCATGGTCCGCGGCCGCTCGCGCGCGTTCCTTGCGGGTCCTCCGCTGCTGAAAGCGGCAACCGGCGAAATTGCCACCGAGGAGGAGCTCGGAGGTGCCGAGATGCACACCGGCATTTCGGGCCTGGGCGATTATCTTGCCGAAGACGATCGCGACGCGCTGCGCATCGCGCGCGACGTCATGGGCAAGCTCGAATGGAATCGCAATCGGGCGCCAGAACCCGCCCGTGTGGTCAAGCCGCCCCGATACGATGCCGGGGAATTGCTCGGCGTCATGCCGATGGATCACAAGCGGCCGGTCGACATGAAAGAAGCGATCGCGCGCATTGTCGACGATTCGGATTTTCTCGAGTTCGGCGCGCTCTACGGCTCGGCCACGGTTTGCGGCCACGCGCTGCTCGATGGCTATCCCATCGGAATCGTGACCAACAACGGTCCGATCGACGTTGCAGGCGCGAATAAGGCGACCCATTTCATCCAGGCCTGCTGCCAGTCCAGGGTGCCCATTCTGTACCTCAACAATACCACCGGTTACATGGTCGGCCGCACCTATGAAGAGGCGGGCATGATCAAGCACGGATCGAAAATGATCCAGGCAGTCACCAACGCGACCGTGCCCCAGATCACGATCTACTGCGGCGCCTCGTTCGGCGCGGGCAACTACGGCATGTGCGGTCGCGGCTTTCATCCGCGATTCTGTTTCTCCTGGCCCAACGCCAAGACCGCAGTCATGGGCGGCGAGCAGGCGGCGCAGACCATGGCCAACGTCACCGAAGCCGCGATGAAGCGCAAGGGAGCCGCGGTCGACCAGCAGAAGCTCGATGAACTGCAGCGCAAGATCATCCACAACTTCGATCGGCAAATGGACGTCTTCACCACCAGCGCCCTGATTCTCGACGACGGCGTAATCGATCCGCGCGATACGCGCTCCGTGCTGTCCTACGTGCTTTCGATCTGCCGCGAGGCGGAGGCGAGGACGCCGCACAAGATGCAGTTTTCCGTGGCGCGGCCCTGACAATTTTTCCAAATATCGGAATGGATCCGCAAAATCCGGTCAACTGATGCCATGAGGAAAACTCCATTTCACAAGATCCTCGTTGCCAATAGGGGCGAGATCGCGTTGCGCGTGATGCGCACGGCCCGCGCCATGGGCTATCGCACCGTTGCCGTATTCTCGAGCGCGGACCGTTTTGCGCGGCACGTCGCGCAAGCCGATCAGGCCGTGCATATCGGCGAAGCGCTTCCCGTGCATTCCTATCTCAATATAGGGGCGATCATCGCGGCAGCGAAGACCAGCGGCGCCGATGCGGTGCATCCGGGCTACGGCTTTCTCGCCGAGAACGAAGATTTCGCGCAGGCATGCCGCGACGCCGGGCTGGTGTTCATCGGCCCTTCGCCCGAGGCGATCGTCACCATGGGAAACAAGGCGAGAGCGAAGCAGCTGATGCAGGAAGCGGGCGTACCCTGCATTCCGGGCTATCAGGGCGAGGACCAGGACGAAGCCCGCTTGCGCGCCGAGGCACAGAAGATCGGATTTCCCGTCATGATCAAGGCGACCGCGGGCGGCGGCGGGCGCGGCATGCGCCTGGTGAGCACGTCCGCGCAGTTTCCCAATGCGCTGCGCAGCGCCAGATCCGAGGCGCAGAGCGCTTTCGGCAGCCCTGGCGTCATTCTCGAGCGCGCTATCGTCGAACCGCGCCACATCGAGATCCAGGTGTTTGCCGATCGCTACGGCAATGCGATTCACCTCGGCGAGCGCGATTGCTCCGTGCAGCGCCGCCACCAGAAGCTGATCGAGGAGGCGCCCTCGCCGGCGGTGAGCGCGGAACTGCGCGAGCGCATGGGCGCCACGGCAGTGGCCGCGGTCAAGGCGATACGCTACGAAGGGGCGGGAACCCTGGAATTCCTGCTCGATGCCGCGGGCAATTTTTATTTCATGGAAATGAACACCCGCCTGCAGGTCGAGCATCCGGTGACCGAATTCGTTACCGGCCTGGATCTGGTGGAACTGCAACTGCGCGTGGCAAGCGGCGAGCCGCTGCCGCTCGCGCAGGAAGACGTGCGCTTTGGCGGCCACGCCATCGAAGTCAGGCTTTGCGCCGAGGATGCGGACCAATCCTTCATGCCGCAAAGCGGGGTCATGATCCAGTGGCAGATGCCGGACAACATTCGGGTCGAGCACGCGTTGGAGGCGGGCGCGGAAATATCGCCGTATTACGATTCGATGATCGCCAAGCTGGTGAGCTTCGGCAGGTCGCGCGATGAGGCGCGGCGAAAACTGACAGCAGCGCTGGAGGATGCCGTGGCGCTGGGGGTGAAGACCAATCAGAAGTTCCTCGCCAGTTGTCTCAGGCATCCGGTCTTCCTCGCCGGGGCCGCGACGACCGCCTTCATCGGCGCCCACGGCGAAGAATTGCTGAAGCCCGACGGCGAGAACGATGCCCGGGCGCACGGACTGGCGGCCGTATTGCTCTACGCCACCGCGAGCGAGATCGCAGTCGGCCGCATTGGCTCCAACATCGCGCACCGGCTTCCGATTGCATTTCGCTTCAACGCGGATACGAGGCATTGCGTTGCCAGCTTGCTCAATCTCGGCGATAACCGCTATTCCGTGGCCATAGGCGAGCGCAGCTTCGATTTGCGCTTGATCGACCTCGAGCCCAGCCGGGTTCGCTTCGCCTGTGACGGCCTGCTTGAGAGTGCGGCCTTCGCCCGCGATCGCACCGAGCTCTGGCTCCAATATAGGGGCGCCTCCTATGCCATTGAGGACCGCAGCCACGCGACGCCGGCGCGTCAGGGCGAAGCGGGCGCTGACGGCAAGATCCGGGCGTCGATGAACGGCCGGGTGGTCGCGGTGCATGTAGCGGTAGGCGACACGGTAAAAGCGGGGCAGCCGGTGATTACCCTCGATGCGATGAAAATGGAGCATGTTCACGCTGCTCCGATTGCGGGCCGCGTAATTGCCTTGAATGCCGCGATGGGCGATCAGGTGGCGATCTACCATATGATTGCGGAAATTCAGAAAACCGAGCCTGCGCCCGCAAGCCCCTGATTCAGGGGAGCATGAGTGACGCTATTGCCTTGGAACCCATAGTAAAAGTTATTTTGCTACGGTCCGATTTAGAGGAACACGAGGGGAGGCGCCCCGAAGGTCTCGATCCCCCTTGAGGGGAAAGTCCCCTCGGGGGATATCCCCTCGTATTGCCACAGGTCTTACTTTGCAACAGATTCCGGGAGATGAACATGACCGAAAACTCAACCGTCCTGCTCGAGAAACGCGGTGTCGCGTTCTGGATCACCTTGAATCGCCCGGAAAAGCGCAATGCGATCAACCGCGATATCATCGACGGCGTCCGCGAAGGCTACCAACAGGCCCACGCGGATCCCGGGGTGCGCGTCATCGTCCTCACGAGCGCGGGCGAAAAGGCGTTTTGTGCCGGCGCGGATCTGCAGCCGGGAAAAGGCTTCGCATTCGATTACTCCCGGCCCAATATCGATTACGCCGACCTGCTGCGGCTTGCCCGGAACTCGACATTACCGAGCATTGCGCGCGTCAACGGCGTGTGCATGGCCGGCGGCATGGGACTGCTGTGCATGACGGACATGGCTGTTGCCACCGACCAGGCGCTATTCGGCTTGCCGGAAGTGAAGGTCGGCGTGTTTCCGATGCAGGTACTGAGCCTGCTGCAGCATCTGGTGCCGCAGCGCGTGCTGCGCGAGTGGTGCTTCACCGGCGAGCCCTTCGACGCGGAAACGGCGCTGCGCCATGGCCTGATCAATTACGCCGTGCCGGCGGCGGATCTGGACCAGAAGACCCAGTGGCTGGTCGAACGCCTGACGGACAAATCGCCGACCGCGATCCGGCGCGGCAAGTACGCAATGCGCGCCATGGCCTCGATGTCTTTCGACGAGGGCATTTCCTACACCGAGGGTCAGATCGCGTTGCTCGCGCTGACCGAGGACGCCAAGGAGGGCCTCGCGGCATTCAACGAGCGGCGCAAGCCGGAATGGACCGGGCGCTGAACGAGCGAAGCGCCGCGCTTCGGGCACTGGCGCGGCTTGCGTTGCTGCGCGTGCCCAGGTTGCGCAGCGGCGGCGCGACTTCAGGATAGGGGACGAAATGACGCAATCGCAGGACAAGATCGTGCGCATAGGGGGCGCGTCCGGCTTCTGGGGCGACAGTTGCGTGGCGGCGCCGCAGCTCGTGCTCGGTGCCAAGATCGATTACCTGGTGTTCGACTATCTGGCCGAACTCACCATGGCCATTCTCGCCTCGGCCCGAAGCAAGAAGCCGGAACTGGGCTACGCCACGGATTTCGTCGACGTCGCGATGAAAAGCGTGTTGGCCGAAGTCGCCAAGCGCGGCATCAAGGTGGTGGCCAATGCGGGCGGCATCAACCCGCAAGGCTGCGCTGCCGCATTGGCGAAGCTGGCGCAGGATCAGGGCGTGAATCTGAAGATCGCGGTAGTCGAGGGCGATGACGTCAGCGCGCAGATTCCCGAGCTCCGCGAAGCGGGCCAGAGGGACATGTTCACCGGCGCTGCGCTGCCCGACCGCATCCTCAGCGCCAACGCCTATCTCGGCGCCTTGCCGATTGCCGCGGCCCTGCGCTCCGGCGCCGACATCGTGATCACGGGGCGCTGCGTGGACAGTGCGGTCACCCTTGGTCCGCTGATTCACGAATTCGGCTGGTCGAACAGCGATTACGATCGCCTGGCCGCGGGCAGCCTGGCCGGCCACATCATCGAATGCGGCTGTCAGGCGACCGGCGGCTTGCATACGGACTGGGACCGGGTTCCGGACTGGGCGAATATGGGCTACCCGGTGGCCGAGTGCCACGCCGACGGCCGCGTCGTCGTCACCAAGCCCGAGGGAACCGGCGGGCGGGTGCTCGCGGCAGCCATCGCGGAGCAGGTACTCTACGAAATCGGTGACCCGGGCGCCTACATTCTGCCCGACGTCGTATGCGACTTCCGTAAGATCCGGATCGAGCAGGAAGGCGAGCACCGGGTCAGCGTGAGCGGCGCACGCGGCATGCCGCCCACCGATGCCTACAAGGTTTCGGCCACCTACATGGACGGGTTTCGCTGCGCCGGCAACCTGGTCATCGTCGGCGTCGACGCCGCGGCCAAGGCACGGCGCACCGGTGAAGCGATTCTCGAGCGCACGCGCGCCATATTCAAGAAAACGGGGCTCCCGGATTACAGCGCCGCCCAAGTCGAGGTGATCGGCGCCGAGAGCCTCTATGGACCCCATTCGCGCGCGCAGCAGGCGCGCGAGGTCATGATGCGGGTGGTGGTCAACCATACGATGAAGCAGGCGCTGGAGATTTTCGCGCGCGAGATCGCGCCGGCGGGAACGTCCTGGTCCCCCGGAACGACCGGGCCGGCACTGGCGCGCCCGTCTGCTTCCCCCTTGATCAAGCAGTTCGCGTTCACGCTTCCCAAACGGAAAGTATCTATTCTGGTGACGATGGACGGGCGCTCCCGGAACATCGAGGTTCCGCTCGATGGCGGGTACCGGCCGGTCGCGAGCGAGACCACGCCGGAATCCGCGCAGACGCCGGTCGGCGGCAAGACCGTGCAGTTGCCGCTGATCAAGCTCGCCTATGCGCGCAGCGGCGACAAGGGGGACATTTCCAACATCGGGCTCATCGCGCGCAAGCCCGAGTATCTGCCGGTCATCCTCGCGCAGGTCACGCCGGCTAGCGTCAAAGCGTACTTTGCCCATCTGGTCCGAGGCGAGGTGAAGCGCTACCTGCTGCCCGGCATCAATGCCTGCAATTTCATGCTCTATGATGCGCTCGACGGAGGCGGCACGGCGTCCATGCGCATGGATCCGCTGGGCAAGGGCATGGGGCAGATGCTTCTCGACATGCCGATTGACGTTGCAGAAGATCTGGCGCGACGTCTGAGCGAATGACGATGACAACCTCGAGGCGGCGATGGACGTAAAGCGCAACTCCAATTACTACAGTAGCGAGCACGAACAATTCCGTGACCTCGTGCGCAGCTTCGTCAGGCGCGAGATCGCGCCGAACGTCAATGATTGGGACGAGGCCGAAGGATTCCCGCGAGATCTCTACCGCAAGGCAGCCGATGTCGGCCTTCTCGGGATCGGTTACCCGGAGGAGTACGGCGGCACGCCGGGTGACGTCTTTTTTCATTTGATCGTGGCCGAGGAGGTCGCGCGTGCCGGTTGCGGCGGGTTGAGCGCTTCGCTCTTCTCGCACACGATCGGAGCGCCGCCGATCCTGCACGCCGGGAGCACCGCGTTGAAAGCGCGGGTACTGCCCGAAATTCTCTCGGGCGCGAAGATCGCGGCCCTGGCGATCACCGAGCCCTCCGGCGGGTCCGATGTCGCCAGCCTCCGCACCACGGCGATTCGAAACGGCGACCATTACCTAGTGAACGGCGATAAGACCTTCATCACCTCGGGCATCCGGGCCGACTATTTCACGGTGGCGGTGCGCACGAACCCGGCAAACAAGGGCGCGGGAGGCGTCTCGCTGCTGCTGATCGAGCGCGACACCCCGGGCTTCACGCGAACCCCGCTCAAGAAAATGGGCTGGTGGGCATCGGATACGGCGCAACTGCATTTCGACGATTGCCGCGTGCCGGTCTCCAATCTGATCGGCGCCGAGAACGAGGGGTTCCGCATCATCATGCGCAATTTCAATTCGGAACGCCTCTCCATGGCGGCCGGCGCCTACGGATTTTCGCAGGTGTGTTTGGAGGACGCGCTCTCCTGGGCGCGCGAACGCAAGACGTTTGGCGCGCCGCTCAGCGAGCGGCAGGTGATCCGCCACAAGCTGGTCGACATGGCGATGAAGATAGAGGCAAGCCGTACGCTACTCGAGGATCTCGCCTGGCGCGTGGAGCATCAAATAGGCGATCCGCACCTGCTGGTCGCGCAACTGTGCATGCTCAAGAATTTTGCAATGCAGACGCTGCAGTTCTGCGCCGACGAAGCGGTGCAGATCCTCGGCGGCATGGGTTTCATGCGCGGCACCCGGGTGGAGCGCATCTATCGGGAAGTGAAGGTCAACATGATCGGCGGCGGCGCCGTCGAAATCATGAAGGACCTGGCCGCAAGGCAAATGCAGATCTAGAAGCCGTAGCAAAAGTCATTTTGCTACGGTCCGATTTAGGGGAGCGCGAGGTGAGATATCCCCTCGTATTGTTACAGACTGCCAGAACGATGACCGGTTAGCAGTGATGGTCGTGCCGGCTGCCGGCGGTGCGCGCAAACCGCAGTTTACGAGAGGAGAGCGGAAAATGGGACTCAGAGACTACACGCTGTTCGACATCATCTCCCGCAACGCGCGTCTGCACGCACAGCGCACCGCCATCGTCTTCGAGGGCAAGCGCATCACCCACCGCGAATACCTGGGCCGGGTGGAACGCCTGGCGGCGGGTTTGGCCACCGTCGGCGTGAGCGCAGGCGAGCGCATCGGTGTCGTGTCGCAGAATTGTCTCGAGTATCTCGATCTCTACGGCGCGGCCGCGCGGCTTGGTGCGATCATGCTGCCGGTCAACTGGCGGCTGAGCGCCGAAGAGATCGTCCAGGTGCTGAACGATGCGACACCGAAGCTCGTGTTTGTCGACGCCGAACATCAGGCGGTCATCGCGGCGGCCCGCGATCGGCTCCCGTCGGTGCAGAATTGCTACGCATTTGGCGCGACCCAGGCTTTATTCAAATCATATGCGGACCTGCTGCGCTCGGATGCCGCCGTGGCAGACGCTGGCGTAGACAGCGACAGCGGATACGTGATCATCCACACTGCGGCGGTGGCCGGGCGGGCGCGCGGCGCGCTGATCACGCATCGAGGCCTGATCACCGCAAGCACACAGTTGATCCACCATTGGAAGCTTGGCACGGAGGACGTACAGTTGGGTATGCTGCCGCTATTCCATGTAACCGGCCTGGGTCTGTTCCTCGCGCTGCAACAAGCCGGCGGCAGCACGGCGCTGTCGGCGCGCTTCGATCCGGCGGCGGCGGTCAGCCAGATTGCTGCGGAGCGGGTGACCTTGTTTGCGGAATTTGCGCCGATGCTGGGAACTCTGCTCGACAAGGCGGCCGAGTCCGGCGCCGACCTGTCCAGCCTGCGCGTGGTATCCGGCCTGGACACGCCGGACACCATCAAGCGCTTCGAGACTGCTTGCCCGAACGCTAGTTTCTGGACTGCGTACGGTCAGTCGGAAGTATCGGGAGGGGTGACGTTCGCGCCATTCCGCGACCGTCCCGGATCGGCGGGGCGGCCGGCGATTTTCAGCACCGTGGCGGTGGTCGACGACCTGGATCAGCCCTTGCCCGACGGTCAAACCGGCGAGATCGTGGTGCGCGGGCCTATGGTATTTCAAGGCTATTGGAACTGCGATGCGGACAACACGTTCACGTTTCGCAACGGCTGGCACCACACGGGCGACATGGGACGCTTCGACGAGGACGGTTACCTTTGGTATGCATGCCGCTCGCCCGCCAAGGAACTGATCAAACCCGGCGGCGAGAACGTATATCCGGCCGAAGTCGAACGCGCGATTCTCGAACATGCGGCGATCGCCGAAGCGGTGGTGCTCGGCGTGCCTGATGCGCACTGGGGGGAGGCGGTCAAGGCGGTGTGCGCGTGCAAGCCCGGAGAACGGGTGAGCGCCGAAGATCTGATCGAGTTCGTCGGCCAGCGTATCGCCCGCTTCAAGAAACCCAAGCATGTGACCTTCGTCGCGCAGTTGCCCCGCACCGCAGCGGGTGGCGTCGACCGCCAGGCGGTCAAGCGGGAGCATGGCCAGGGGTGAGATTGCAGACGCTGGCGCGGCAACCGAGCCACACACCGAATCGATGCTGACCGCGCGGACATAAAGGATAGACGCAGGATACGGTCCGGCGGCCGGGTGGTTGCTATAATGCTTTTTTCGAGCGCGCGACCCTGGTCCACCATATCGGCGCCGATTCCATTCTTCCTGCCGTCTGCCCATGAGCACACTGAAAACCAATCTCAACGCGCGCTCCGCCGAATTCCGGACCAATGCCGGGGCGATGTCGGCGCTGGTCGAAGACTTGCGCGCGAAGATCGACCAGGTGGCGCTGGGCGGCGGCGAGGCCGCGCGCGCCAAGCATGTCGCCCGCGGCAAGCTGCTGCCGCGCGAGCGCGTGCGCACCCTGCTCGATGCGGGCTCGCCGTTTCTCGAACTGTCGCAGCTTGCCGCCTTGAACATGTACGACAACGAGGCGCCCTGCGCCGGCATCATTACCGGCATCGGCCGCGTACTGGGCCAGGAATGCATGGTCGTGGTGAACGACGCCACGGTGAAAGGCGGCACCTATTTCCCGATGACGGTGAAAAAACATTTGCGCGCGCAGGAAATCGCGGCGCAGAACAACTTGCCCTGCATTTACCTGGTGGACTCTGGCGGCGCCAACCTGCCCACTTGGGAAGAGGTGTTTCCGGACCGCGAGCACTTCGGCCGCATCTTCTATAACCAGGCCAACATGTCGGCCGCCGGCATACCGCAGATCGCGGTGGTGATGGGCTCGTGCACCGCCGGCGGCGCCTACGTGCCGGCGATGTCCGACGAAGCGATCATCGTCAAGGGGCAGGGCACGATTTTTCTGGGCGGACCGCCGCTGGTGAAAGCCGCCACCGGCGAAATCGTCACGCCCGAGGAGTTGGGCGGTGCCGATGTGCATACGCGCCATTCGGGGGTCGCCGACCATTATGCGCTCAACGATGCGCACGCCCTGTCGATTGCGCGGACCATCGTTGGCAACCTGAACCGCGTGAAGCGGGTAAGCACGGTGCTGCGCGAGCCGCGCGAGCCGCTGTATCCGACCGAGGAATTGCGCGGCGTCATCCCCGCCGACACGCGCAAGCCCTACGACGTGCGCGAGATCATCGCGCGCTTCGTCGATGCGAGCGAACTGGACGAATTCAAGCAGAACTACGGTACCACGCTGGTGACAGGTTTTGCCCATGTCTACGGCTATCCGATCGGCATCGTCGCCAACAACGGCATTCTGTTTTCCGAATCGGCGCTGAAGGCCGCGCATTTCATCGAGCTGTGCGCGCAGCGCGGCATCCCGCTCTTGTTCCTGCAGAACATCACCGGCTTCATGGTGGGCAAGAAATACGAAACCAGCGGCATCGCCCGCGACGGGGCCAAAATGGTCACCGCCGTGTCCTGTGCGCGCGTGCCCAAGTTCACGCTGATCATCGGCGGCAGCTACGGCGCCGGCAACTATGGCATGTGCGGCCGCGCCTACTCGCCCAGGTTCCTGTGGATGTGGCCGAACGCGCGCGTGTCCGTCATGGGCGGGGCGCAGGCGGCCTCGGTGCTCGCCACGGTCAGGCGCGACGGCATCGAAGCCAAGGGCGGCAGCTGGAGCAAGGCAGAGGAAGAGGCGTTCAAGCAGCCCATCCTGGAGCAGTACGACCGCAACGGCCATCCTTACTACGCCAGCGCGCGGCTTTGGGACGACGGCGTGATCGCGCCGGAAGATACCCGGCGAGTGCTGGGCCTGGCGCTTTCGGCCGCGCTCAACGCTCCGATCGAACCGACGCGCTTCGGCGTGTTCAGAATGTAATGGTCGCATTCGTTTGCGCCGCCGCTTAGACAAAGGACACGAAATGAAATACAAAACCCTGCAAATCGCAGCACAACACGGCGTCGGCGTGATCTGGATGAATCGGCCCGACGTGCGCAATGCCTTTAACGAAACCATGATCGCCGAGCTGACACAGGCGTTCAATGCCGCGGATGCGGACAAGGGCCTGCGCGCCGTGGTGCTGGCCGGGCACGGGGCGGCTTTCTGCGCCGGCGCCGACCTGAACTGGATGAAAAAAATGTCCGGCTACAGCGTCAAGGAGAATCACGCCGACGCCATGGCGCTGACGGCAATGCTGAACACCATTTACATGATGAAAAAGCCGACCGTCGCCCGCGTGCACGGCGCGGCCTTTGCCGGGGGCATGGGCCTGGTCGCCGCCTGCGACATCGCGGTTGCGGCGCAAGAGGCCGAGTTCTGCCTGTCCGAAGTGAAACTGGGACTGATCGCCGCCACCATCAGCCCCTACGTTGTCGCAGCCATGGGCGAGCGCCATGCGCGGCGTTACTTCCTTACCGCCGAACGCTTCACCGCCGCCGAGGCGTTCCGCATCGGCCTGGTCCACGACATCGCCCCGATGGACGAGCTGGATGCCAGCGTCAACGCATTGCTCGGTCACCTGCTGTCTGCGAGCCCGGCCGCGATCGCGGCGAGCAAGGAGTTGATCCGCGCGGTAGCGCGCGCCCCGATAGACCAAAAAATGATCGCCGACACCGCTGCGCGCATCGCTGCCGCGCGCACCTCGGCCGACGGCAAGGAGGGCATCCGCTCATT